>OLRZ01001021.1_pt1 | contig 20358 bp, 14 predicted proteins | sample 1671931 | NCBI WGS metagenome assembly OLRZ01 (sample SAMEA3136627, study PRJEB25190) | human gut metagenome | reverse complement strand
CACACGATCAGCTTGGAAGGCTGAAGTTCTACCACTAAACTACATCCGCTTATCTCTGTAACAAATAGTATTATATCATTACAGATAATATTTGTCAAGCGTTAATTTCAGATTATAAAAACTTTTAAGAAAATTTTAACTGTTTTATATTAAACTCTAAGTTTAACGATGATTATAATTTTAACATACGTCAAGATATATAATATCATTTATATAGATTACTTACTTATTATTTTTACCGAAGGATAACTTATTATATCTTTGATAATCAATTATAAAATGTTGGTAACACAGAAAAATAGCAGAAAATGCCAAATATTGAAGTTAGTGAATATTAACTTTGATTTAAAACCACATTTATAAAAAATTTATAATATAATATCTCGAATAGTATTATATATACAATCGGCTAATTTTTAATAGTAATAATATACTAAAAATACATCTGTATATTTAAATAAATGCATTTATTATGTTAGAATATATAAAGAAATATATCTCAAATTATGCAAGTGTACAGATGTAAACTTTTCACTCGGTGTAAGTATGATTTCAATGTAGATATTCAGAATAGTTTGCAGTTATATACTTGTTATGGTTCTTGATATGGGCGTTTTAGGTGTATGGATCGGTATGTTTGTTGATTGGTATGCTCGTGCTGCAGCATATCTTGCAAGGTATTTGTCAGTCAGATGGAAAAAGCATAGAATGATTTAAATATTTAAAAATGGAGATAAATTTTGTTTCCCTACCGTCACAATTATAAAAGTTTGACCAAACTTTTATAATTGCCTTGCAAAATATTCCGATAAATCATAATTTATAAACATTACTCCAACATATATAACGAAATATGATTTTAAAAAGCAAAGGCCCTCGAATTTTTATCGAGAGCCTTTTATCTTTTATCTTTTTTATAAATCAAATTCAAAGTACGGATTATGGTACAGTGAAAATGTTATAATATGGTAAAGACAAACCTAAATTGCCAAAGTGAAGTTCGGATTTTTGAGGAAAAAACGAGAAATACCACGGGTTCACCTTGACAAAAGAGTATGGTAAAGACAAAATCCAATTTGGATAGATTAAACTAAAAGTTTTAAACGAATATTGTTTAAAATCCATTTTGGTTAGATTTAGATAATTATAACATAATTGATTAAAAATATCAAATGTGCTAAATTGATTAAATTTAATATCATTTTGATATAATTTATTAAAAATGTTTAATAAAACGAATATTAGGTATTGACAAACAAAATTGTGAACGCTATACTGTAATTAGAGTTGTGAAATATCATAACTTTAATAACGAAATCTAATACTATTAAAATAATAAATGGAGGTAAATATGAAAATCTTATTGCGATTTTATTTGCAAAACAATAAGCTGCCGATTGATTATAGACGAATTATGCTTTCGTTTTTTAAACGGTCACTGTCAGATATTGACGAGGGAAAATATTATGAAAAATATTATTTTACACCGGAACGCAGAAATTTTACTTTTGCGGTGAATCTGCCTATGCCGAAGTTTTCTAAAACGGAAATTCAACTCGGGAAAAATCAACTAAACATTACTTTTTCAACGGCTGACTATAATACGGGATGTATTTTTATGTCTGCTTTTATAAAGCAAAAGGACAAGCCGATTCCCGCTCCGCTCGGCAACGAAATGAAACTTGTCAGTGTTAATCTTGTGCCGGAAAAAAATGTTACTTCATCATCCGCTGTTGTAAAAATGCTTAGCCCTTTGTGTATCAGATTACATAAAGCCGAGAATAATTCTGATAGGTATATTTCGGTTGCTAATCCGGATTTTACGGAGATTGCAAAACAGGTAATTAAAGAGCAGCTTGTTGAAAGCGGTTTTGACGAGAAGTTAATTTCAAACTTTGAAATTAAACCGTTAAACGCAAAAAAAACAGTGGTTTATCACTACAAAAACTACATTGAATGCAGTTTAGGCAGTTTTAGTATTAATGCCGATAAATCGGTTATTAATTATCTGCTGAAAAGCGGTATAGGTTCACGAAAATCCGCAGGATTTGGCTTTGCCGAGCTTTTATCGGAGGGAGGTGAACCGAATTAATGAAAACAAAGATTGATTACTTTGATTATGACACTTTGCTGCAGCCTACCGATTGGAGGTTTGCGGCAGCCGTTGTCGGTTTATGTAAATATTTTGATTACTTTGGAATTGATTACAAAGTCCTCTATGATGTTGAAGAAAAGCCCGATAATTATATCCACGGCTTTGACGGTATTATTTACAAAAGTGAAGATATAACAGAAGAAAAATATCTTGAGTTTGCAGAGAACTATTTTGAAAAATATATGACTCACAAAAATATTTTAAACATTCTCGAAAGTCAAGAATTCAGTGAAGAACAAATTAAATTGGTAAACGACCTTGTTAAGAGCAAAACAGTTCTTAAAGGGCTATTTGACAAAATAAAATTTGATGGAACAAATAAAGATATTTTTATTTCAACCATTGAAGAAAACAGGGCGGAAATTATAAAGAATATCTTTAAAAACGGCAATAACCTTTATAAGAATTACTGCAATGAACGACTTATTTTTACCGAAGATAACAGCACTTGCAGACTTAGAGGCTACAATGTTGACAAAGACAGAAAAACAAGTAATCTCGGCTTTTGTTTTTCAAAGGAAAGTTTTGAGAGCAATGATATTTTAGAATTTGATTTTATACCGTTTGCTTTTTCAAATTCTGATATGAGAGAAACTTATTTTGTGAATAACAATTTTTCTGTTAAGTCTTTAACTCAAACAAACTATGCTTTTTCAAATCAACTTAGCAGTACAGAAAATAAAGACGACAAAAACAAACTAATGCTTGTTTTGCAAAATTCAAAGGATTATATAAGCTATGATGTTGAAATTATATCAAAATCTCAAGATAAGGCTTATTACGAAACATTCTTTGTACGACTTGAAAGATTAAAAAAGTTAAGAGAATTATCGGGAAAATCATTAAACTTTGTCAAAAAAATCAATGATGATTATTGGTTTAATCTTGAGAAAGAAGTTTATATGCGTTGTCTTAACAATGTGTTGCTTGACGATGTAATTTTAATGATGCTTAAGTTTTATTTTGATGATAATGCCGTTAAAGGCTATATAAAAAGCAGAACTGATATGCTAATTGACATAAATGTATCTTGGAAAGGAAATGAAATTATGGATGAAATTAAGTCAGCAAAAAGTTGTGGATTTTTAACTTCCAAAAAACTAATTGAAATGAAAAGCAGTAATAAAATTAATTCATATAAGCAAAAAATAATCAGTGCTCTTTGCGCACATGATTACGACAGAGCAAAAGAGATTATACTTAGTTTGTCTGCTTATGTCGGAATGGAATTTTCATTTTTCTATACATTTCTTGAAAATGCGGAAGAAAATAAAGATCTTGCATTTGCTTTTGCAAACGCATTAATTGAAGTAAGCTCAAAAAATAACTAATATAAAGGAGATTTTATTATGAAAAATAAAGCATTAACATTAACTGTAATCGCAAATATGACAAGCAACTACGGCGAAAGCCTCGGTAATATTTCAAGTGTACAAAAGGTATTCAGAGGCGGAAAAGAGTACGCTACAAGAAGTCGTGAGAGCCTTAAAAACGCTATCTGTGTTCAGTCGGGTTTTTATGATGATTTACAGACATCAAACGACGGAGCAATGCAGAAACTTGTTAATGAAGATGTAAATGCCGCAACATGCCGTGCGCTTGAGGGTGGATATATGTCAACAAAAGATGTTACATACATCCGTAACAGTTCTTTCTATCTTACCGACGCTGTTGCTACAGAGCCGTTTATTAATGATGCCCGTTTTCACAATAACCTTTACCTTGCAACCAATTATGCTATGGCACATGGTTTAAATGTTCAAAACAATGCAAAGGATTGCGGTCTTAAGCCTTATCAGTATGAATATGACAAGTCATCTAAAATTTACAGTCTTACAATTGACCTCGAAAAAATCGGCAAGGACGAAAACTTTGGTGCAGAGGCAGATAACGCCGAAAAGTGCGAAAGAGTAATTGCTCTTATTAACGCAGTAGAAAATCTTTCGCTTGTTGTTAAAGGAAATCTTGATAACGCAGAGCCGATTTTTGTGGCAGGCGGTCTTTCACCGAGAAAAACTCATATTTTTGAAAATGCTGTTTCTGTTTCAGGCAAAAGACTTATTATTGAGCCGATTAAGGAAAAACTTGCTCAAGGTTACAGCTGTGCACTTATGCGTAACGGCGAGCTTTCAAACGAGGACGAAATTGTAAGAGAACTTAATCCTGTAAGTATGACAGAATTTTTTGAAAATCTCAGAGGTCAGGTTAAAGAGTATTTTTCGGAGTAAGGCGGAATTAATATGAAAGCAATTAGACTTCATATAAAACAAAACAGTGCAAATTACAAAAAAGAAGAAACTGTACAAAACCGTATGACATTTCCTTTACCGCCGTATTCAACTGTTATCGGAGCACTTCATAAGGCTTGCGGTTATACATCTTATCATCCTATGCAAGTAAGCGTACAGGGAAAGTACGGTTCTCTAAAAACAAAAATGTATAAGGACGATTGTTTTCTTAACAGTCTTAATGATGACAGAAATTTGCTTGTAAAAATGAAAAATCCCGATATGCTTTCAAGTGCATATCAGGTTGTGGCTACTGCACAAAAGGCTCAAGGAAACAGCTTTGAAAAAGGCATTACAATTAATGTAATTAATGAAAAATTGCTTGAAGAATACCGCTTTTTAAAGCGTACAAAACGCAGAATCGACAAGCATAAAAAAATCATTAATAAAATGAAAACTCGGCTCAAAGAAATGAAAGCCGATGAAAATATTTCTGCCGAAGAAGTAAAAGAATTTGATAAGCGTATTAAGCATATAAAGGCTGTGTATGATGAGTACGAAAAGGTAAAGTATACTATTCCGTATTCCCATTTCAGAACGCTTGCAAAAGGCCCTAAGTATTATGAACTTCTCTGCGATATTGAACTTATCATTCATATAGTTGCAGATGAAAATACTATGAATGATATTATGGATAATATCGGAAATCTTACTGCAATCGGCAGAGGAGAGGATTTTGTAGAAGTTCTTGAGTGTGCGGAAACAGAGCTTTTTGATGTTGACGAAGATGTCGATTACGGAGAAGCTGATTTTGATGTTTATATGCCTGTCGAGTATCTCGAAATTAATAAAGACGATATGGATATAATCTCTAAAACGGAAGGCGGATACACAGGCGGTACAAAATATTTAATGCCAAAGGATTACAAAACTGTGCAGTTAAAGGGCGGTATGAGAAAGCGAGTGTTTAATCGTGTACCTATTATTTTCTGTCAACTTAACTATATTGAAAACGGTTGTAAAGGCATAATGCTTGACAAAACCGAGAACGGCATATATTCAGTGTTTTTAGCTTGAGGTATTTGTAATGAATATAGAAGATAAACTTGCAAAACCCGACAAAACAATAGGACAACATTCAAATGAGCTTATAGAGCAGGCAAAACTGCTCTATAAGCTCGGCTATATAAAATCTGATGATTTATACTCTGATTTAATTGTTTCATGTTTAAAACATGATAACGGTAAGGCAAATTCTCAATTTCAAAAAAGAATTACTAAAGGCGGAAATTTTCAACCTGAACAAGAAATTCCACACAGTATACTTTCGACTTTTTTTATTGATAAATCAGAATGTATAAAACCTATAAGTGTATATTTTGCTGTGCTTTATCATCACTATAGCAAAGACTCTCCTGTTACAGTGTTTAAAGAAAACCGTGAGCTTATAGAAAAATTCCTTGCTGAATTTGGCTTTGATACAAACTCTTACAATAAAATGAAGAGGAATATTAAGAAAATCAAAGCTTTATTTGAAACCGAACTTTCTGATGAAGAAAAACAATACGCTGTTTTATTAAAAGGTCTTTTACATAAATGTGATTACAGTGCAAGTGCAGGTCTTGACTGCGAAAAGGTCAACGATTTTTTGACTGATTCTTTAAACAATTGGAAAAATACCCGAAATATACATTACAATGAATTGCAAGAATTTTGCATTAAAAATACTGATAGCAATTTAATTGTAACAGCACCTACAGGTATGGGCAAAACCGAGGCGGGATTGCTTTGGTGCGGGGACAATAAATGTTTTTTCGTTTTGCCGTTAAAAACAGCTATCAATGCAATGTACGAAAGAATTAAAAAGCTTTGCGGAGATAATTCTCAAGAAGATTACAAGGAAAGAGTGGCACTTGTTCACTCCGATATGAAATCCTATTATTTGGAAGATTCAATAATTAGCGGAAAAAATTATGATTTTGCGTATGCACAATGCAGTAAACAGCTTGCACTTCCGATTACAATTTGTACGCCTGATCAGATATTTGACTTTGCATTGAAATATGCAGGTTATGAATACAAACTTGCGGTAGCGTCATATTCAAAGTTTATTATTGATGAGATACAGATGTATTCACCTGATGTTTTGGCTGCAATTATTTATGCAATTGAGATGATTCATACTTTGGGTGGTAAAGTGGCTGTAATTACCGCAACTTTGCCTCCGTTTGTAAGGAACGAGATTGAAAAAATACTCGGAACAGATGTAAAAACATCCGATTTTTCTGATAAAGGAAAGCTAAGGCATAATGTAAAAGTATATGAAAAAAACTTGCAGTCTGACGATATTATAAAAATATTTGATGATACAATATGCGATAAAGTAAAAAAATATCTTGTCGTTTGCAATTCAATTGATATTGCAAATAAGATGTATACCGAAATAAAAAATTCGGATATTAACGCAAGGGTAAATCTGTTTCATTCCAATTTTACAAAAAGTGACAGAAAAACTAAAGAAAATGCGATTTTGGCAGCCTCTGAAAAAACTAATGAAAGTATGAATATACCTGAAATATGGATTTCAACATCCGTAGTCGAAGCAAGTCTTGACATTGATTTTGATATTCTTATTACCGAGTTATCAGATTTATTTTCCCTGTTCCAACGCTTTGGTAGAGTAAACAGAAAGGGTAATAAAGACTTTTCATCTTCCAATTGTTTTGTATTTACTGAAATTCAAGGTAATGCACATCGTTTTGTTGACGATGCTATTCATTCGTTGTCAAAACAGGCAATTTTAAGCGTTGACGGAATTATCTCTGAAGTTCTTAAAAAAGAACTTATAGATGAGTACCTTTCGGTTGAAAAAATCGAAAAATCAAAATATTTTCAAGAATATCGTAAAATTTATAAATATTATAAAGAAAATGTCGATTATCTCTCTCTTAAAAAAGATGGAATAAGAAGTATTGACAGAAGTGACGCTGTGCCGATTGATGTTTATAATCAAAATGAAAGTGCCATAGAAAAAGCTTTGGAAGTTTTAAAATCAGACACTTATTCAAGAGATGATAAACTTAAGGCAAACGAAGAAATACTTGGCTTCACGGTTTCCGTACCTAAATTCAGAATAGACGATTACGAAATAAAAAAATTAAAAATGCCATATACTGAATTACCTGTTATTAACAGCAGTTATGATTCCGAATGCGGCATCAGATTTGATAAGGAAAAGAAAGCCAAAAAGCAAGATAAATCTGATGATAACGGAGAACCTGATAATTTTATATGAGGTATGATTATGGACGAAAATAATATTTCGGGTATGCATATTTATTATTACTATGTTTGTAAAAGAAAGCTGTGGTATTTTTCAAACGGTTTGGCAATGGAAAGTGAAAACGAAAATGTCAAAATCGGAAAACTTATAGATGAAACCACTTATAAGCAAAAGAAAAAACATATTATGATCGACAACACAATCAATATTGATTTTATTACCGAGCATAAACTTTTACATGAGGTAAAGAAAAGCAGAAAGATAGAGGAAGCGGGTATTGCTCAACTTAAATACTATCTTTATTATCTGAAAAAGCGTGGGGTAGATGGAATAAAAGGCAGAATTGATTATCCTTTGCTAAAGCAAAGTCTTAATGTTGAACTTAGCGAAGAAGATGAAAGAGAGCTTGAAAGTGCGGCAGCTGATATAGTAAAAATTATATCGGCTGCTTTGCCGCCAAAATTTAAAAGTAAAAGAATTTGCAAATCATGTGCTTACTATGATTTGTGCTGTATTTGAGGTGATAAAATGCAGGAAAGTTATTACATATATTCGTCAGGCAATTTAACTCAAAAAGACAACACATTAAGATTTACTGCAATTGACGGAAATGTAAAAGATCTTCCGATAGAAAATATTAAAGAAATTTATATTATGAATGAAATAACGGTTACATCTAAATTGCTGAACTTATTTTCAAAATACGGAATACTTGTACATTTCTTCAATTACTATCAATTTTACATAGGAAGTTTTTGCCCAAAGGAAACAAAACTTGCAGGTCAGCTTTTGGTTAAGCAAGTGCTTGCTTACGGCGACTATTCAAACAGATTATCAATAGCAAGAGAATTTATAGTTGCTGCGTCTTATAATATTTACAGAAACTTAAGATACTATAACGGCAGAGGCAAGAATGTGTCAGAGCAAATGGCCGCTATAGAAAATTTGAGGATGAAACTTGCAGATGTAGAAACCATAGAAGAGTTGATGGGAATTGAAGGTAATATTCGTCAGGAATATTACAAAGCGTGGAATGTAATTATTGATCAGAATATTGAATTTGATAAAAGAGTTTATCATCCTGCCGACAATATGATTAACAGCCTTATTTCATATGTCAATTCTCTTGTATATACAAAAACTCTGGCGGAAATTTATAAAACACAACTTAATCCTACAATAAGCTATCTTCATCAGCCGGGTACAAGGCGATATTCTCTTGCACTTGATGTATCGGAAATTTTCAAACCGCTGATTGCGGATCGTCTGATCTTTTCTTTGCTTAATCGAAAACAAATAACAGAAAGCAGTTTTGTAGAAGGACTTAACGGTTTGCAGCTTACCGAAAGAGCGTCACGAATAATTACATCTGAATTTGACGAAAAATTAAAGACAACTATTTTTCACAAAGAACTTAATAAAAATGTATCTTATCAATTCTTAATCAGACTTGAACTTTATAAACTGATAAAGCACATTATAGGAGAAAAAGAATATAAAGGGTTTGAAATGTGGTGGTAAATATTGTATGTAATTCTTGTATATGATATAATATGTGATGAAAAAGGCAGAAAAATACTTCCAAAGGTATTTAAGATTTGCAAAAAATATCTTGTACATATTCAAAACTCTGTTTTTGAAGGAAACTTAAGTAAAGCAAACTCACTTGCTTTGCAAAAAGAACTTGATGTTTATATCAGAAAAGACAAGGATTCGGTAATAATGTTTCATACCCGTGAAGAACGGTGGATGAATAAAGATTTTCTTGGAAAAACGGATGATAAAACATCAAATTTTTTGTAACGCTTTTATTGTCGACCTGACATAGCACAAAACCCCCGGCAGGTTGACAGAACCTAAAAATCAAGTAATCATCGGTATAGTTGCTTTTGATATATTGAAATGACAGTAGTATTTGATAAATATTTGGTATATCGACAAAACAGCACAGAAAAATGCCGATGATTACTTATCCTTTTATCCCACGGCTATAAATCTATCCATATTGGATTTTAAATTTGCGTTTGACACAACGATATTTGTTGTATTAATTACTATAAATCTATCCATATTGGATTTTAAATTAATTATACATTAAGTACATAAAAAAGTCAAGAAAACTATAAATCTATCCATATTGGATTTTAAATATACCGTCAATTTTTGCGGGAGCATCGTCGCACTCACTATAAATCTATCCATATTGGATTTTAAATTAGATTTTTCATATTCTCTGTTTCTTTCTTTGATTTCTATAAATCTATCCATATTGGATTTTAAATAAATATGAAATTTGTCGTGCTGTATCCTGCTTAATACTATAAATCTATCCATATTGGATTTTAAATTCTTGTTGGTAAGAATTTCTGATTATAGTAGTATTCACTATAAATCTATCCATATTGGATTTTAAATATGCTTAATCCTCCTGATTATCCACGACTGAAAGGGCTATAAATCTATCCATATTGGATTTTAAATAAGCAGCAAGTAATTAATACAACAAATATCGTTGTCTATAAATCTATCCATATTGGATTTTAAATAACAAACATATAAAACTAACAATTGATGAAGAACATTCTATAAATCTATCCATATTGGATTTTAAATCTTATAGATGTTTTAAAAACTCTAAGAGAAAAGTTCGGCTATAAATCTATCCATATTGGATTTTAAATCATCATCAGCTTGCTTATACAGCTTCGGCGCTTCGTCTATAAATCTATCCATATTGGATTTTAAATTTGTCTAAAGCAATCGACTTACTTGCTGATAATTCCTATAAATCTATCCATATTGGATTTTAAATCAATTATACAAAACATTGATTCTTATGATTTTGTACCTATAAATCTATCCATATTGGATTTTAAATTCAATAGCATTTGAAATATTTGTTGTTATGTGCGTCTATAAATCTATCCATATTGGATTTTAAATTGTTTTTTTGCGTGATACTTAATGCGTTTAAAAAAACTATAAATCTATCCATATTGGATTTTAAATTGGAGCAATGCTCCCGAATGAATGGCGAGAATCACTATAAATCTATCCATATTGGATTTTAAATTTGAGCTATTCTGCCAAATGTCACAAGCAAGCTCAGCTATAAATCTATCCATATTGGATTTTAAATACAGAAAACATAAGGAGAATAATAGAATGTTCAAGCTATAAATCTATCCATATTGGATTTTAAATTAATGCAAGTTGCTATTGATGTACACTCAAACATACTATAAATCTATCCATATTGGATTTTAAATGTGTTACAGCGTTCAGTTAAGAAGATTGTAAACACTATAAATCTATCCATATTGGATTTTAAATTCTGCTAAGTCTTTCCTTTTTGCCGGAATATCCGTCTATAAATCTATCCATATTGGATTTTAAATTTGTTATATGTGTCCTTGTATGTTTGATAATTGTTACTATAAATCTATCCATATTGGATTTTAAATTTCGGTATGTGATAAAGCAAATCAAGTTCTTTGTATCTATAAATCTATCCATATTGGATTTTAAATATACGGCTTACGACTGAATTTAACAGTAGTTGTGAGCTATAAATCTATCCATATTGGATTTTAAATTTGCGATGAAAGAGGATATAGTAAACAAAGACTACGCCTATAAATCTATCCATATTGGATTTTAAATAAGGAAATGCTACTCAAGCATGTATTGAGTATTACCTATAAATCTATCCATATTGGATTTTAAATTGTTAAGCGTATATACATATATCTCTGCAATTGTTGCTATAAATCTATCCATATTGGATTTTAAATTAGCAAACAAGCGCCATATTTCCTTGTTCGGTAAGTCCTATAAATCTATCCATATTGGATTTTAAATATTGAGCATATCGTCTTTATGTTCTGATACATAGTCTATAAATCTATCCATATTGGATTTTAAATTGCGCCGAATTTGTTTCACAAATTTTCTCAACGCTCTATAAATCTATCCATATTGGATTTTAAATTTTAAATGGCTCATATCGGCTTAAATAGTCAAGTAACTATAAATCTATCCATATTGGATTTTAAATTTTAAAAGGCATTTTTGCGTGAGTGGGTAGATTGATACTATAAATCTATCCATATTGGATTTTAAATAACAATGTGCTTGCTGTAAATGTGCTTGCTGTAATCTATAAATCTATCCATATTGGATTTTAAATCTCTTCTTACGCCTGTCACAATCGCTCTGTCGTGTCTATAAATCTATCCATATTGGATTTTAAATTTAGACTCCAGCTCTTTGAACTTTCGGCGAATGTCTATAAATCTATCCATATTGGATTTTAAATCAACTTATGAAATTGAGCAATGCAGAGGATTGAGAACTATAAATCTATCCATATTGGATTTTAAATAATACCTACACAGCCCCAGTTAAGTCCGCCTATAATCTATAAATCTATCCATATTGGATTTTAAATAGGTACGAACATTTTTTAATTTACGCAACACAATTCTATAAATCTATCCATATTGGATTTTAAATGACTTTCACCCGTTTTTCAAAAGTCCGCTTTTTGTCTATAAATCTATCCATATTGGATTTTAAATTCGCGCTTTAGACAGTCGTAAAAATACTGTGTACACTATAAATCTATCCATATTGGATTTTAAATGTGGGTATCGGTATTATGGCTGTGTTTGTGGGTATCCTATAAATCTATCCATATTGGATTTTAAATATTTAAACCTTAAAAAATTGGAAAATCGAAAAGGCCTATAAATCTATCCATATTGGATTTTAAATGCGCTCATCTATACATTAGTATAGTAGTAGTGCCTCCTATAAATCTATCCATATTGGATTTTAAATCAGGGAAAACGCTCAGCGTTTTCCCTTTGCGTTTGACCTATAAATCTATCCATATTGGATTTTAAATCACAAACAACTAAGTTTATTTAATCGAATTTGAATACTATAAATCTATCCATATTGGATTTTAAATAAACATATAATTTTCTTATAGCATAACAAACAAGCGCCTATAAATCTATCCATATTGGATTTTAAATTCATAAATAATTTTCATAAATACATCCCCTAATAACTATAAATCTATCCATATTGGATTTTAAATTTCAAAAGCGTTTTTGAATAATCGTAATCATCATTCTATAAATCTATCCATATTGGATTTTAAATTGCTTCTAATTCAGCTATCTGCTTATTAAATTAAACTATAAATCTATCCATATTGGATTTTAAATAATATCATCATATTTCTTTTTCTACATTGACAAAGACTATAAATCTATCCATATTGGATTTTAAATACTAACAATGCTAGTAAGGAAATTCCACAAATTGTCTATAAATCTATCCATATTGGATTTTAAATACTCCCTGCGGGACTTGTTTCAGTAGGTTGCTCAGACTATAAATCTATCCATATTGGATTTTAAATATAAAAAATCTATTCAAAAAAATTCAATCAAGGAGGCCTATAAATCTATCCATATTGGATTTTAAATGTCACAAGCATATGAAATGTTTATGAATGAACAGACTATAAATCTATCCATATTGGATTTTAAATTAAGCTGATACGAGATACATAAAAATCTATGGAAGCTATAAATCTATCCATATTGGATTTTAAATTATGTAATTGGTGCAGTAGTTATTGTGTTAATTGGCTATAAATCTATCCATATTGGATTTTAAATGCCCCTAAATTTGATTGAGAGGTAAATGTTAAGAACTATAAATCTATCCATATTGGATTTTAAATGATGAACTCTTCCGCACGGTTGCCGGAGTTTTTACCTATAAATCTATCCATATTGGATTTTAAATCAATCGCTATAATTGCTGCTATGTATGTAATACTCCTCTATAAATCTATCCATATTGGATTTTAAATGAGAATGAAATCTTATCAGTGCTCACCTTCTGTTCACTATAAATCTATCCATATTGGATTTTAAATTTATCTTCTCCCCCGCTCCCGGTACTAGGCTGAGTAGCTATAAATCTATCCATATTGGATTTTAAATACTTGTCTTAACTGTAAAACTAAGCCAGTCGAATACTATAAATCTATCCATATTGGATTTTAAATAAGCCTATGGCTTGCATTGCAGGGCGGAAACAATACCTATAAATCTATCCATATTGGATTTTAAATAAAAGCTCGATTTACAGAGGTCAATAATTTCTCTTCTATAAATCTATCCATATTGGATTTTAAATTTTTGTACCGGTTACATCTTTGCGAATGTATTTTGCTATAAATCTATCCATATTGGATTTTAAATATGGTATGGAAATAGGTAACTTGCATACCGCAGATTCTATAAATCTATCCATATTGGATTTTAAATGCCGATGATGGCTCGCTGGGAGAACATTGACGCAACCTATAAATCTATCCATATTGGATTTTAAATGAATAATATTGTCTTTCATTTTTTATACCTCCTGAACTATAAATCTATCCATATTGGATTTTAAATCTTGTCATATGGTATTTTGTCCTCGATAACCTTATCTATAAATCTATCCATATTGGATTTTAAATACAACAAAGCGTACCAAATCAAATGCCGAAAAACTTCTATAAATCTATCCATATTGGATTTTAAATCTTGATCAGAAAGATTCCGAGGGTGAACAGGCTCTCTATAAATCTATCCATATTGGATTTTAAATAATTATGAAATTACTGATGACAATTTTAATTATTACTATAAATCTATCCATATTGGATTTTAAATTTGATATAAACAGTTGAATATGAAAAATCAAGATCTCTATAAATCTATCCATATTGGATTTTAAATACCAAAAAAAAGATGTGTATCTCAATTTCTTCATCCTATAAATCTATCCATATTGGATTTTAAATTTTTTATCCGTAAACTGCATTTTTTTAATACCAACCTATAAATCTATCCATATTGGATTTTAATTTAACTTTGTCCATTACTGATAAACAATATAAACGACTATAAATCTATCCATATTGGATTTTAAATTACTTTGGCGGTACACGAATGTATGACGAAGAAAAGCCTATAAATCTATCCATATTGGATTTTAAATGATGAGATTAACAGCTTGAATAAAAAATACAGAGACTATAAATCTATCCATATTGGATTTTAAATATACATTTGTTTTCCCTAACGGCAAAGACGGCAAGACTATAAATCTATCCATATTGGATTTTAAATTGGCTCAAGGGCGGTACACGACAAAACTTTTGTCAACCTATAAATCTATCCATATTGGATTTTAAATCAAATTCGCAGTTTGAGCAAACATTTGGCTCAATGCCTATAAATCTATCCATATTGGATTTTAAATTTTTGAGGTAAAAATTATGAAAAAATGTATCAACAACTATAAATCTATCCATATTGGATTTTAAATCGACAATGAAACATTGTTCCCTAAGTGGTTTAGCAACCTATAAATCTATCCATATTGGATTTTAAATACAAAAACCGCAAGCAACGGATTACCCGCAATAGCTATAAATCTATCCATATTGGATTTTAAACGAGGACTTTAGAGGCACTACTACTATACTAATGTACTATAAATCTATCCATATTGGATTTTAAACTTTATGCAGGCGTATGAGCGTAAAAGCGTATTAGTTCTATAAATCTATCCATATTGGATTTTAAACCAATATAAACAAATGCAATACATAAATACAAACGGCTATAAATCTATCCATATTGGATTTTAAACATTGAGCGTATACATTCTAAATCTATAGATAAGCGTACTATAAATCTATCCATATTGGATTTTAAACATATTTCTTTTGCGTACGGAATGAGCAAAGGAAAATACTATAAATCTATCCATATTGGATTTTAAACATGGAAAGAGGGCAGTCCCATAATGGCGGTGCAACTCCTATAAATCTATCCATATTGGATTTTAAACGTTTTTGTGAGCGGTATGTTTAAGATGTTATTTTCACTATAAATCTATCCATATTGGATTTTAAACTGCAAAACTGTAGTAAAAAGCTACATTGACGGCTCTCTATAAATCTATCCATATTGGATTTTAAACACGAATTAAATCTTACCGACTTAAACTATAAAGGCACTATAAATCTATCCATATTGGATTTTAAACTTCTTATATATCAAGCTTTGAAATTAAGAAGACCAACTATAAATCTATCCATATTGGATTTTAAACGGCTATACCGGCTCTGTTTACGATAGTTCTCTTGAAACTATAAATCTATCCATATTGGATTTTAAACGAGCCTGAAGAATTGTATCAACCAAGCCGTTCGGCTATAAATCTATCCATATTGGATTTTAAATTTGCTGTTCATAAAATATGTATTCCCACATTGCTACTATAAATCTATCCATATTGGATTTTAAAGCCTTGTTATTATTTCTGTCAGCTTCGGCAATTCTTCTATAAATCTATCCATATTGGATTTTAAAGTTGAAGAACAGTTACAAACTATTTTAGCAAATTCAACTATAAATCTATCCATATTGGATTTTAAAGAAAGAAGAATTGTATTGAGAAATTTTATTATATAACTATAAATCTATCCATATTGGATTTTAAAGTGATTTGCATTAATGATATTTTTTGCGTACTTTTCGCTATAAATCTATCCATATTGGATTTTAAAGGATGAAGTTATATCTGCTTTTTCTTCTAATACTCATCTATAAATCTATCCATATTGGATTTTAAAGTTTGTAAAAATTAACAATATAATGTAGATAGTGCGCTATAAATCTATCCATATTGGATTTTAAAGACAATATTATTAATAACCGTAGCATCAATAACAGTACTATAAATCTATCCATATTGGATTTTAAAGCTGTATAATAACCCTCTGTTGTTATAATTCTACCTGCTATAAATCTATCCATATTGGATTTTAAAGCGGTTTATAAGATAATCACAAAAAGCTATACTTGCCCTATAAATCTATCCATATTGGATTTTAAAGAGGTTACACGTACAATTAAAACAACTGTTGTTGACGCTATAAATCTATCCATATTGGATTTTAAAGCAAAACAACATTGAAATTAGAGGGCAACTGCTGTTGCTATAAATCTATCCATATTGGATTTTAAAGTTTGGAATATAAAGGGCAAGTCCATATGAAAGCAAAGCTATAAATCTGTCCATATTGGATTTTAAAGTACATGATTAAACTTTCTGCACACTATGAAAAATTTCTATAAATCTATCCATATTGGATTTTAAAGTCAATCTTCAGTGTGTTAGATGAGTTACCATATTCCTATAAATCTATCCATACTGAATTTTAAATTTATCAACAAGAGCGATTGTTTTCTCTGATGATTCACTATAAATCTATCTAAGCCGGATTTTAAACGCAACAGTATCCGTTGTAACTGAATACATCAAAGTAACATTACCTAATCTGCAACAATTAAACCCGAGTATTTTATATTCTATTGTAAAATATATTTTCTTATTGGAATAATAGAGGGGGAAAGTTTTGTTATAATTAAAGAAATATATTTGAACGGAGGTATTTTCAATATGTTAAGTGATATTGAAATCGCTCAGGCTGCGACCTTACTCCCGATTAAAGAGGTTGCCGCACAGATCGGAATTAAAGAGGATGAGCTGGAGTTTTACGGCAAGTATAAGGCTAAACTTTCAGACGAACTTGCCAATCGTTTGGAAAATGAGCCGGATGGAAAACTTGTTCTTGTTACAGCTATCAATCCAACCCCCGCAGGTGAGGGCAAAACAACTACTTCTGCAGGTCTTGGTCAGGCTATGGCTAAGATTGGTAAAAAGGCTGTAATCGCTCTAAGAGAGCCTTCACTTGGCCCTGTATTTGGTATTAAGGGCGGTGCTGCAGGCGGCGGTTATTCTCAGGTACTTCCTATGGAAGATATTAATCTTCACTTTACAGGCGATATGCACGCTATTACTTCTGCAAACAATCTTTGCTGTGCAATGCTTGACAATCATATTCAGCAGGGTAATGTTCTCGGGATTGATCCTCGCCAGATCCTTATTAAGAGATGTCTTGATATGAACGACAGAGCTTTGAGAAATATTGTTGTCGGTCTTGGCGGCAGAGTGAACGGTATTCCTCGTGAGGACCACTTTATAATTACTGTTGCATCTGAAGTTATGGCTATCCTTTGCCTTGCTGACGATATTTCTGATTTAAAGAAAAGACTTGGTAATATTCTTATTGCTTATACATATGCAGGCGAGCCTGTTTTTGCAAAGGACATCAAGGCTGACGGTGCTATGACAGCTCTTCTTAAAGACGCTATCAAACCTAACCTTGTTCAGACACTCGAGGGTACACCTGCTATTATGCACGGCGGTCCTTTTGCCAATATTGCTCACGGCTGTAACAGCATTCGTGCTACAAAGCTTGCGTTAAAACTTGCCGATTACTGTATTACAGAGGCAGGCTTCGGTTCAGATCTCGGTGCAGAGAAATTCTTTGACATCAAGTGCAGATATGCAGGCTTTAAGCCGTCTGCCGTAGTTATTGTTGCTACTTGCCGTGCGTTAAAGTACAACGGCGGTGTGCCTAAGGCAGAGGTTTCTGCAGAGAATCTTGAGGCTCTTAAAAATGGTATTGAAAACCTTGGCGTTCACATTGATAACATGAGAAAGTACAATGTTCCCGTTGTAGTTGCTATCAACCAGTTCGGTACAGATACAGCAGAGGAACTTGAGTTTATCGAGAGTTACTGTAAATCTAAAGGTGCAGACTTTGCTCTCTCAAATGTATTCTCAAAGGGCGGAGAAGGCGGTACAGAACTTGCCAAAAAGGTAGTAGAGGCTTGCGAAAAGCCGTCTGATTTTGCTCCTATTTATTCAGATGACCTTACAATCAAAGAAAAGGTTGACAAAATTGCAAAAACAATTTACGGCGCTTCAAGAGTAAACTATACAAAGGCTGCCGAAAAGGCATTGAAGCAGATTCAGGCTCTCGGCGGTGAAAAACTTCCTGTTTGTATTGCAAAAACACAATATTCGCTTTCTGATGACCCAACACTTCTCGGTGCTCCAAAGGATTTTGAAATCACAGTAAAGAATCTTACACTTTCAAACGGTGCAGGATTTGTAGTTGTATATACAGGTGATATTATGACAATGCCGGGTCTTCCGAAAGTTCCGTCGGCAGAGAAAATTGATGTTACCGAGGAAGGAAAAATTAACGGTTTATTCTGATGATTACTGTAAATACTCATAATGCCCGTGAAACAGAGGCACTCGGCGCAAAAATTGCCGAAAAGTTGTGCGGCACGGAAGTAATCGCTCTTTTTGGCGGTCTTGGTATGGGCAAGACTGCCTTTACAAGAGGACTTGCCGGTGCGCTCGGTGCAGGAGAAAATGTTTCAAGCCCTACATTCGCTCTTGTCAATGAATATTCGGGTAAATATAATATTTTTCATTTTGATATGTACCGTGTAAATACATGGGATGATTTGTATTCCACAGGATTTTTTGATTATATTGATAACGGTATAATCATTATTGAGTGGAGTGAGAATATTGAAGAGGCTTTGCCTGCCGATTGTATTAAAATCAGAATCAGTAAGGGCGAAAATGATGATGACAGAATTTTTGAAATTGAAGGTGTTGATCTGCAATGAAAATTCTTGCAATAGATACAAGCGCCACAGCTGCGTCAACCGCAATTTGTGACGAAAACAAAATAATAGGTGAGTTCTTTATAAATACAAAACTTACTCACAGCAGAACACTTATGCCTATGGTTGAAAGTCTGCTTGCAAACACAAACCTAACGACAACAGATATTACCGCCGTTGCAGTAAACTGCGGTCCGGGTTCGTTTACGGGTGTAAGAATCGGTGTTGCAGCGGCTAAAGGACTAGCTTTTGCCGATGATTTGCCTTGCATAGAGGTATCGACGCTTGAAAGCCTTGCGTATAATTTGCAATCTGCAAATGGGATAATCTGTTCTGTTATGGACGCTCGCTGTTCGCAGGTTTATAATGCGCTTTTTAAATGTGACGGCGTAAAGCCCGAAAGACTTTGCAAAGACAGAGCTTTGTCTGTTGCCGAGCTTTCAGAAGAACTTAAGAGCTATGACGAAAGAATTATACTTGTGGGTGACGGTGCGGAGCTTTGCTATAATGCTATGAAAGAATTATTACCAAATGTTGAACTCGCACCAATCAGTATAAGATTTCAAAGAGCGTCATCAACAGCAGAAATTGCTGTACAAAAATTTAATGACGGAGAAGTGCTTTCGGCTGCGGAACTTATGCCGATGTATTTAAGACTGCCGCAGGCTGAAAGAGAACTTAAAAAGAAAATGGAGGAAAAGAAATGTTAGCACTCGGATGTGACCACGGCGGATATAACCTTATCTGCGCAATTAAAAAATATCTTGACGAAAAGGGTATTGAATATAAAGATTTTGGTACTTACAGCACAGACAGCGTTGATTATCCTGTTTACGGATATAAAGTTGCAAAAGCAGTAGCAAGCGGCGAATGTGAGCTTGGTATTCTTTGTTGCGGTACAGGTATCGGTATTTCAATGGCAGCAAACAAAGTTAAGGGTATTCGTGCGGCTGTTGTAAGCAATGAGTTTTGCGCTGAAATGACACGCAGACACAACCACGCAAATATTCTTTGTATGGGCGGCAGAGTTACAAGCGAAGAAGATGCTGTTAA
>OLRZ01001012.1_pt1 | contig 20492 bp, 19 predicted proteins | sample 1671931 | NCBI WGS metagenome assembly OLRZ01 (sample SAMEA3136627, study PRJEB25190) | human gut metagenome | reverse complement strand
ATCGCTATCTGCGTAAGACCGGGTACGAAGTCATGCAGAGCTATGTGATGCACAAACCGGCAAACGATCCGATCTTTACATTCATTGAGAAAAAACGCGGCGAGGGAAAGAGTGGTAAACTCGCTATGGTGGCTGGCCTGAATAAGTTCCTCCGAGTCTATTATGGCAAGGTCACAGAGCTCTACCGCAGTTTGTCGGCAATAGAATGAGCTGAAATCTCCAATACTTTATTTGAGGCGGCCAAGCGTTCCACTTTGCCGCCTCTGCTTTGCTATGCTCTTTTTCTGCCGATAACTTTTCTTTGAATTAGGACTTGACTTTTTAGCAGGTTTCCAGCGGTGCATTTTTGGAAATGTTTAATTGACTTCAGCAGTGCAAAATATGCACGGGCTGTGTTGCCTTTTGCATTAGCTGGATCAATAAGGCTTCATTGAATATCAGTGCTGCTCTAAGCCATTTGGCTTCTGGCTCAGGGTAACACGTTTGTACTGAGGCTTCCTTACCCATGGAGCGTAGCTTATCTAATACAAAATGCCTATCAAAAAATATTAAGTAGATTCATACATAGAAATTATCAATCGCTGTTTTTGTAGCAATATGTTGAAAACGCTAAAATATTTACGGTATAATCGCTGTCAGGATTAGATAGGAGGGGCAACCATGAAACCTGATACAGAAAAGGTCCTGAGCATCCTTGCCGCGCATGAGAACAATGCGGCGAATCTTATTGCTATCTTGCAGGATGTGCAGGCGGAGTACAACTACTTGAGCGAGACAAACCTGACGCTCATCGCCGATGCGCTGGATATCAGCGTATCCCGCGTCTACAGCGTAGCGACGTTCTACGAGAACTTCTCGCTCGAAGCCAAGGGAAAGCACATCATCAAGGTCTGCGCCGGCACAGCCTGCCATGTGCGCAAGTCCGGCCCGATCTACGATGCGGTGTATGAGTATCTGGGCCTTTCCGGCAAGAAAAAGACCTCGGACGACGGGCTGTTCACGCTGGAGACCGTGGCGTGCCTCGGCGCGTGCGGCCTTGCGCCGGTCATGACGATCGACGGCGAGGTACACGCGAAGATGGACCCCGAAACAGCACTTGCGCTGCTTGAGGACATTCGTGCAAGGGAGGGCGCTGCAAATGGCTGAACTGACGAGAGAACGGCTCGGCGCTCTGCGCGTACAGGCCAAGGAGCTGCTCGCGGCGGACCGGCGCGAGGTCCTTGTCTGCGCGGGCACAGGCTGCATCGCCGGCGGCTCGCTGAAGATCTACGACTACCTGAAGTCCGAGTGCGAAAAGCGCGGGCTGAAAACGCGCGTTGCGCTGCGCCGCGAGGGCGGAGACGACGCCATCCACTTCAAAAAGAGCGGCTGCCACGGCTTCTGCGAAATGGGACCGCTGCTTCAGATCGAGCCGGAGGGCTTTCTTTACACGCACGTTAAGCTCGAGGACTGCAATGAGATCATCGAAAGGACTATCCTCGGCGGCGAGGCGGTCGAGCGCCTGCTCTATGAGCTCAATGGCGTGCGGTACGCCAAGCACAACGAGATCCCCTTTTACGCCAAGCAGCAGCGCGTGGTGCTGGAAAACTGCGGCACGACGGACGCCGAGGACATTGACGAATACCTTGCCCACGACGGCTACGCCGCTTTCGAAAAGGCGCTCTTTGAGATGTCCGACGAGGACATCTGCCGTGAGATCCTCGATTCCGGTCTGCGCGGCCGCGGCGGCGCAGGCTTTCCCGCGGGCAGAAAGTGGGACAGCGTCCGCCGCCAGCCCAAGGGCAAGAAGTATGTGGTCTGCAACGGCGACGAGGGCGACCCCGGCGCGTTCATGGATCGCTCCATCATGGAGGGCAACCCCCATTCGGTCATCGAGGGCATGATGATCGCCGCGCTCGCCGCCGGCAGCGACGAGGGCTATATCTACGTCCGCGCGGAGTATCCGCTGGCAGTCGAGCGCCTACGTATTGCCATCGCCAGGGATGAGGAGCTGGGCCTGCTCGGGGACAACATTCTGGGCACGGACTTTTCCTTCCATCTGCACATCAACCGCGGCGCGGGCGCCTTTGTCTGCGGCGAGGGCAGCGCGCTGACCGCATCCATCGAGGGTAAGCGCGGTATGCCGCGCGTCAAGCCGCCGCGCACGGTCGAGCAGGGCCTGTGGGCGCGGCCCACGGTGCTCAACAATGTGGAGACCTATGCGAATGTTCCGCAGATCATTCTGCACGGCAGCGCATGGTTCCACAGCATCGGCACGGAGAAAAGCCCCGGCACAAAGGCCTTCGCCCTGACGGGCAACGTGGTCAACACGGGATTGATCGAGGTGCCGATGGGCGCGACGCTGCGCGAGATCATCTTCGATATTGGCGGCGGCATCAAGGACGGCAAGAAATTCAAGGCGGTGCAGATCGGCGGCCCCGCGGGCGGCTGTCTGACCGAGGAGCACCTCGACCTGCCGCTGGACTTTGACTCGCTCAAGAAGGTCGGCGCCATCATAGGTTCGGGCGGTCTCGTCGTCATGGACGAGGGCACCTGCATGGTGGAAACGGCGCGCTTTTTCATGAGCTTCACGCAGAACGAGAGCTGCGGCAAGTGCGTGCCCTGCCGGGAGGGCACGAAGCGGATGCTCGAGATCCTCACGCGCATCGTGAACAACGAGGGAAGCCTTGAGGACCTTGATCTGCTCGAGGAACTTTCCCGCACCATCACCGAGACGGCGCTGTGCGGTCTCGGTCAGGCGGCGTGCAACCCAGTGGTGAGCACGCTCAAATACTTCCGCAAGGAATACCTTGCACACGTTGTCGACCACCACTGTCCGATCTGCAACGGCCGTAAGCGCCGCCTTGTCATCAAGCCGGAGCTGTGCAAGGGCTGCGGCAAGTGCAAGCGCAACTGCCCGATGGAGGCCATTTCCGGCGAGATCCGTATGCCGCACACGATCGACAACGAAAAGTGCATCCACTGCGGTGCGTGCTGGGGCGCGTGCCCGTTCGGCGCGATCGACGCCATTGAGGAGGATTGAGCCATGGCAAAGGGAATGATGATCATTGACGGACAGCGCGTCAGCTTCGACGGCGAAAAGAATGTGCTTTCCGTGATCCGCAAGGCCGGCATCGAAATGCCGACGTTCTGCTACTACTCCGACCTTTCCGTTTACGGCGCGTGCCGTATGTGCGTGGTGGAGAATGAAGAGACCGGCAGGATCGACGCATCCTGCTCAATGGAGCCGCGCAACGGTATGCGCATCCGCACGAACAGCGCACGGCTTTTGAAGCACCGCCGCGTCATCCTCGAGCTGCTGCTCGCCTCCCATAACTGCAACTGCACGACCTGTGAGAAAAGCGGTCACTGCCATCTGCAGACATTAGCGCAGCAGTTCGGCGTGCGTCGTATCCGCTTTGAGGATACGCGCGAGCGCTATGAAATCGACAACACCTCGCCCGCCGTGCTGCGCGATCCGAACAAGTGCATCCTCTGCGGCGACTGTGTGCGCGTGTGCGAGGAGATGCAGGGCATGGGCATCCTGAACTTTGCCTATCGCGGCAGCAGCGCGCAGGTCATGCCTGCGTTCGACCGCAAAATGGCGCAGACCAAATGCGTGAGCTGCGGTCAGTGCGCCGCCGTGTGCCCCACCGGCGCGATCACGGTGAAGAACCAGATCGGCGAGGCGTGGCGCGCCATCCACGACCCGAAAAAGCGCGTGGTCATCCAGATCGCGCCTGCGGTCCGCGTGGCCGTGGGCGAGGCCTTTGGCATCCCCGCCGGTGAAAACGTGCTCGATAAGCTCGTTACGGCGCTCAAGCTCATGGGCGTGGACGAGGTGTACGACACGACCTTCGGCGCGGACTTCACGACCATCGCGGAGTCCGAGGAATTTTTGGAGCGGCTGAAAAACGGAGGCCCGTTCCCGATGTTCACCTCCTGCTGCCCCGCGTGGGTGAAGTATCTGGAAAACGAGAACCCCAAGTACCTCAAGAACATCTCCACCTGCAAGTCGCCGATGGAGATGGTAGGCGCGATCTTCCGCGACAAGTACGCGGAAAAGGACGCGCAGGACGGCCGCACGACCTACCACATCGCCATCATGCCCTGCACGGCGAAGAAGATGGAGGCCGCGCGCCCTGAATTCATTCACGACGGCCGCCCCGACGTCGATCTGGTGCTCACCACGCACGAGGTCATTGACATGATGCAGGAGACGGGCATCCAGCTCAATGAGCTGGAGCTGGAATCTCCCGACCTGCCGTTCGGTCTCGGCTCCGGCGCAGCGGTCATCTACGGCACGACCGGCGGCGTGGCTGAGGCGGTGGTTCGTCACTGCCTGCCGGATAAAAGCAAGAACGCCCTGCGCGAGATCAGCATTCTCGGCCTGCGCGGCGACGCGCCGATCAAGGAGACGACGGTCACCATCGGGGATACCGAGCTGAAGCTCGCGGTGGTCAACGGTCTTGCCAACGCAAGAAAGCTGCTCAAAAGAATTGACGAGGGCGAGGCGTTCTACCATCTTATCGAGGTCATGACCTGTCAGGGCGGCTGCGTCGGCGGCGCGGGACAGCCCTACGGGCTCAAGGCCACGAAGGAAAAGCGCGGCGACGGTCTGCACCAGTCCGACAACGCGGCAATGTTCAAACGCGCCGAGCGCAATCCCATCGTGGTACGCATGATGGCCGAATACGGCGAGGAGCGCTGCCACGAGCTGCTGCATGTGAGCTACCGGGGAGAATAACACACAGTAAACGCACGCAGCGGAGCAAGCGATTCGAGCTCGCTCCGCTGCGTGTGTTGCAAAGCGGCTATGCTGTCGAAAATAGGAAGGCCCTTTGCGCAGGGGGCACCTTACCACCTGTGGCAACAGTGCTCTCCACGGCAGCCAACATACATACCATAACTCGGTGCAGGAAGCTATTGCTTTTGGAATGCTTCTTTGTCCATAGCAACGCAAAATATACACGCTTTGTGCCACCTTTTGCATTTACAGAATCAATGGAACTGCATCGTGTATCCCTGCGGTTCAAGCTCATGATCGTCCGGCTTGTGGCCGAGGGCGATGCGTTTGCGTTGGAACTCCTGCAGCCGCTTACGGTCGATTTGAATGCCGGTGGCAGCAGGGATAGACGCGTTGTCCCGGAAGATGTTGCCCATGTGGTAGAGCAGCCGTGTGGTCGCCAGCATAACCGAGGGCGGGCGCTGCTCGCCGCGCTCTATACGATCCATGAACATCCCTGCGTAGGTATGTCCGCCGCAACATGCTTTCGTGAACCACTGGTAGGCAGTATCGGTGTCTTGTTGAACGCCCTCGCCCATGAGGTACAGCTTGCCCAGCGCATACTGCGCCGCGTCGATTTCCTGCGCGGCTGCACGTTCCAACAGTTTTCGCGCTTTTACCGTGTCCGGTATCAGCAACCCACCGTCGCGGTACGCCGTGCCGATGATGTACTGTGCGTGTGCATCTTTTGCATCTGCTAACCGCTCCAGCTGCTCCGCCGCCTCATCTCGTTCCTCTAAGGTCAGGTCAACATCGTTCGCTGCATTTTGCAGTTCCTGACACTCATAGCTCATGACATCATTGCGCTTTACCCGGATCATACAGCGGATGAGATCGTATCGGCGATGATGGAAAAATACGGCGGGCGCACCAATCTGGAGATGGACTTCTTCGGCGGTGAGCCGCTGATGAACTGGGACGTGGTGAAGCAGTTGGTGGAGTATGCCCGCAGTGTGGAAAAGGAACGGGGCAAAAATTTCTGCTTTACGCTGACCACCAACGGTAGGGGATTCCAGTACACCGGCAGAGTGTTCCGTCAGAAGTTGGTGCAGGCAGGAATGACTCAAAGTATGTCACGCGTGTTGCGCGTTGTATTGACAACGATCCCATGGAAGGCTTCTGGGATATCCTGAAGCGAGAACGTTATTGCGGAAGACGCTTTACCAGCAAGCAAGATCTCATTCAGATGATTGAGCGTTATATCCGTTATTACAACACCAGACGAGTACAACGCAATTTAGGGGTGATGACCCCTTAGAAAAGCACAGACTCTCTCTTGCTGCATAAAAAGCGGCCAGCAGTTTGCTCTGCTGGTCGGGAAAATTTTATTTTTTCACTGTCCTCTTGACGGGTAGCGGTTTAGGAAGCCAGATCTACAGTTGTCCTTTTTGCTTTCTGTACGCATCTGGCGTGTGAATTGCGGGGGGGCTTCTGCAGGTGAGGAAATTCTGCGGCAAATCCGCTTAATTCCCTGAAATTACGTGGAAGGAGTCCCTATCGAATCTTCCTCATCATAATCGTCATACTCGGAGCGGAATCTCTTATTCATCCGATTCTTCACGCAAGTATAGCCAGCACCGATATCATGCCAACCGCCAATCAGCAGACAAACAAACGCAGCAAATGCCAGACTTGCGCCAATAATCTTCATTACCATTCTTGCGGTCGTACTCATTATCATTTTCTCCTCTGATTCATTCAGTTTTGGATTATTATGGAAGCCGAGATGATTGTATGCGATTTTCAAATATTTACAATCACTTTTCTCAAAACAGATCCTTTTCAAACTCCATAGAGGTTTGGCAGATTGTCCAACGGTTGGAAAGGAGGCGACTTCTTTATTCTGCTTTGCCTGTCCTTTGCACTGTACCCAATACTCACGCTCGGTAATGCGGTCCTTTCTGCCATGCAAGAATCCAATTTGATGGAGCTTTTCCCTGTGGCACATCCCCAAGACTTGGCTTTGAGGCATTTCATCGCTGCGCCTGTACCAGCGGTACTTGCACATGGCACGAGTGTGTTGATTGGAGCGCTCTGGCTTGACCGGTCTGGCTTCACGTTGCTGCTACCGGCAAGTTCACGGTCAAGATCAAGAAAGAGGCATCTTTGAGCCCCTCGCGCGGATGCTTTTATGTGCTTTCGACGATATCGAACCGCGCAGTATAGAGGAAGCTGACTTTTTGCAGCCTTATTGGCCCGAGCTTCCACGAACCCCGTCGTATTTTTCATTGTTCAGGGCTGCTATGTATGCGTCGTAGGCCGCTTCCAGCGTGGGATACTCCGTGCCGGCATCCAAAACCTTCTTATACTGGTCAGTGTACTGATTCACGAAGAGACTTTTTGAGACCGCGACATAAGTGGCTCCTTTTTTATCTGTTCGCTGACCTGTCGTGGTTTCGGAAACATAGTATTTTCCGTCACCGGTCTGAATGAGTACAGGGATCTGCTTTCCGGCGCCGACCTTGCCTGTGTCGAGAGAAGTCCAGAAAAGGTAACGCTTTGAACTCTGCCCCTTACGCCCATCTCCCAAAAAGGCCCAAGTGCAGTCGCTTTGTTGCAGAAGGCTGTTATTCATCTTTGCAAGTTCAGCTTTAATGCTCGGGATATAGGCCGAGTTCGGGCAGCGGGAGTCCAGTTCAAAGTTCTTGTTTTCGGCAAGCATGTCCGATTCCCAAAAATCGGTCGCATATAATAACGGCGAAAAATAATCCTCTACGCTGGTATCAAATGGGTAGTCTGGCTCGGACGGTGCTGTACTCCCACTCCATGTGAGCACCACGCCGCAGCTCTCATTATAAGAAACCACACAGCTTTCCCCCGGCGTGGCAGTGCCTATCCAGTTGTCCGTGTCGTCATCCCCTCTGGAGTGAACGATGCCGCCGATGTTTACGGGATCTACCGACTGCCAGTCGGCCTCTCTTTGCTTCAAATCAACTGTGACAGTAGCCGTGGTATCTCCCAACATGGCCTCTGCAGAAACCTGTGCATAGGCAGAGCGCACATTGGCAAGGTCTGTCGCCTCCCGGCTTTTTTCCAGTTGAGAGGCAAGCATTGGGATCGCAATGGCGACCAGTACGGCGATAATCGCAATTACGACCAATAACTCCATCAAGGTAAATCCCTTGTATTTTCGTTTCATAGAGCTCTTCGCCTTTCCACGATGCATCTTGCGGTATCCGGCGGCAGCAAGGTGGGATACCATACCGAATCAGCAGTTTGCGTCTTTATTTCGCGCACAGCTCCGCGGTCAGCGCGTCCATCTGCGCCTCGCTTGCGGGACTGAGCGCGCTGCGCAGCGACACCACGGTGCCGCACACGCGCAGGTCCTTCATTTCCTCGAGCTTTGCGCGCATCAGCCGCGCCGCGGCAGGCGCCCACGAGCCGTTTTCCATCAGGCCGACGCTGCGGTCGCGGAAGCCCTTGGCTTGCAGGTGGCTCAGAAATTCCTCCATGGGAGGGAACAGTCCGCCGTCATAGGTCGAGCAGGCCAGTACGAGCTTACCGCAGTAGAAGGCGTTCGCCACCGCGTAGGAGACTTCGGTCGTCGTCAGGTCGCAGAGGGTGACTCTTGCGCCCGCTGCCTCCAGCTTTTGCTTAAAAAGCTCCGCTGCGCGGGCGGTGTTGCCGTGAATGGAGGCGTGGGCGAGCAGGATCTCCTCGGGTGCTTCACTTTGCCAGCGTGACCACAGATCGTAGAGCCGCAGGGCCTCGGCGAGCGCGCCGCCTGTCAGCACGGGACCGTGGAGCGGGCAGATCGTTTCGATCTCCAGCGCGGACGCCTTTTTCAGCAGTGCCTGTACCTGTGCGCCGTACTTGCCGACAATGTTGTAGTAGTAGCGTCGTGCCTGCGGTGCCCACGGCGCGTTGGCGGTGCGCCCCAGCGAGCCGAAGCGCCCGAAGGCGTCGGTGGAGAAGAGGAGCTTCTCCGTTTCCTCGTAGGCGACCATCACCTCGGGCCAGTGGACCATCGGGGCGAGCATAAAATGAAGCGTGTGTGTGCCGAGGGAAATCGCCCCGCCCTCGCCGACCTCTACCAGACGCTCGTTTGCCGGCGCAGACGCGCCGAAGAACTGGCGGAGCATCGCGAAGGTCTTGGTGTTGCCGACGAGCTTCATTTCCTGATATTTCTCCGCAAGGCGCAGGATGCTGCCGGAGTGGTCCGGCTCCATGTGCGAGATAACGAGGTAGTCCGGACTGCGCCCGTCCAGCTCGTGCGCGAGCTTGGCGAGCCATTCGTCCGCCGCGCGGGCGTCCACGCTGTCCATGACGGCGACCTTCTCGTCTAAAATAAGGTAAGAGTTGTAGCTCACGCCCATCGGCTGGACAGGGTACTGGTTTTCAAAAAGGGGCAAGGTGAGGTCATCCGCCCCAACGTAGCGGACGTCCTTCGGTAATACCTGTGTTTCCTTTCGGGTTTCGTTGTTCATTGCACTCTCCTTTGCGGACATTTTTAGCCGAGATGTAATTTTTCCTCTGCACGCAGCGCAGCAGGTGGAAGGGCGCAATATCCGCTGCCGTGGTGTTTTATAAATAAATAATTATCTGTGTCGCCATTATAACCGCTTTATCTATAAATTTCAACGCATTTTCGCAATGGTTCAAACACGCTTTGAAAAACGATTGACAGAATTCACGAATTTGATAAACTGTTCCCATCGGAAGGCAAAACCGAAACTGCAAAAATTTGTGGAGAAATTTTGCGGGGATGTCCGCCCGGACACTGCCGCGATGGCCGCAACGGCGTCGCGTAACTGGCATGCTGAATATTGCTATTTGCCGGAATCAATGTATAATAACCTATACAGATAATCGAGGAGCAGAAATTGAGGGAACCATATTGATGAAGCGTATCAAAACACTTGTTTTGCTTATTTTGACCGTTCTGCTTGTGGCCGGAGTACTCTGCGGCTGCGCGGCGCAGACAGGAGAGCAGCCGGGTATATCATCGCTGCCGCACATCACCATCGGCAGCGACACCTATCCTCCCTTTGTCTATCTGGACAACAACGGCGACCCCACCGGCATCGACGTGGAGATCGCAGTTGAGGCGTTCCGGCGGATGGGCTATCAGGCGGTGTTCACAACCATCGACTGGGAGCAGAAAAGGACGCTCGTGGACAATGGGGAGATCGACTGTATTTGGGGCTGTTTCTCCATGGATGGGCGTGAGCAGGATTACCAATGGGCCGGCCCCTACATGGTCAGCCGGCAGATCATCGCCGTCAATGCAAAAAGCGATATTTACGCCATGGATGACCTGAACGGCAAGACCATTGCCGTTCAGTCTACCGGTAAGCCGGAAGAGATCTTTTTGCAAAGCGGACAAGCGGATATTCCCCAATTTGAGGACATTATCAGTCTAGAGGATCGGAGCGTACAGTATGCGGCGCTGGACTGCGGCTATGTGGATGCCATTGCCGCCCACGAAACGGCCATTTTGCAGTATATGACGGATTACGGCGCGGACTTCCGCATTCTGGACGAGCCGCTGCTGATCACCGGAATCGGCGCAGCCTTTTCCGTTGATGATGACCGCGGTCTTGCACAGGAGCTGATGGACACCTTTGCACAGATGCGTCAGGACGGGACCATGCAGGAGATCGTCGGCAGGTATCTGGAGCATCCCGAAACCTATTTGGAGGTGGAATGCCTTGAACCGTAATCCTTTGCAGACCATTTTCAGCAAAAAATTCTGGCTCGTTTGTATTGCTGTGGGTATTTTCCTCCTCGGAATCGTTTTCGCGCTTTCCAGACAGGCGGATATGCAAAATTGCGAGCAGAGGCTGGCGGGAGCGATCGAGTTTATCAAGGAGCAGGCCGCTGACTATACGAAGTACAACGAAACCGCCATCGCGAAGGGCCTTGTGCGCGAGGCCGCCGCCGTCCACACGCTGGAGTCGCTCTCCCTCGACTGCGATGAGACGGCTCTGTCGGAGCGCGCCAAGGAGCTGTGGCTTACGGGCATCTGCCTGCTGGACGCGCAGGGCGAGCTGGTATGTGAGTACACGGAGGATGGCATCGGCTACGCACAGCTTCAGTCTGGCATCAAATTGGAACCGATCCTCAGTGTCATCGGCTACCCGCGGAAGACCTATGTCAAGCATGTGGAGCTGGACGATGGCAGTTTTGCCGATGTTGCTGTGCACAGCTGCGCTGACGGCGCGGGTGCGGTGCTGGCCTACCGCTATACCGGGGCGGAGTTTTCCCAAAAGTCCGTTTTGTCCATCCAGCCTCTGATAGACAGCTATGGGGTCAACTCCACGGGGACTCTTCTGGTGGTGGAGGAGAACCGGGTATCGGCCTCCAACGACCCCACTCTGATTGGTATGAACATTTTCGAGAGTGAACGGCTCATGTCGATCCGGAGAAGCAACCGGGCAGATAAACTGATCCGCGTGTACGCTCCGAGGGGCATTGAGCAATGCTATGGAATGTACAGCCATGGGCGGAACTATTCCCTCTATGCCTATGTTCCCGCCCGTCAGGTCTATGACCTCACCGCGATGAATCTGGTGATCACGCTGGTCATGTATATCTTGGTTCTGACGTTTGTGCAGGGATTCCGCTGGAACTCCGCAAAGGATTTCTTTATGCAGCAGGAGAACTCCGAGCAAGAATACAAGAAGTCGCTCGAACAGAAAAACGCCGCACTCGAGCTTGCCGTTCAGCGTGAAACCAAGGCCAATCTCGCCAAGCGGGAGTTCCTGTTTAATATGTCTCACGACATCCGAACGCCCATGAATGCCATCATCGGTTTCACCGCTCTGGCGCAGACGCACATCGACGACCGTGACCAGGTAGAGGACTATCTGAAAAAGATATCCGTTTCCAGCCAGCATCTTCTGTCCCTTATCAACGATGTGTTGGATATGAGCCGCATTGAGAACGGAAAGGTCACGCTGGAGACAAAGCCGGTGCATCTGCCGGAGCTGGTGGAGGATATTGGGGACACCATACAGGTCGGCGCCGACAAAAAGCACATCTCCTTTACCGTCGATACTGCCGGCATGAAAAACGAGGATGTGATCGCCGACCCGCTGCGGCTCGAACAAATCCTGATCAATGTTTTGGCAAACGCCGTGAAGTTCACGCCGGACGGTGGACAGATCAGCCTGTGGATTGTACAGAAGGATACGGCTTCGGCAGACTATGCCGATTTTGAATTCCACATCAAGGATAACGGCATCGGCATGAGCGAGGAGTTCCAAAAGCACATTTTTGAGCAGTTTGCCAGAGAGAGGACCTCCACCGTCAGCAAGATACAGGGTACGGGGCTCGGCCTGGCCATCACGAAAAGCCTGGTGGATATGATGGGCGGCAGGATCACAGTGGAGAGCGAACCGGGAAGGGGCTCGGAATTTACCATTTCTCTGCGATTCCCCGTCGGCGAGGCAAAAGCGGGGCAGATGATACCCGTTTCAAAAGCTTCTGATTTTACTGGAAAGAAGCTTCTGGTAGTCGAGGATAACGAATTGAATCTGGAGATCGCATCGACGCTTCTTGAAGAAGCGGGCTTTGAGGTGGATACTGCGGGAAACGGAAAGGTTGCCGTTGAAAAGGTCGAAGCGGCTTCTGCCGGCCGGTATGACCTGATCTTGATGGATGTCCAGATGCCGGAGATGGACGGTTATGAAGCAACTCGGCGGATTCGTGCGCTCCCGGATAAAAAGAAGGCGGCGATCCCCATTGTGGCCATGACCGCCAATGCATTTGAAGAGGATCAAAAGAATGCGTTGAATGCCGGAATGAACGGCCACATTGCTAAACCTCTGGATATTCAAAAGTTGTTTCAGGTATTGTCGGAGCTGCTGAAATAGGCCATGATCGTATGGCTGGCAAATTGAGCTGTGCGAGCATGAGCAAAAATATAGGGACAAACACGATTACGGAGGAAGACAATACACCCTGCTGCGTCAAAGAGCGCGGAAAAAGGGAGCGCAACCGCTATCCTGCTTGATAATCCAAATTTACAAATAAGACCGTTAAGGATGGGTGAACAAATGAAGATCATATATGAACTTTCGTGGCTATGGGAAACGCTGGGCATTGCACTTATGGCGGCAGTTGTTTGTGTGGTAGGTGCTATGCTGATATGCAGAGCAAAAAAGAAGAAGCTCAGCAAGAAGAGCACAGTAGTTATCGGGATTGCAGCCTTTATCATTGCCATCGTAGCAGTGATTGAGATCGCCCGGATTCCGATGCCGCTTTGACGAAATGGGAGGCTTTGACATGGGCAAAGGAAGATATTCAATTGTATTCAATAGCCCGACGGGCAATACGAAGAAGCTTGCCGATACAATTTACGCCGTGCTTCCCAAAGAAAACTGTGACTATTTCGGGGCACCTAAAGAGGGAGGGCTATACTCCGAGATGCTCTATATTGGGTTTTGGACGGACAAGGGGAATGCAGATAAGTCCACCCTGACATTACTGTCAACGCTGAAGAACAAAAAGATATTTCTATTTGGAACGGCGGGCTTTGGCGGCAGCGAGGCATATTTCCAGAAGATTCTCAATCATGTCAAGCAGTCTATCGATTCAAGCAATTCCGTGGTCGGAGAATATATGTGTCAGGGCAAAATGCCGCCGTCTGTACGGGAACGCTACATGAAAATGAAGGTACAGCCGGAGCATCCGGAAAATATCGATGCGCTGATTGAGAACTTTGACCGAGCGCTCTCCCATCCGGATGGGAATGATTTAGAGAGACTTAGAAAGATAATTGTACGATAGCACCCTCAACATGATCTGACAAAAGGCAGGCTGTCGCTCGGAACGGGCGGCGGCTTGCCCATCATTTCAATGCAGCTCAAATCCCACTGTTTTTAGTCCAGAATAGAAGGTTCACCACGACCTAATTCAGGCCATGGTGCTTTCGCTCGTGGCCTGCGGCAACAAGACTACCCCCGACACACCCGACACTCCTGACGATCAGGAGGAGATTCACATCGGTATCGTGACCGGTTCCGTCTCCCAGTCTGAGGACGACCGCCGCGGCGCCGAGGCCTTCCAGCAGCTCTACGGTGAGGAGAACGTCACCCTCGTGACCTATCCCGATAACTTCACCGAAGAGCTGGAGACCACCATTCAATGCATGTCATCGAAGATTACATCCGCAATCAGCGTCCAGTTGATGCCGTTATATAAATCACCTCATATAACGAAAGGCTTCTCCTCCGCAGCTGTATTGACAGGCCGCGGCGGGAATGTTACCATAAGCACATCAAAATCATTGGGAGAGAAAAATAGATGACACTTGATCAATTGAAGGTCGGTACGTCCGCCGTCATTACCGCCGTGGGCGGAGATGGAGCCTTGCGCTGCCGTCTGTTGGATATGGGGCTGATCCCGCACACCCGCGTGACATTACAGAAGGTCGCGCCGATGGGCGATCCCATCGAGATCCGCGTGCGCGGCTACGAACTGACGCTGCGCGTAGAGGAGGCTCAGAAGATCGAAGTGGAGGGTGAGCTGAAATGATCTTTGCACTCGTCGGAAATCAGAACTGCGGCAAAACGACTCTCTTCAACGCCCTCACCGGCTCCAACCAGCACGTCGGCAACTTTCCTGGTGTCACGGTAGATCAGAAGATGGGTGAGATCACAGATGAAAAAGGCTGCGCCGTGGTGGATCTGCCCGGCATCTACTCCCTGCGGCCTTATACGCAGGAGGAGATCGTCTCCCGCGATTTTATCCTCAATCAGAAGCCGGACGGCATGATCAACATTGTGGACGCCACCAACATCGAGCGCAATTTGTACCTGACGCTTCAGCTGCTCGAGCTGCGGATACCGATGGTGCTGGCGCTGAACATGATGGATGAGGTCCGTTCCAACGGCGGTTCCATCGACGTGCAGAAGATGAGCGCCGCGCTCGGCATCCCTGTCATACCGATCGCAGCCGCAAAGGGCGAGGGCGTGAGCGAGCTGGTGGATCAGGCGATCGCCGTGGCTCGGAGCAAAACTCTGCCCAAGGTGACGGACTTCTGCGCGGATGATTCCGCCGTCCACCGCTGCATCCACGCCGTCACGCACCTGATCGCCGACCACGCCGACCGCATCGGTGTGCCGGCACGCTTCTGCGCAACAAAGCTGATCGAAGGCGGCGATGACCTCGCCGACCGTCTGGCGCTCGATCGGAACGAGCGCGAGCTGCTTGAGCATTGCATCGTGCAGATGGAGAGCGAAGCGGGACTTGACCGCAACGCAGCGCTTGCCGATATGCGCTACACCTTCATTGAAAGCGTTGTGGCATTGTCGGTGGTAAAGTGCCACGAGAGCCGGGAACACGCCCGCTCGATGAAGATCGACCGGTTTCTTACCGGCCGGTATACGGCGCTCCCTGCCTTTCTTGCCGTTATGCTGCTGATATTCTACCTCACCTTTCATGTGATCGGGCAGCGGCTGTCCGACTGGCTTGCGGTCGGCATTGGCGCCCTTACCGCCGCGGTGGACCATGCCCTGACCGCTTACGGCATCAACCCTGTGGTACATAGCCTCATCATCGACGGCATTTTTACGGGCGTAGGCAGCGTGCTGGTGTTCCTGCCTATCATCGTGACGCTCTTTTTCTTCCTCTCCATTCTGGAGGATACCGGCTACATGGCGCGCGTCGCATTTGTGATGGACAAGCCCCTGCGTAAGATCGGCCTGTCCGGCCGCAGCATCGTTCCCATGCTCATCGGCTTCGGCTGCTCCGTGCCGGCCATCATGGCGACGCGCACGGTATCGAGCGACCGCGACCGCAAGATGACCATCCTGCTCACGCCTTATATGAGCTGCTCGGCGAAGATCTCCATCTACGCGTTTTTTACCGCGGCGTTCTTCCCGACGCACCGCGCGCTCGTGATGATCTCTCTGTATCTGCTGGGCATTCTGATTGGGATCGTTGCCGCGCTTATCATGAACTGGAGCACATTCCGCGGGAAGCCGGTACCGTTTGTCATGGAGCTTCCCAATTACCGTTTGCCGAGCCTCAAGAGCGTTGCGCTTCTGCTGTGGGAAAAGGCCAAGGATTTTTTGCAGAGGGCCTTTACTGTAATTTTTCTGGCTACGATCATCATCTGGTTCCTGCAAAGCTTTGATATCAGGCTGAACGTGGTTGCCGACAGCGCCGACAGTCTTTTGGCCCTCATCGGCCGATGGATCGCACCGGTGTTCGCGCCGCTGGGCTTTGCGGATTGGCGCTGCGCGACCTCCCTGATTTCCGGCTTCATCGCAAAGGAATCCGTCGTCAGCACGCTGGAGGTTTTGTTGGGCGGGACCCCGCTTTCTACAATGTTCACCAACCGCTCCGCCGCGAGCTTTCTGGTCTTTACGCTGCTGTATACTCCGTGTATCGCGGCGGTAGCCACGATCCGGCGGGAATTCGATTCAACTCTAAAAACAATAGGCATCGTGTTGATGCAGTGCTGTGTCGCATGGATCGCAGCATCTGTCGTCTACGCCTTGATCGGTATCTTATGATGGGTATAGACTGGATTCTATTCTTCTACAGCCTGAAACCGCTTCCATCTCCCATCACACACCTGCCTTTACCATGCCACATCATACAAATCAGTAAGCGGACTTTAGAACGTCTCGCTTACATCCGTGTTCTGATGCTTCCTTCATGCTTGCTATGGTGAGATGTGTTGTGTTGTCAACTCTACATCATTGATGACCTCGTTACCCCAAACATCCCAGCCATCAGCTTTCTGACGGGCAAATAACTCAATGCGCGGCACATCCCCCATAAGTCTCTCGATTCGTTCCCTTACCTCATCTGGCTTTTTACTGTGTTCTTCCACATGAGAAATAATGACCTGATGGACGTCCTTCGCTTGTCGCTTCGGATGGCCCCTAACAGCAAGTAAGCAAATCTCCGCGTTGGCGCGTGTCCAATGTCCCATAGGCAAGCGAAAGAACAGCCCGTGCAGGAGAGAGCCCGGCACCGATAGATCCTGACCCGCGTCCAAGGAATGACGTGCCGGTGTACCACGAATCTGCGCAAAAGACGGACACATCGAATGGTGCGGAAGAGAATACCGGCGAACCGACCAACGACACGCCGGAACAGGAGGCGGATGTACCGCCCGACAGCAGGGTGCCAAAAAGAGATACGCTGTATCGCTTACCATCTCTTGGCGATTCGGTCGTGCAGATGCTGCACCACATGGGCAGGATCTTCGAGGATAACAGCAAGGCTGACGGTACGCTCTATGGCCTGCGGATCGACCGCAAGCGCCGCCGTGAGCTCCAATGCAAACGCCTTGCCATGGGACACAAGCCCGACGATCATGAAGAGATATCGTATACATAGTGCAGAGCCGCAGCATCGGTGATGACCGGTGCTGCGGCTCCATGATCAGTTATGTTCCTCGTTCGGGATGCTCACGCTCACGCCGTTGACCTCCACACCATCGTCGGCGGGAATGAGCAGATACCTGCGCCCGCCGATCATGCGGGCCTCGATGAGGTAGCTGTTCTCCGGCGCGACGGTGATCTTCACCTCCGGCGTGGTGATCTCGAACTTGCCCGTGCCGAGAATGTTCTTCGGATTCAGCGCGGCATTCTCACCGTACTGCTTCTCGCACTCGCGGCGGAAGCTCTCGACCTTCTCCTCGCTCACGCCGCTCTCGGACAGGATGCCGCCGACGTCGCCGACCGTCAGCTCCAGCGGCGCGGGGTCGTGGCTCTCCTTATGCTCCTGAATGCGGCCGCGCAGCTGCTCGTGGACGGACTGCACTACATCGTAGCTGCAATCCTTTTCAAGCGTATCAGCGAGCGCGGTATCAAACACATTTTTCTGTTCGACGGCGGACATCGGCGGCTCCACACGGAATACCGCGTCAATGACCTCCTCGTGGATGAGCTCGACGTTCTTGCTGTAGAAAAGCGCGTTGTAGATGTTCGCCGTGCGGTCGTCGAAGGCGGGGAAGAGGAAGCCCAGCTCGGGCGCAAGGGCAATATGTCCGGTGGAGCTGGGGTGGAAGAAATTCTCGTCGGTGTCGTAGCGCAGCTCGAGCGTCGGCGCCTTCACAGGACAAATGGCGCAGACAAAATACTTGTAGACGTCGCCGGAGGCGTCCGCCTGCAGCTCGTCATCCTTGCCGCGGTAAGGAACATCATAGGCGTCGGCGGCGAGGAGAATGAGGCAGTTCGTCTCACCCATATTGAGAGATTCAATAATTTTGCGGCAGAGCGTTTCGCGGGCGTTCGCATCCTTGCACTCCGTCTGGCGCAGGGTTTGGAGCAGGCGGTGCTCGTCGCTGTCCGCGACCTGCGCGGTGGAGAATTCGATGTCAATGAGGTTGCGCCCCAGCGTGCCGGAGAGTGTCTTTTTGAGCAGCCCCAGATACATCTCCTGCTCCTCCTGCCGCATGAGGCCGAGGGAAGCATCGATCCACGAGATGACCTCGCGGTTGGAGTTGACATAGCAGCCGAAGATGCGGCTGAAGTTATTTTTATCGAGCCGGAAGCGCCGGCGAATTTCGTTGAGTTCTTTCTGGTTCATTTGCTTCTTCCTTCTCTCACAGAATATCACGGAGAGAAATTGTACCACAGCGTCCCTCTGGCGGCAAGAGGGACTACATCGATCCATACGGAGAAAAAAGGATGGCTAAATTTGTTTATTTCAAGCCGGAGGAAAAGGCGCGGGCGCAGAATACCGACCTGGTGTCTCTGCTGCGTGCCCAGGGCGGTGGTTCGGCCGTTCCAAGCGTGAGGGTAGCTATGCCATCCGCTTTGTCCAACGCTAAATACGGATGTGGTTTCAGGAACAGACTGGACGATGGCTGGCACCGCCTGCACGGGAGCCTCACACCCCTGCGGCTCTCGCAGATCGCCCCCATTGCCCTGCGGCGGTTCACGGCCCGTCAGGACCGCTTCACGCTCGGACTGCGGCTGGATGAGTGCAGCTTTAGCCCTGGCGTGCAGAAACGCAACAATTTTCCGGAACATCCCTTGACAAATCACGCCATTTGGCATTTAATATTAAATTAATATTGTCGTGAAAAGCTGTATGTTTATCTGCCGGCGGCCGGCAGACAGATCATGGACCGATCGGGAGCACAAGAGAGACACGACATTCGTCGTGCCTTTCTTGTTTTATTTTGCCTCGTGCGGCTTTTCCATAAGGTATCTGCCTCAAACAGAAAGACGGAAGGACAAAAGCTTATGAACTGGGAGATCACAACATTTATCGCGTACTTTGTTATCCTGCTCGGCGTGGCGCTGGTGTTCTACTTCAACGGCACGAACAAAAATTCGGAGGACTTCTTCCTCGGCGGGCGCTCCATGGGCCCTTGGGTCACCGCCTTGTCCGCGCAGGCGTCCGATATGTCCGCGTGGCTGCTGATGGGCCTGCCCGGCTCGATCCTCGCCTTCGGCTTCGGCCAGATGTGGATCGGCATCGGCCTTGCCATCGGTACGGCGGCCAACTGGATCCTGTGCGCCAAGCGCCTTCGCACCTTCTCCAAGGCGGCGAACGATTCCATCACGCTCCCGCAGTACCTGACGAACCGCTTCGCGGTCGATTCCCGTGCGCTGCAGCTCGTGTGCGCGCTCATCTTCCTCTTTGCCTACACGATCTATGTGGCCTCCGCGCTGGTGGCGGGCACCTCCGTGTTTACCACGCTCTTCCCGGACATTTCCCCGAAAATCGCCATGTTCGCCTTCCTGCTCATCATTGTGGCCTATACTTTCTTCGGCGGCTTCGCCGCCGTGTGCTGGACGGATTTCTTCCAGGGCCTTCTGATGATGGCGGCGCTGATGCTGGTGCCTATCGTCGTCTATTTCGGCCACAGCGAGCTGCTCGATCCCACGGCACTGGAGACGGCCTATGAGTATACCGACGCTGCGACCGGCGCGGTGACGCAGTGCGCCTTCGGCGGCGGCATCTTCAACGCGAGCTGGCAGGACATTGTCAGCGGCCTCGGCTGGGGTCTCGGTTACTTCGGTATGCCGCACATCCTTGTGCGCTTCATGTCCATCGAGAAGCCCTCGATGATCAAGAAGTCCTCTATCGTGGCCATCATCTGGGTCGTCATTTCCCTCTTCTCCGCCGTTATGATCGCCTATTTCGGGCGCATGATCATGGGCGAGGAGCTGCTCACCCACGGCAACCAGAAGCTCGTTTTCATCGCCATGTCCCGCAAGTTTTTCCCGGCGGGCATCTGCGGTCTGCTGCTCGCGGCCATCATCGCCGCGTCCATCTCCACAGCGGATTCCCAGCTGCTCGTCGCCTCCAGCTCCTTCACGGCGGACCTCTATAAGCCCTTCTTCCGCAAGGGCGCAAGCGAGAAAGAAACGCTGCTCGTCGGCCGCGTGCTGGTGCTCGTCCTCTCGCTGATCGCCTTTGCCATCGCCAACTCCAAGGGCAGCGGCGCGCAGGCCATTATGGACATGGTGGAGAACGCCTGGGGCGCCTTCGGCTCCTCCTTCGGCCCCACCATTCTGCTCTCCCTCTTCTGGAAGCGCTTCAACTACAAGGGCGCGGTCGCGGGCGTGGTGTCCGGCTTCGTGGTGGATCTCGGCTGGCTGCTGAGCGGTCTCACCGCCTCGACGGGTGTGTATGAGATCGTTCCCGGCTTTATCGTCAGCTTCCTCGCGGCCTATCTCGTGGCGAGATTCACCGAGGCCCCGAACGCGGAGGCTGTTGCGATCTTTGAGGAGGCTATGAAGCCCGACGCGGACTGAGTGAAGCGATCAGCTGACGGCGTACCGATAAGCGAATATAAGAAAAGAGC
>OLRZ01000972.1_pt1 | contig 21139 bp, 17 predicted proteins | sample 1671931 | NCBI WGS metagenome assembly OLRZ01 (sample SAMEA3136627, study PRJEB25190) | human gut metagenome | reverse complement strand
TCATCGGGCATTATCTGAACATAAAACACTATCAATAAGTTGGAGTCATTACCCGCTACTTTTACGTGGTCAACACCGTAGCCATTCACTTCACTGGAGTTGATATTCTCGAAAGCGAGTTGCACGCAGTAGTCCATGTCAAAAGCGCGTTGTGACTGACGAATCAGGCCGAGATAGGCGTTATTCACCAGCACATGGATGTACGGAATGTTGAACTGCGCGCCAACGGCTAACTCTTCAATCAGGAACTGGAAGTCAAAGTCGCCAGAAATCGCCACCACATTGCGTTTCGGATCAGCGGCACAAACCCCCAGCGCCGCCGGAATCGTCCAGCCTAACGGACCAGCCTGACCACAGTTGATCCAGTGGCGGTCTTTAAAGACATGCAGCATTTGTGCCGCAGCGATTTGTGACAGACCAATGGTGGTGACATAGCAAACATCGCGACCAAAGGCTTTGTTCATCTCTTCATACACGCGCTGCGGTTTCACCGGCACGTTGTCGAAATGGGTTTTGCGCAGCAAAGTGCGTTTGCGCTGCTGGCAGTCGGCGACCCATTCTTTACGACACGGCAGACGACCCGCTTTTTGCATCTCCTGCGCCACTTCAACCAGCAGTGTCAGCGCCGCTTTAGCATCAGAGACAATGCCGAGATCCGGACACAGCACGCGACCAATTTGCGTCGGCTCAATATCGATATGAACGATTTTGCGCCCTTCGGTGTATTTCTCTACCGAACCGGTATGACGGTTAGCAAAACGGTTACCGATACCAAACACCATGTCGGACGCCAGCAACGTTGCGTTACCGTAACGATGCGCGGTTTGCAGACCCACCATCCCGGCCATCAGTTCATGATCGTCCGGGATACAGCCCCAGCCCATCAGCGTTGGGATCACCGGAACGCTGGTCAGTTCAGCAAACTGTTGTAACAGTGCAGCTGCGTCAGCATTAATTACCCCGCCCCCGGCAACAATCACCGGACGTTCGGCCTGGATTAACATTTCTACAGCTTTTTCGATCTGCATACGGCTGGCAGCAGGTTTGTAGACCGGCAGCGGTTCGTACATGTCAGGATCAAACTCGATTTCCGCAACCTGAACGTCGAACGGTAAATCCACCAGTACCGGACCCGGACGACCAGAACGCATCAGGTGAAATGCCTGTTGCAGCACGCGAGGCACCAGCGCCGCTTCACGAACTGTAACCGCCATTTTGCTGACCGGTTTAGCAATTGCTTCAATATCTACGGCCTGAAAATCTTCTTTATGCAGACGGGCGCGCGGTGCCTGGCCGGTAATGCACAGAATAGGAATGGAATCAGCAGAAGCGGAATAGAGCGCGGTGATCATGTCCGTGCCCGCAGGACCGGAAGTCCCCAGACATACGCCGATATTTCCTGCCGTTGCGCGGGTATAACCTTCCGCCATGTGCGAAGCACCTTCCACATGACGCGCCAGAATGTGACGAATACCGCCGTGCTTACGCATCGCTGAGTAGAACGGATTGATTGCAGCTCCCGGAACACCGAAGGCGGTGGTGATACCTTCTTTCTCCAGCACATACATTGCCGCGTCAACGGCTCTCATTTTTGCCATTTTATTCCTACCTCTATTTATTGGAAAATTTTTCCAACTTTCAAATTTTGTCAAAAAAACCCGCTCCGCAGAGCGGGATGCGACAGACATTATGGATGTGCTTTCAGTCCCAACGCCGTGCTGATATCGCGGGCGGTGTCTCTGACCAGCTCACCCTGACTGACAAAACGATCTTCTGTCAGTCTTGATGAAGGCCCGGAGATGGAGATAGCGGCAACAACACTACCGACATCATCGTAAATTGCTGAAGCTATGCAATTCAGACCTACAACATGCTCTTCTTTATCTACGGTATAGCCCAGTTCACGCGCTTGTTCCAGGTCCTTCAGCAAGGTGGGCATATCCACAAGCGTAGTTGGCGTAAACTGCTGCAAACCGGTTTGCAGAATGATGCTCATCAACTCCTCTTCCGCCAGCGGATAAAGCAGCGCTTTGCCCGCACCGGAAGCATGCAGTGGCAGACGACTGCCCAGTGGCGCACACATCCTGACCATCGATTTACACTCTAACTGACCAATTAATACCGCTTCATTGCCGTTACGGATCGCGACATTGACCGTTTCGCCGGAAAGTAACATCAGGCGGCGCATAAACGGCCCGGCGACGGAGAGGACATCGCGGTTATGGATGTACGCCGCACCGACGTTAAAGACACCTAATCCTATATGCCACCAGCCTAATTGACTGTCCTGATAGACAAAATCCGCTGCCTGTAAAACCTTCAGCAAGCGAAAGGTCGTGGAGAGCGGCAAATCCAGATTGAGAGAAATATCGCTAACCGACGAACTTCCCCCACTTTTTTCCAAATATTGCAGAATCGCAATTCCCCGCTCTAACGCCTGTGCGCCCTTCTGTGCCACAGGCTCCGCCTGTCCTGGCCTGCCGCGCCGTCTAACTTCCGTCATACCTACGTTAACTCCGACCTACAAGTGAGCATAAACAATGAACAATTAGTTTATCTTATGCAAGTCGGTTGCAGGCGTCACGCAAAACAGAGTTCCTGTTCAGGAATACTTTCAACATCACAGTTGTCACTGCCGCCGCGATCGATGGTCAGAAAATCGGTGACGCGCTGCCAGGCGAAAAGTGGGTGATGCCAGACGTTACGATGGTAATTCACTCCCTGTTCGCCGTTGGTGATAAACGCCCGCAGCGTTGACAGGTCTGGTTTGTCGTCACCTAACGCCACGACCACCACAAACACCTCACCTTTCATCGGGATAAAGGCCTGAGTACCCAGCGGATGACGTTCGAGTTCGTGAATGGTCAGCGGCAGATTCGCCGGTTGCGCGCGGTTAATGCTGATAAGCGTACGGTCTTGCTCAAGAATCTCAACCAGCGCCAAATCGTGGTAACGCTCCACCAGGCCATTGTTAATATGGAAAAAATCCCGTTGCTGCGTTTCGATTACGTCGCCATAAGCACTAAAGGCTTCCTGACTTAACGGTAATACCTGAAGTTTCATCTTTTTGTCCTTGTAACATAATTCCGTTCAACCACCGCCGACCGGTCAGCTTGGTTTCAATAACAGGCAATCTAAAACCTTAAGAGAACAACATCAATACAAAAGTTGGAATATTTTTCCAAAACTAGATTTAGTCCACAAATTGAACAGGGTTATCATGTAAAAATACTGATAAATCAGAGGATAAGAAAATCACGCAACTTGCGGATTTAAAAGGGGATACCTGAAGATGTTCGATCCAGAAACCTTGCGGACTTTCATTGCGGTTGCTGAAACAGGAAGTTTTTCAAAAGCGGCAGAACGATTATGTAAAACCACGGCGACGATCAGTTATCGCATTAAACTTCTGGAAGAGAATACCGGAGTAGCGCTGTTTTTCCGTACGACTCGCAGCGTGACGTTGACAGCGGCTGGCGAGCATCTACTTTCCCAGGCCAGAGACTGGCTGAGCTGGCTGGAAAGTATGCCAAGCGAGCTGCAACAGGTGAATGATGGCGTGGAACGCCAGGTGAATATTGTCATCAACAACCTGCTCTACAACCCCCAGGCCGTCGCCCAGTTGCTGGCGTGGCTGAATGAGCGTTACCCCTTTACCCAGTTTCACATCTCCCGACAAATCTATATGGGCGTCTGAGACTCGCTATTGTACGAAGGTTTTTCGCTGGCTATCGGCGTCACGGGAACTGAGGCGCTGGCAAATACCTTTAGTCTTGATCCCTTAGGATCGGTGCAATGGCGCTTTGTCATGGCGGCGGATCATCCGCTGGCGAACGTTGAAGAGCCGCTAACAGAAGCGCAGTTGCGGCGCTTTCCGGCGGTCAATATTGAAGACAGCGCCCGCACCTTAACCAAACGCGTCGCCTGGCGATTGCCAGGGCAAAAAGAGATTATTGTTCCCGATATGGAAACGAAAATCGCCGCCCATCTGGCGGGCGTTGGCATTGGTTTTTTGCCAAAATCGCTTTGCAAGTCAATGATCGATAATCAACAACTGGTCAGCCGGGTAATCCCAACGATGCGCCCTCCTTCGCCATTGAGTCTGGCATGGCGCAAATTTGGCAGCGGCAAAGCGGTAGAAGATATTGTGACCTTGTTTACCCAGCGCAGGCCGGAAATCAGCGGATTTTTAGAAATTTTCGGCAACCCACGCAGTTAAAAATCAAGTTTCCTTGCGCGTTGGCGCGTAAAATAGCGCGCAAGCTGATTTGAGGTTCACTTTTAACTATGCAAGAGAGACACACGGAACAGGACTATCGTGCCCTGCTGATTGCTGATACGCCCATTATTGATGTTCGCGCCCCTATCGAGTTTGAGCAAGGCGCAATGCCCGCCGCTATCAATCTGCCGTTAATGAATAACGATGAACGCGCCGCCGTTGGCACCTGCTATAAACAGCAAGGCTCAGACGCAGCGCTGGCGCTGGGACATAAACTGGTTGCGGGTGAAATTCGTCAGCAGCGCATGGATGCCTGGCGGGCAGCGTGCCTGCAAAATCCGCAAGGTATTCTCTGCTGCGCCCGTGGCGGTCAGCGCTCACATATTGTGCAAAGCTGGTTGCATGCAGCGGGGATTGATTATCCGCTGGTGGAAGGCGGTTATAAGGCACTGCGCCAGACCGCGATTCAGGCGACTATTGAACTGGCACAAAAACCGATAGTGCTGATTGGCGGTTGTACCGGCAGCGGTAAAACGCTGTTAGTGCAGCAACAGCCGAACGGTGTTGATCTGGAAGGGTTGGCGCGTCATCGCGGTTCGGCGTTTGGTCGCACGTTACAACCACAACTTAGCCAGGCGAGTTTTGAAAACCTGCTGGCTGCCGAAATGCTAAAAACCGACGCCCGTCAGAATTTGCGCCTGTGGGTGCTGGAAGACGAAAGCCGGATGATCGGTTCGAATCACCTGCCGGAATGTCTGCGCGAGCGAATGACTCAGGCGGCGATTGCGGTGGTAGAAGATCCGTTTGAGATCCGTCTTGAACGCCTGAACGAAGAGTATTTCTTGCGTATGCATCATGATTTTACCCACGCTTATGGCGACGAACAGGGCTGGCAGGAATATTGCGAATACCTGCATCACGGACTTTCGGCGATTAAGTGTCGGCTGGGGTTACAGCGCTATAACGAACTCGCTGCCCAGCTGGATACGGCGCTGACAACGCAACTCACCACCGGCAGCACCGACGGTCATCTGGCCTGGCTGGTGCCGTTACTTAAAGAATATTACGACCCAATGTATCGCTATCAGCTTGAGAAAAAAGCGGAAAAAGTTGTCTTTCGCGGTGAGTGGGCGGAAGTGGCGGAATGGGTTAAGGCGCAGTGATGGGCGGTATTCTGAAACGGCGATTGTCGTGAGAACAGAATGGTTGCACCAGAATACAGATATAAAAAAACCGACATGACAGTCGGTTTTTTTATTTTTTCCGCCCAAGACTTGGTGGTTCCGGGCAGAAATGAAACAGTCCTCATCTAGCAAGTGAATTATAAGTCAGGATGCCTACATATTCAAACAGCTATGTTGGCGATACAATCCCGACGCTAGTAGTGATACTGCCTCAAGGGATTACCGCAGTGCGGAAAAGTACTTTTAAGTCCTGGTCAGGATACAGGTGGTGCTGATTCTGGTGCTCTAATTTGGAGAGAGGCAGTCCTCATCTAGCACATGAAGAAAATCATAGTTACAGGCAACGTAAGGGTAAGCTGTGATTGTCTTTCTCCCTTAAGGGAGCAACGGATGAAAACTTTTCTCGATAAAGTTCTCATCGTTCTTAAGGCGCTAATCGCGCTGCTGGAACTGATCCGTCAGTTTATTGAATAACTGAGGAAACGTAGCTAAGGCCGAAGGTTTACCACCTTCGGTCTTTAAAAAAACCGACATGACAGTTGGTTTCATATTTATTGCCAAAATGCACACTGTTCATGCCGGATGCGGCGTAAACGCCTTATCCGGCCTACACAATCTTGCAAAATCAATATATTGCACGCTCTTCGTAGGCCTGATAAGCGTAGCGCATCAGGCAATCTAACACCTGTCATCACCCCGCAAACTGCCTGAACAGCGCCTTACCCTTAACCAGTCTCGCGCCCAGCCAGCCGCCGAAAAGCGACAGCAGCAGCGCACCGCTGCACGGCAGAACAATCCACAATCGCCAGTCTGGCTCCCACGGGAAATCAAACACTTTCGCCTGCAACACTGCCAGTGCCGTTTCCGCACCAATTGCGGCCACCAGGCCGGAAACAAACCCAAGCATGGCGAACTCACACCACAATGTCGTGCGCAGCAGTTTTTTCCCCGCACCGAGTGTGCGCCATACCACCAGCTCCTGATGACGCTGGCGCATTCCCACCTGCACCTGTGCCAGCAACAGCAACATACCGCAGGCGGTGACCAGCACCACCATCACCTCCAGCGCCCGACTTACCTGCTCCAGCACCTGACCGACCTGTTTTAAAATCGCGCCAATATCTAACAGGCTAATGGTCGGGAACTGGCGGTTGAGTTGCGTCAACATGCCGTTGCCATTCTCCCAGCGGAAACTGGTAAGCCAGCTCTGCGGTTGCCCGTCTAATGCCCCTTCCGGGAAAATAAAATAGAAATTAGGCCGCAGACTTTCCCAGTCCACTTTGCGCAGGCTGGTCACTTTAGCGCGGAACTCCTGGGTATCGCCCATAAAAGTCACGGTATCACCGAGGGCAACGTTTAAGCGTTTCGCCAGCCCCTCTTCCATCGACACTTCATCGGCTTTTGGCGGCCAGTTACCGGCGACAATCGGATTATGATCGGGCCGCGTATTTTGCCAGGTAAGATTGAGTTCGCGATTAAGCGCCTCATCTTCATTACCTTCTGTCGGCTTATCGTTAATCGCCGTCAGCCGCGCCCGCACTACCGGATAAAATGATTCCGGGACTATATGATGTTCCGCGAGGAACGCTTTTAGCGGTGCTACCTGTTCTGTGGCGATGTTAATTAAAAAGTAGTTCGGGCTTTCTGGCGGTAGCTGCTGCTGCCAGCGGTCGAGCAGATCGCCACGCAATACCAGCAACAGCGCCAGCAGCATAAAGGAGAGCGAAAATGCCGAAAGCTGACTTAACGTTGACCACGGCTGACGTAACAGGCGGCTAACCGCCAGGCGCAGAGGCAGCGATTTCAGCGTCATGCGGCGAAGTACATTCAGCAGCATCCAGCCCAGCACACCGCACAGCAAAGCCAGTACTACCGCGCCCGCCAGCACCGCCCAAAGCAGCATGCTGCCACCCATTAATCCGGCGAGCAGCAGCACAACCACCACACTGACAATCGGCAGATAAAACTTCAGCGGCCAGACGTTCGCTACCACATCATTACGTAATACGCGTAAAGGCTGCGTTGCCAGCAACAAGCGATATGGTCGTAGCCCCACCAGCAGCGAGATGACCGTCATGGTGCCAAGCGCCCACAGCCACGGCCAGAGGCTGGCTGGCGGTAGTGCAGCAGGCAGAACGGGCTTGAGCAGCACCATCAACACGTTTTCGAACAACAGACCTATGGCCCCACCGGTAACGGCTGAAAGCGTCAGCACCATCAACCACTGACCGACGATTAGCTTACGCAGTTGCGCTCGCCCTGCCCCCAGCGTTTTGAGGATCGCCACCAGATCGTAGCGACTGCGACAGTAATGATTCATCGCTACCGCCACCGCTGCCACTGCCAGCAGCAAGGTCAGAAGCGCCGAAAGCAGCAGGAACTGTTGCGAGCGTTCCATCGATCGCCCCAGCGCGCCTTCGTCCTGTTCCAGACCGTACCAGCGTTGTTCGGGTTTAAGCTGAGGTAACAACCATTTCTCATAGCCGTCGAGCTGGTTCTCGTTGCCGCCGAATTTATAACGCCAGGTGACCCGACTCCCCGGCTGCACGGCTCCGGTTTTATCGACATCCGCCAGATTCATCATCAGACGCGGAGCCATCTGGAAGGGGTTAAAACCGGAATCCGGTTCCTGAATCACTTCTCCGGCAATCCGCAAGGTGGCATCGCCCACGTCAATGGTGTCGCCCGTTTTCAGGTTAAGCAGTGCCATCAGGCGTGGGGCCAGCAATACGCTGCCCGCCTGCGGTTTCAGGCCAGGGGGATTAGTTTGCAGATCGCCATACATCGGGTAGATATCATCCACCGCTTTGACGTTCGCCAGCTGCGGTGTGTCGCCTGCAAAGGTCATTGTGGCGAAAGTCAGCTGCTTGCCGACTTTCAGGCCGCGCTTTTGCGCTTCCTCCAGCCACGCTTGCGGCACTTCGCGTGAACTGCGCAACGCCCGATCGCCCGCCATAAACTCACGGCTTTGCTGGCTTAAGCCCTTCTCCATGCGATCGCTGATATTGCCCAGCGCCAGCACGCAGGCCACCGCCAGGCTTAGCGCCAGCCAGACAATTAATAGCGACGGCGAACGCCATTCGCGCCAGAACCAACGTGCAATCATGCTTCCTCCTGCAACTGCCCGTTCACCAGCCGTAAGCAGCGGTCGCAGCGTGCCGCCAGTTGCAGGTCGTGGGTCACCATAATCAACGTGGTGCCATGTTCACGGTTGAGGGAAAACAGCAGGTCGGCAATTTTATCGCCCGTCTGGCGGTCAAGGTTGCCGGTGGGTTCGTCGGCAAACAGCACATCAGGTCGACCATTAAAGGCTCGTGCCAGCGCCACTCGTTGCTGTTCACCGCCGGAAAGCTGTGCCGGAAGATGATCCAGACGTTTACCCAGCCCTAACTGTTCGAGCAACGCTTTCGCCCCGTTACGACTTTCCGCGCTACTCTCACCGCGCAGCAGAGCCGGAAGCTCGACGTTTTCCAGCGCGTTAAGGGTAGGAATTAACATAAATGACTGAAAAACAAAGCCGACGTGCTTCGCGCGCAACTTTGCCCGCGCTTCTTCGTCCATATTATGTAGCGGTTGTCCCACCAGACTCACTTCGCCACTGCTGCCGTCATCAAGCCCGGCGAGGATCGCCAGCAAGGTTGACTTACCCGATCCCGACTCGCCCACCAGTGCGATGGTCTCGCCACGTTTGACAACCAGCTCAACTCCGGTGAGGATGGAGAGTTCATGCTCCCCCTGACCGACGGACTTCTTAAGATGATGAACTTCAACAATGTTTTCCGCTGGCATTTGCCCTTCCTGTTCCTGGTCCTGTTAACCTTCCGTGCCGCCGCAGCGGACACGTTATTGATTCTGGGTGATAGCCTGAGCGCCGGGTATCGAATGTCTGCCAGCGCGGCCTGGCCTGCCTTGTTGAATGATAAGTGGCAGAGTAAAACGTCGGTAGTTAATGCCAGCATCAGCGGCGACACCTCGCAACAAGGACTGGCGCGCCTTCCGGCTCTGCTGAAACAGCATCAGCCGCGTTGGGTGCTGGTTGAACTGGGCGGCAATGACGGTTTGCGTGGTTTTCAGCCACAGCAAACCGAGCAAACGCTGCGCCAGATTTTGCAGGATGTCAAAGCCGCCAACGCTGAACCATTGTTAATGCAAATACGTCTGCCTGCAAACTATGGTCGCCGTTATAATGAAGCCTTTAGCGCCATTTACCCCAAACTCGCCAAAGAGTTTGATGTTCCGCTGCTGCCCTTTTTTATGGAAGAGGTCTACCTCAAGCCACAATGGATGCAGGATGACGGTATTCATCCCAACCGCGACGCCCAGCCGTTTATTGCCGACTGGATGGCGAAGCAGTTGCAGCCTTTAGTAAATCATGACTCATAAAGCAACGGAGATCCTGACAGGTAAAGTTATGCAAAAATCGGTCTTAATTACCGGATGTTCCAGTGGAATTGGCCTGGAAAGCGCGCTCGAATTAAAACGCCAGGGTTTTCATGTGCTGGCAGGTTGCCGGAAACCGGATGATGTTGAGCGTATGAACAGCATGGGATTTACCGGCGTGTTGATCGATCTGGATTCGCCAGAAAGTGTTGATCGCGCAGCCGACGAAGTGATCGCCCTGACCGATAATTGTCTGTATGGGATCTTTAACAATGCCGGATTCGGCATGTATGGCCCCCTTTCCACCATCAGCCGTGCGCAGATGGAACAGCAGTTTTCCGCCAACTTTTTCGGCGCACACCAGCTCACCATGCGCCTGTTACCCGCGATGTTACCGCACGGTGAAGGGCGTATTGTGATGACATCATCGGTGATGGGATTAATCTCCACGCCGGGTCGTGGCGCTTACGCGGCCAGTAAATATGCGCTGGAGGCGTGGTCAGACGCACTGCGCATGGAGCTGCGCCACAGCGGAATTAAAGTCAGCCTGATCGAACCCGGTCCCATTCGTACTCGCTTCACCGACAACGTCAACCAGACGCAAAGTGATAAACCAGTCGAAAATCCCGGCATCGCCGCCCGCTTTACGTTGGGACCGGAAGCGGTGGTGGACAAAGTACGCCATGCTTTTATTAGCGAGAAGCCGAAGATGCGCTATCCGGTAACGCTGGTGACCTGGGCAGTAATGGTGCTCAAGCGCCTGCTGCCGGGGCGCGTGATGGACAAAATATTGCAGGGGTGAGTTGAAGCGCGCGCTTAAGCCCCCATGTCAAAGAAAATATCGACAACAGAGAGCGACTCCATGTCCGTAGAAAATATTGTCAACATTAACGAATCTAACCTGCAACAGGTTCTTGAACAGTCGATGACCACTCCGGTGCTGTTCTATTTTTGGTCTGAACGTAGCCAGCACTGTTTGCAGTTAACCCCGATCCTGGAAAGCCTCGCGGCGCAGTACAACGGGCAATTTATTCTGGCGAAGCTGGACTGCGACGCGGAGCAGATGATTGCCGCCCAGTTTGGTCTGCGCGCGATTCCGACCGTGTATCTGTTCCAGAACGGGCAACCGGTAGATGGCTTCCAGGGGCCGCAACCGGAAGAGGCGATCCGCGCCCTGCTGGATAAAGTGCTGCCGCGCGAAGAAGAGCTGAAAGCGCAGCAGGCGATGCAACTGATGCAGGAAGGCAATTACACCGATGCCCTGCCATTGCTGAAAGACGCCTGGCAGTTGTCGAATCAGAACGGGGAGATCGGCCTGCTGCTGGCAGAAACGCTGATTGCGCTGAACCGTTCTGAAGATGCGGAAGCGGTGCTGAAAACCATTCCGTTGCAGGATCAGGACACCCGCTACCAGGGGCTGGTGGCGCAAATCGAACTGCTGAAGCAGGCGGCTGATACGCCGGAAATTCAACAGTTGCAACAGCAGGTGGCGGAGAATCCAGAAGATGCCGCACTGGCGACGCAACTGGCGCTGCAACTGCATCAGGTTGGGCGCAATGAAGAGGCGCTGGAGTTGCTGTTCGGGCATCTGCGTAAAGATCTCACCGCCGCAGACGGTCAGACGCGTAAAACGTTCCAGGAGATCCTCGCTGCGCTGGGTACGGGTGATGCACTGGCGTCGAAGTATCGCCGCCAGCTGTATGCATTGTTGTATTGATATTCCGTTGATCGGCACATGAACCACAACGCCGGATGCGATGCTGCGCATCCGGCATCGCATCATTTCTTCTTCAATTGCGTCACCACCAACTGGTGGCGCGAATTATAAAACTTACGATAGGTTAAATAGCAGGCAATAATGGTCGACAAGCTGGCGGTTGAGAGCAGCATAAAGGTCACCATAATCTGATATTTAATCGCCTTCACCGGATCAATCCCGGCAAATATCAGCCCGGACATCATTCCTGGTAAACTCACTAAGCCAACCGTTTTTGCTGAATCGACCGTCGGAATTAAAGCCGCGCGAATACTGTCGCGAATCAATATCGCTGAAGCCTGCTTCGGCGTCGCGCCAAGACTCAGTTTCTCCTGAATCTGTTGCTGTTCGCTAATGACCCGTTGCCCTAAATTGTTGTAACACAACCCCACCGCTACCATGGCGTTACCGGCAATCATCCCGGCGATAGGGATCACCTGCATCGGGATAAATTCAATCGACCCTGAGAGAATCAGCACCGCCAGGGTAATTCCCGCCCCGACCGTAATGGCAATAAACGATGAGATAAAAGCTTTAGCAATATATTTACTGCGTTTTTGCGCGTTCCACGCCGCATTAAAGCAGATAAATAACACCATCAATAATGTCAGGCTGGCATCATCCACGCTGAAAATATACTTCAGCACATAGCCGACAATAATCAGCTGAATTATCGCTCGCCCGACGCTCCAGAGAATATCTTTCTCCAGCGCCAGTTTTTCTTTATGGCTAATTAAGATTGCCACCACCACCAGCATTAATGCCAGTGCTAATGATTCGTTAGTAATATTATGCGAGTTCATAGCGTGCTTCCTGCATTTCTCCGGCATGCGGTTGCAGTGTAATCACTTTATCCGCATGATTAATTTCGTCTTTATCGTGTGTCACCCACAGCACGGCAATATTTTGCTCGCGCACATAACGATGGATCATCTCATTGACGTTATGTTTATTACTTTCATCCAGCGCACTGGTTATTTCATCCAGCAATAAAACCTTCGGCATAAATTGCAGGTTACGAATCAATGAGATGCGTTGTTTTTCACCACCAGATAGCTCGGCGATATCCTTCGTCAAAATGCTGTCCGGCAAAGCGAAGCGTTCGAGAAAATCGAGAAAAATGGCCGGGTCAGGCTGCTGGTTACGGATCTGCCAGGGAAAGATCAGATTATCGTATACCGTATCGCCAAACAGTGTCGGTGTCTGGGCGCAGTAAGAGACTTGCTGGCGGTAGATTTCTGGCTTTAGTGTGCTGACATCCTCCCCTTCAAACAGTAACGTTCCGCTGGTTGGGCTGATCAATGAAGCAACTATTTTTAGCAGCGTACTTTTGCCACAACCAGAAGGACCGGTAATTAACTTAAATTCGCCAGCACGCAGCGAAAAATTGATGTTATTAAGAATCTTCGTATCACCCGCCAGATATCCTACGTTTTGTAGCTGAAGCAAAGGACTATTTTCCTGCATCGCTGTTCCCTTTTTCTGATTTTTACTAAAAACAGTTTATCCTTCGCAGGAATAAGGGGGAACTCTCTTTCAGTAATCAGGTATAATTTGTTTAATCAAGCAGCAATTTTGCTGATTATGGACGGTACAACAGGAGGTTTTTCCGATGCTTATCTTTATCCCGATTCTCATTTTTGTCGCGCTGGTCATTGTCGGCGCGGGCGTCAAAATCGTGCCGCAGGGCTATCAATGGACGGTAGAACGTTTTGGTCGCTATACCAAAACGTTACAGCCGGGGCTCAGTCTGGTGGTGCCGTTTATGGATCGCATTGGTCGCAAGATCAATATGATGGAGCAAGTGCTCGATATCCCTTCCCAGGAAGTTATCTCGAAAGATAACGCCAACGTTACCATCGACGCAGTCTGTTTTATTCAGGTGATTGACGCGCCGCGCGCGGCTTATGAAGTCAGCAATCTGGAGCTGGCGATCATCAACCTGACCATGACTAACATCCGTACCGTGTTGGGTTCAATGGAACTTGACGAAATGCTCTCTCAGCGCGACAGCATCAACTCACGCCTGCTGCGTATTGTCGATGAAGCCACCAACCCGTGGGGGATTAAAGTCACCCGTATTGAAATTCGCGACGTGCGCCCACCGGCAGAGCTTATCTCTTCAATGAACGCGCAGATGAAAGCGGAACGTACCAAACGCGCTTACATTCTTGAAGCGGAAGGGATCCGTCAGGCGGAAATCCTCAAAGCCGAAGGTGAAAAACAGTCGCAAATCCTGAAAGCGGAAGGCGAACGTCAGTCGGCGTTTTTACAGGCTGAAGCGCGTGAACGTTCCGCCGAAGCAGAAGCCCGCGCCACCAAAATGGTGTCTGAAGCTATCGCCTCCGGTGATATTCAGGCGGTGAACTACTTCGTAGCGCAGAAATACACCGAAGCGTTACAGCAGATCGGTTCCTCCAGTAACAGCAAAGTAGTGATGATGCCATTAGAGGCCAGCAGCCTGATGGGGTCGATTGCCGGGATTGCCGAGCTGGTGAAAGACAGCGCCAACAAACGGACTCAGCCATGATGGAGTTAATGGTCGTTCATCCACATATTTTCTGGCTCAGTCTCGGCGGTTTGCTGCTGGCAGCCGAGATGCTGGGCGGAAATGGTTATTTGTTGTGGAGCGGCGTGGCAGCGGTGATTACCGGCCTGGTGGTCTGGCTGGTGCCGCTGGGTTGGGAGTGGCAAGGGGTAATGTTTGCCATCCTGACGCTGCTCGCCGCCTGGCTGTGGTGGAAATGGTTGTCGCGGCGGGTGCGCGAACAAAAGCACAGCGATAGTCATTTAAACCAGCGCGGGCAGCAGCTGATTGGCCGACGTTTTGTGCTGGAATCTCCGCTGGTCAACGGGCGCGGTCATATGCGCGTCGGTGACAGTTCATGGCCTGTCAGCGCCAGCGAGGATCTCGGTGCAGGTACGCATGTTGAAGTCATTGCGATAGAAGGGATAACCCTACATATCCGAGCCGTCTCGTCTTAATCACCCTGCCCGATGATGACAGCAGCCGGAGAGATTTTCGATAATCGGGCAGTCGGCGCTGTCATCGCCAGGGCAGGCATTCGCCAGTGCCAGCAGCTGGTCGCGCATGGATTGCAGCTCCTCAATGTGTCGTTCGATCTCCGCCACCTTCTCCAGCGTGCGCCGTTTGACGTCGGCGCTGTGCCGCTGCGGGTCGTTAAACAGATTCACCAGCTCGCCGCTCTCTTCCAGGTTAAAGCCCACCTGCCGTGCCTGGCGCAGTAAGGTCAGTTCGTTGAGATGCTGCTGCGTGTAGGTGCGATAACCGTTTTCGCTGCGCATCGGCGGCGTCACCAGCCCCTTCTCTTCATAGAAGCGAATGGCTTTGCTGGTCAGGCCGGTAATTTTTGCTACATCGCTGATGTTCATCGTTCGCGCAACGCCTCCTGTGCTTTGTTAAAGGGTTTCAACAGATATTCAAGCACGTTTTTTTGCCAGTGCGAATATCGACCGCCACCACAATAATACAGGAAGTACTGCGCACAGAGAGATGTTATACGGTTTTATTGCGCTTCATGACCATTGCCACAATAAGGCTGAGTAAGAGTGAGCCAATAATCCATATCAACGCACGGCTACCCTGGGACCACAGACTGTAGATAAAGCCAACGATCACCAACAACATCACCAACGTACCAACGATAAGAATCGGCAACGAGGCGTGAATATCATGACGCAGGCGGATCGCCACCACAAACACCGCCAGGTAGCAAATCAAAAAGGTGGCGCTGGCAACGCTGGCGAGTGAGCCTAAATTCAGTGCCGCCGTCATCAGCATAATCAACACCACGACAATAATGTTGCCCCAGGTACTCTGCCGCCACAGGGATTTATTCATTAGCTTCGGCAGTTCGCGTTCGCTGCCCATGTTGTCCATGATGTTAAACACGGCGAACAGGTTCGCGTTAATGGCTGAAGCCGTCGCCAGTAAAGCGCCGATGACGACGATCACATAACCCACATGCCCGAGCAGCGGAGAAGCAGCCTGCGCTACGGCGGTATCGGCATATTTTTCTAACTCTAATGCCGATACATCGCTAAGCAAAACCAGTGCCAGCGAGATATAAAGCAACGTGGTAACGCCAATCGCCACCAGAAACGCCCGTGGCATAATGACCTGCGGATCTTTCACTTTATCCGCCGCGTTCGCCATCATGCCAAAGCCCGCATAGGCAAGGAAAGTTATCCCAATACAGGAGAAGAACGCACCGGAGCTGGGGGGCGCAGAGACGGAAATATGCGCCGGTTGCAGCGACCAGACACCGGCAATAATCAGCAATAACAGGATCATCATTTTAATGCCGACGAGGATCACTTCCAGCCGCCCTACCGCATGGTTGCTTAAGGAGTTGAAAAGCGTCATCACCGCAATGATCCCCAACGCGTAGAGCAAAATAAGGTGCTCCTCCTGGCTGCCTTCATGCAAAAACTGCACGGCATAAGCGCCAAAAGCACGGGCGACCATGGCGATGCTCACCGCCAGCGTCAACAGGTACAGTAACGAGAGCGCCAGCGAAAAGACGCCGTTGCCTAATCCGCGACGAAAGAAGTCGATAATGCCGCCATTGCTGGGATAGCTCGCCCCCAGACGCGCATAGGCATAACCGGAAAACATCGCCACAATACCGCCAAAAGCAAAGGCGACCCAGGTCGAGGCTTCCATTAGCAATGCAGCCTGCCCCAGCAGCGCGAAGATCCCCGCCCCCACCATTGCCCCAATTCCGATGGAAACGACGTTCCATAGACCGAGAGGTTTGTTACCGTTATTACCTTCCGTGTTCATCATGATCAGCCCTTAAACACGTTATAGCCGAGTTGGTTAGCGACCGATGCCACCATTTTTTGACCGCGAACACTGTTGCCTTCTTCGTCCAGCGGTGGTGAGAACGCGGCAATTCCCATCACGCCAGGGACGACCGCCAGAATACCGCCACCTACACCGCTTTTGCCCGGTAAACCAACGCGATACGCCCAGTCACCGGAGCGACCATACAGCCCTTCCATCATCATTTCGGCCAGAATGTACGGCACGTTGTCGGCCTGAAGAACACGTTTATGCGTCAGCGGATTCACACCACCCGCCGCCAGCGTCGCGCCAAGCGTTGCCAGTTCAACAGTATTGATGAGCGTGGAGCACTGACGGGTGTACACGTCACAGGCTTCCATTGCATCACAATAGAGATATCCGGCGGAGTACAGCAGCCAGGCAATGGCCCGGTTATGGAAGTTGGTTGTTTGTTCCGACTGGTTGACTTCATCAGAGAGCGCTACCTGCTCACCAGCCAGTTGCTGTTGGATATGTAAAATTCGCTGCCAGCGTTGTTCAATATTTTCAGCGTTAATCAGGCTGGTGGTGGCAATAGCGCCAGCATTTACCAGTGGCGACAGTGGTTTGCCGCCATGCAACTCTAAGGCGATAACTGAGTTAAAGGGCAATCCGGTCGGGTCAGCGCCAATTTTGTCCTGTACCGCCTGCGGGCCGACATCTTCTAACGCAAGGGCTAACGTACAGACTTTCGAGATGGATTCCAGCGCAAAGCGGTAATCACTATCACCCGCGCGATAGATGTTGCCATCGCAGGTCACAATAGCCACTGCTGCCAGTTGACCAGGTACATTCGCCAGAAAGGGAATGTAGTCGGCATTTTGTCCGCCGTTAAGTGAGTGAAATTGGGTGTAAGCCTGATCCACTGCCTGCTGTAATTTGTTTGCATCTAACATCTTTTGTTAACTCCTTTTTATAGATGCGGGAGGTAATTCCTCACCCCGGTGCCGATTTTCAGGCATCCTGATTTAACTTAGCACCCGCAACTTAACTACAGGAAAACAAAGAGATAAATGTCTAATCCTGATGCAAATTGAGCCAATTTTTTAATCTTTACGGACTTTTACTCGCCTGGTTTATTAATTTCTTGACCTTCCCCTTGCTGGAAGGTTTAACCTTTATCACAGCCAGTCAAAACTGTCTTAAAGGAGTGTTTTATGTCACAAACTATCGACCTGACCCTGGACGGCCTGTCCTGCGGTCACTGCGTTAAACGCGTGAAAGAAAGTCTTGAACAGCGCCCGGATGTTGAGCAGGCGGATGTGTCTATCACTGAAGCGCACGTTACCGGGACTGCCAGTGCAGAACAGCTGATCGAAACCATCAAACAAGCGGGTTATGACGCATCTGTAAGCCACCCAAAGGCTAAACCGCTGGCGGAGTCATCAATCCCGTCGGAAGCACTGACAGCGGTTTCTGAGGCGCTTCCGGCAGCGACCGCCGATGACGATGACAGCCAGCAGTTGCTGCTGAGCGGCATGAGCTGCGCCAGCTGTGTCACCCGCGTACAAAATGCGCTGCAAAGCGTACCGGGCGTCACTCAGGCACGGGTAAACCTGGCGGAGCGTACTGCGCTGGTGATGGGCAGTGCCTCCCCACAAGATTTAGTGCAGGCGGTGGAAAAAGCGGGCTACGGTGCGGAAGCGATTGAAGATGACGCTAAACGCCGCGAGCGCCAGCAAGAAACCGCCGTAGCTACGATGAAGCGCTTCCGCTGGCAGGCAATTGTTGCACTGGCTGTGGGTATCCCGGTAATGGTCTGGGGGATGATCGGCGATAACATGATGGTCACCGCTGACAACCGCAGCTTGTGGTTAGTTATCGGCCTGATAACCCTGGCAGTGATGGTTTTCGCCGGCGGCCATTTTTACCGCAGTGCATGGAAAAGCCTGCTGAACGGTGCAGCGACGATGGATACGCTGGTGGCGCTGGGAACGGGTGTGGCGTGGCTCTATTCGATGAGCGTCAACCTGTGGCCGCAGTGGTTCCCGATGGAAGCGCGGCATCTTTACTATGAAGCCAGTGCGATGATTATCGGTCTGATTAATCTCGGCCATATGCTGGAAGCGCGCGCACGTCAGCGTTCTTCTAAGGCGCTGGAGAAATTACTCGATTTAACCCCACCGACGGCGCGAGTGGTCACCGCAGAGGGTGAAAAAAGCGTGCCGCTGGCGGAAGTTCAGCCAGGGATGTTACTGCGCCTGACGACCGGCGATCGCGTGCCGGTAGATGGCGAGATTACCCAGGGCGAAGCATGGCTGGATGAAGCGATGCTGACGGGCGAACCAATCCCACAGCAAAAAGGCGAAGGCGAAAGCGTCCATGCCGGGACAGTGGTACAGGACGGCAGTGTGCTGTTTCGTGCCAGTGCGGTTGGCAGTGCGGTTGGCACGCTGGAAATCCGCGGCGCAAGTGCCGTCGCGCAGGGCAAGACCATCACGCTGAACGCCGTCATCACCCCCGCTACGGCGACGAACCAGAAGGTTATCTGGTCGGTGGATTGCGGAAAAGACATTGCGACCATTGACCGGCATGGGCGCTTGAAGGCTGGCAAGGGGTTCACCGCGCCTGTGACCATCATGGTAACGGCGGTCAGCGCGGAGAACAGCGCGATTTCCGCGACGCACACCGTGCAGATTCTGCCCCCGGTAACGACGGTTGCTATTTCCGCGCCGAGAAACTACATTGATGTGGACGGCGAAGACAAGAGGCTTCAGCTGACGGCGCGCGTTTTGCCGGAAGATGCCGCGCAGAGCGTCACTTGGTCGACCAGCAACAAGCGCATTGCGACGGTGGATGCAAATGGCGTTGTGACCGCGCTCAAGGCGGGTACGGTGACGATTACCGCGACGGCGACGGACGGCACGGGTGTCCGCGCGAAGTTCACCGTCAAGGTACAGAAAACGGTCAAGTCGCTGACCATCAGCGGCGCGGCAAAACTCGGCGGCGGGCAGTCCACGACCATCAAGGCGACGATTCTGCCCAAGGATGCCGCAAATCAGAAGGTTATCTACTCGCTCAACTGCCCCGCGAGCGTCGCGACGATTTCGACCAGCGGCGTGCTGACCACGAAGAACGTGACAGAAATCACGACGGTAACGGTGAACGCCGTCAGCGCGGAAAACAGCACAATTTCCGCAACGTGGACGCTTGTCATTTACCCCAAGACGACGAAACTCACCTTGACGGCAGCCAGCAGCTGGGTCAACGTTGGCGCGTCGGTGCAGCTGCATGTGTCGGCAACACCCGAAACGGCGCAGATGCCCATCCGCTGGCGCAGCAGCAACACCCGCGTTGCGACGGTGGATGCAAACGGCGTTGTGCGCGGCCTGAAGGCAGGCACAGCGACGATTACCGTCCGCACGACCGACGGCTCGAACAAGCGCGCGTCCGTGCGCGTGACGGTCGGCATTCCGGCGACGGGCGTGGTGATTACAGGCAACCGCATCGTCCGCGCGGGTGCGACGCTCCGGCTGATGGCGACGGTGCAGCCCGCGAACGCCACGGTGAAGCGTGTGACGTGGGCGGTCAACTGCCCCGCGAGCGTTGCGACGATTTCTGGCGACGGGAAGCTGCGCGTGTCCGCAAACGCGGAAACACAAATTGTCCTCGTCACCGCGACGGTGAATGACGGTCAGCGGGTGAGCGCGGCATACCCGGTGTACATTCAGGGCAAAGCCCCGGTGCCGCCCACGCCGACCACCCCGGATGCGCCGGAAAAGTAAGCAGAATAAAGAACAGACCAGCATGGTGTGATGCCGTGCTGGTCTGTTTTGATTGTGGTTTGGTTACTGGCAGGGACGCTTCGCTGTCTGCGCCTTTGTTGGCGGTTTTCTTGGAGTTGAGCGTCCGAGCAACAGTTGGGGCGTTGCCATAAACCTAATAAGGGACGCTGTCCCTTGACCCCTCCGCGCGATTGAGTTGGTCGTTTTTCCCCTATTGTTTCCGCGTGTTTATCCTCTTTTAGCCCTCGAAGGCGAAGGGGGCGAGCGGAAGCCCATTCCGCCCAAACAGCGACACTTTTCCCCAATTCACATATGCATACCTTACCTTCGTCGGGTGGAGCACCGCCACGCTCCGCAAGCGCATCTCCGCCACAGCCAGCGTCACCGACTGCACAGGGTGATACGCCCCGTCCTCCCCGGCAATCTCCAGCAGCAGTTCGCCCGTCTCCCGGCGCAGCACAGGTGCGCTCAGCGTGACAACGAGCGTATCTCCCTGCGTATACTTCCCCAGCGCGCGGGGGGATTCCGGCGCGTCCATGCCATAGACGACGCGCAGGGCAACGTCGCCGCGCTGGATGTCCGCGATTTCACCACCCACGCCACATACCTGTACGCCGTCCGGCTGGATGCGCTTGGCAACGCATACGCGGTCGCTCAAGATTACAAGCACCCCATCGCCGTCGTCCCTTTTGACGCTCTGCCCGTCTGCGACAATCCGGGGCTGACGCTGACCAACGACGGAATATAGCTTTTTCCGCGCCACCCAAAATATATAGACCATATATAAGGAGGTTTTTTCATGCTGACAAAACGGCGTTTTTTCGCCTCCGCGCTGCTCGCCCTGGTGCTTCTTTCTGCTGCGGCCTGCGCGCAGATCGACCTCGCGCCCTACGAAATTCCGAATTCCGCCATGGCGCGGATCACGCTCATTCAACCCGGTTTGTTTCTCATTCACCACGACAGCACGATGAACGACGGAACCGTTCCAACCTCCATCATTCTGTTTCAAAACGGCCAGCCCATATT
>OLRZ01000944.1_pt1 | contig 21572 bp, 17 predicted proteins | sample 1671931 | NCBI WGS metagenome assembly OLRZ01 (sample SAMEA3136627, study PRJEB25190) | human gut metagenome | reverse complement strand
CTACTTTGTCCACCAGCATCGTCTCCTTCTATAATATTATTTTACAAAAAAGAGCGTAACCTCTTTTTTATTATCCAATCAAGCAAAAAGTCAACTTTTCCCCTTGACAAGTCACCGCCTTAGGAGTAATATTTTCAGTGACATACGGTAGGTGAGGCTACCACAAGGATACGGATGACTACCGCAAAGCAGTGGAGACAATACTCGTTGGTCAACAGTCCTGATCGCCAAGGTCAAGACTAAGCTCATTTCATCGCCTTGCGGAGCTAAAGCTTGAACGGTCCATTTTTTGACAGAATCTATTAAAAAATCCACCTCGAGTTTATAGAGTCTTACCTGTATATGGGTAGGACTCTTTTCATTTGTCTAAGGTCCACCCACCATTAATAAATTGAAAGGAGAAACCTATGAGACTAATCGACGATCACCCCGAACCGCACCTAACCAGTCAATCGCTGATTAGTGTCTTAGGGACTCCATAAGTGATTGGCTCCTGATTAAATAAGGAGACTCCAATGTCAACAAATAAAGAAAGACTTATTGCTGCTCTTCAAGAGCCGCTTGAAACAACGCTTACTCTCTACAATACTCATTTGGATGGCTTGAAGGAAGACCAAGTAGAAGAAAACCGTGACCTTTATGGGGAAAATGTCATAACCAAAGGACAAGAGGATTCTATCATCAAAAAGATTTATGAATCTATCATCAATCCCTTTACTGTTATTCTCTTAGTCATTGCTCTGGTTTCCTTTATCACCAATGTCTGGCTTGCTAAACCAGGTGAAGAAGACCCAACGACTTCTATCATCATTGTCACTCTAGTTTTGATATCTGGTGGTATCCGTTTCATTCAAGAACTTCGTAGTGACAAGGCTGCCAGCAATTTGTCTCGCATGATTGTCAATACAGCAACAGTACTTCGAGATGGCAGTGAGCAAGAAATCCCAATCGATGAAATTGTGGTTGGAGATGTGGTCAAACTGAGTGCGGGAGATATGATTCCTGCGGATGTGGTCTTGCTAGACTCTCGTGATTTCTTTGTTCAACAGTCTGGCTTGACAGGTGAAAGCGATGCTGTGGAAAAGGCTTGTCTGTCTAAGGCGGATGGTCAAAATCTAGAGAGTCTGCTTGAGAGTGAGAGCCTTGCTTTCATGGGAACTAATGTTATCTCTGGTCGTGCAACAGCCTTGGTTTTAGTTGTTGGTGATGAAACCATGATGGGAGCAATTGAGCAGACCATCAATACTTATGACGAACCAACTTCATTTGAACGTGAGATGAACTCCATTTCTTGGCTCTTGATTCGACTCATGTTGGTCATGGTTCCTGTTGTTTTTGTGATTAACGGTTTAACAGATGGGGACTGGCTTGAAGCCGGCGTCTTTGCCCTTAGTGTGGGAGTCGGTTTGACCCCAGAAATGTTGCCGATGATTATCACAGCCAGTCTTGCCAAGGGTTCTATCATTATGGCCAAGGAAAAGGTGGTCATCAAAAAACTTAATGCTATTCAAGACCTAGGGGCTATCGACATCCTTTGTACGGATAAGACAGGAACCCTGACTCAAGATGAAATCGTTCTTGAGTACCCTCTTGATATCCATGGCGACCTTGACCTTTCAGTGCTTCGGAGAGCCTATCTTAACTCTTATTTCCAAACTGGCTTGAAAAATCTTATGGACCGTGCCATTATTAGCCGAACTGAAAGAGAAGCTAAGAAACATGACATCGTTCGTGACCTTGACCAAACCTTCCACAAGATTGATGAGCTCCCTTTTGATTTTGAACGCCGTCGCATGAGTGTCATTGTTAAAGATAATGATGGTTTTGTCAGTATGGTGACAAAAGGTGCCCTTGAAGAAATGCTCTCAGTTTCTAACTATGTGGAATACAAGGGTGACATTATCCCATTAACCGACGATGTTCGTGAGGAGGTCCTTGCGGAAGTCGCACAGTTGAATGAACAAGGTTTGCGTGTTCTCGGTGTTAGCTACAAATCACAGCTTAATGAAAATGACGTCTTTAGTGTCGAAGATGAAAGTGATATGATTTTGACGGGATATCTTGCCTTTCTTGACCCACCAAAACCATCAGCAGCACCTGCTATCAAGGCTTTGGCGGAATATGGTGTGACCACAAAAATTTTGACTGGAGACAATGATAAGGTGACACAGGCTGTCTGTGAAAAAGTTGGTCTAGATGTGACGCACATTCTACTTGGAAGTGATCTTGATACCATGTCAGATCAAGATTTGGCTAAGGCTGTGGAAACGACAACAGTCTTTGCTAAGTTATCCCCAGACCAAAAGGCACGAATTATCCTAAGCCTTAAGGAAAATGGGCATAAGGTAGGCTATATGGGTGATGGTATCAACGATGCCCCATCCATGAAGGTGTCAGATGTGGGGATTTCTGTGGATACAGCTGTTGATATCGCCAAAGAAACTGCAGATGTTATCTTGCTTGATAAGGATTTAATGGTCTTGGAAAAAGGTTTGGTTGAAGGACGGAAGGTCTATGCTAATATGACCAAATATATCAAGATGACCGTTTCTTCAAATTTCGGGAATATCTTTTCTCTCCTCTTTGCCAGCATTTTCTTACCATTCCTACCAATGGCACCTGTGCATTTGATTGTCCTAAATCTTGTCTATGATATCTCTTGTATCGCCCTTCCATTTGACAATGTGGACAAGGAATTTCTTAAAGAGCCACATATCTGGGAAGCCAAATCAATCATGCGTTTCATGGCTTGGATAGGACCTATTTCGTCCGTATTTGATATTTTGACATATATCTTGCTCTATTTCATCATTGTGCCAATGATTTTGGGGCATGGCTATGTTCATGGTTCACCAGAAGCAGCAGCCTTTATCATTATTTTCCAAACAGGTTGGTTTATCGAATCTATGTGGTCTCAAACCATGGTTATCCACATGTTACGTTCACCAAAACTACCATTTATTCAAAGTCACCCAGCACTATCAGTTGTTGTGACAACCTTATTTGCTGCTTTCTTTGTGACTTCTCTTCCATACAGTCCATTGGCTAGTCTCTTAAAACTCAGCCATCTAAACGGTCTCTATTTCATTCTCTTGTTTATCATCATTACTTTGTATATGCTTAGTGTTACCTTTGTGAAGCATATCTATATTAAGAAATACAAAGAATGGTTATAGGATAACTATTCTTATAAAAAGAGCGTCAGCTCTTTTTTCATTACCTTTCATTCTGCCAAAACCTTTTCATTTATGGTATAATAGGGCGATTATAGATAATCAGAGGCCCTAAAAAACGTCAGTTATGAGGACATATTTTCTAAGAAATGAGAGACTATGTTTTCAAGGCCCCTTTCTTTCGTAGGCTATCCCAGTGGGAGGTGGAGGCCCTGAGATTTGGGGCTCAAGGCTAAGACCGTCACGAAAGAAATCATCACAAAAAAATATTAAGAAGGAAAAAGAAAATGAGTAATTACGCTATTATCCTTGCTGCGGGTAAAGGAACTCGCATGAAATCAGATCTTCCAAAAGTATTGCACAAGGTTTCAGGCATCACTATGCTTGAGCATGTTTTCCGTGCAGTTTCAGCTATCGAACCAGCTAAAAACGTTACTGTTATTGGTCACAAGGCTGAACTTGTTCGTGAGGTTTTGGATGGTCAATCTGCCTTCACTATGCAAACTGAGCAGTTGGGGACTGGTCACGCAGTAATGATGGCTGAAGAAGAGTTGGCTGGACTTGAAGGGCAAACGCTTGTTATCGCCGGTGACACGCCTTTGATTACTGGTGAAAGCCTTAAAAACCTTATTGATTTCCATGTTAATCACAAAAATGTTGCCACTATCTTGACTGCAACTGCGGACAATCCATTTGGTTATGGTCGTATTATCCGTAACGAAAATGGCGAAGTGACTAAGATTGTTGAGCAAAAAGATGCCAACGAGTTTGAACAACAGGTTAAAGAAATCAATACAGGGACTTACGTTTTTGATAATAAACGTCTCTTCGAAGCACTTAAAAATATCAACACTAACAACGCTCAAGGGGAATACTATTTGACGGACGTCATCTCTATTTTCCGTGAGAATGGTGAAAAAGTAGGTGCCTTCACTCTTCGTGACTTTGAAGAAAGTCTTGGAGTTAACGACCGTGTTGCCCTAGCTACGGCAGAAGATGTTATGCGTCGTCGTATCAACAAAGCTCACATGGTCAATGGTGTTACTTTCCAAAATCCAAATGCGACATACATTGATGTAGATGTGGAAATTGCACCGGACGTTGTGATTGAAGCTAATGTTACTCTTAAAGGACAAACTAAAGTCGGAGCAGAGTCAGTGCTTACTAATGGAACTTATATTGTTGATTCAACTATCGGTGCCAATACTGTTATCACTAACTCTATGATTGAGCACTCAGTGGTTGAAGAAGGTGTTACCGTTGGTCCATTTGCCCATGTTCGTCCAGATTCAACCCTCAAAAAAGAGGTTCATATCGGTAATTTCGTTGAGGTTAAGGGGTCTACTATCGGTGAAAATACCAAGGCTGGACACTTGACTTACATTGGTAATGCGGAAGTTGGTTCTGACGTTAACTTTGGTGCTGGAACAATTACCGTTAACTATGATGGTCAACATAAATTCAAGACCCAAATTGCTAACAACGTCTTTATCGGAAGCAATTCAACCTTGATTGCACCGCTTGAAATTGGGGATAACGCCCTCACAGCAGCTGGTTCAACTATTACAGATGATGTGCCAGCGGACAGCGTAGCCATTGGACGTGGCCGTCAGGTCAATAAAGAAGGCTATGCCATTAAGAAACCTCACCACCCAAGCCAACAAAAGTAGGCTTAAGCTCATCTAAGTCTTGGTTCTATTGAGGAGATGAATTAGATTGGGCTTATAGATTGAAGGAGTCAAGTCATGGAGTTTGAAGAAAAAACACTCAAACGTGAGTCAAAATTTAAGGGACATATTTTTGAAGTTGCAGTAGACGAAGTCCTCTTGCCAGACGGTAAGACAGCTGGTCGTGAACTCATCTTTCACAAGGGAGCAGTAGCTGTTTTAGCGGTTACCCCAGAAGGAAAAATCATCATCGTCAAGCAATACCGCAAGGCTATTGAGGCAGTTTCTTACGAGATTCCTGCGGGTAAACTGGAAGTCGGTGAGGCTGGCGATGAGATGGCTGCAGCAGCGCGTGAACTTGAAGAGGAGACTCAGTATAAGGGTGATCTCGAATTGATTTATGAATTTTACACAGCCATTGGCTTTTGTAATGAGAGAATCAAGCTCTATGTAGCGACTAACCTTAAACCTGTGGAAAATCCACGTCCACTTGATGATGATGAGTTCCTTGAACTCTATGAATTGACCTATGAGGAGTGTATGGAACTTGTAGCTTCAGGGGCTATCCAGGATGCCAAAACCATCATTGCACTCCAATACTATGCACTTCATTTTGGAGGAAAATAAGTTATGAGTAAGCCACTTTTGACTGACGATGTCATTGAGCAGGCTAAGCGTGGGGAAATCGATTTAGAGGAACATCCTTATTATGAGGACTATGATCAAGAGTTCTACGATGAGGATTATGAGGCTGATTACCAGCCTTCTGCCTACAAGAGCCGTCGAATTGAGAATGCTAAACGCAATCAATTTCAACACAAGCTTAATCGCATCCTCTTTTGGGTTGTCGTCCTCTTGATTATTCTCTTCATTGCTGTCTTTTATTTCTAATAAGTCTATGAGTCAGATAGCTCTGTCTACTGATTCAGACAAGATTACAAGCTGAAAAGGAACTATATGAAAATTGGAATTATCGCTGCCATGGAGCAGGAGTTAGTGCTTCTAGTGGAGCAATTGGAAAATAAGGTTGAAGAAACTGTTCTTGGCAATACCTACTACACAGGACGCTTAGGCAAACACGACGTCGTTTTGGTGCAATCAGGTGTTGGTAAGGTTATGTCAGCCATGTCTGTGGCTGTTTTGGCAGACCACTTTGGCGTTGATGCCCTCATTAACACTGGTTCTGCAGGAGCAGTAGCACCTGGACTTAAAATTGGAGATGTCGTTGTGGCATCAAAATTGGCCTATCACGATGTTGACTTGACAGCATTTGGCTATGACTATGGGCAAATGTCTATGCAACCACTCTACTTTGAAAGTGACTCTACCTTTGTAGAGACTTTTGAAAAGGTTTTGGCTCAAGCCTCTATCGACTCTAAAATTGGTCTTATTGCGACTGGTGATAGCTTCATTGCAGGTCAAGACAAGATTGATATTATTAAGGGGCATTTTCCAGAAGTCTTGGCTGTAGAGATGGAGGGAGCAGCTATTGCTCAAGCCGCACACAGTGTTAAAAAGCCTTTCATCGTTGTACGTGCCATGAGTGATACAGCGGCTCATGATGCTAACATTACCTTTGATGAATTCATTATTCAGGCGGGGAAACAATCAGCTGCTATCTTAGTGGAGTTTCTCAAAGAGCTTGCCTAAAATACTTTAAATGAGTGTTTATGCTCATTTTCTTAATAAATTTAAAGACGACTGTTATTCCTTTAAGAATGGCAGTTTTTTTCTTCCTTTAGACAAGATAATCTTCTCATTTTTCGAAGAGAAGATCTGAATTTTAGTATTTTTTAGACAAAATTTGAATTAAAATTATGGCAATAAAATGAGAAAGAAAAATAATATTAAAAGAGAGACTCCGAAAGAAAGCTTATAATATAAGGGTTTAAAAATTTCACTATCTATTGATATCTTAGAAATCTTTACAAAACCTCCAAAGGGGTAAATAATTTTCTTGCAAAGTTCTGAAAATAGTGTATAATTCTGGTTGAAAAGGGTTACAAAAATGTTAAGATTTGTAAAAATGGGAGGATAGAATCATGAATAACCTATTCGGTGATTCGAGGCAGCGTTTCTCCATCCGTAAGTTTACGGTGGGCGTTGCTTCGGTCTTACTTTCGTCTGCAGTTTTTGGTGTAAGTACCGCTAATGCAGAACAAGCTGAAGAGCCTACGGGACAGCCAGCTACGAGTGTACTTGAAGAAGCCAGTGAGTCTGATGGTGGGGGCCAAAGGACAAACACTAGCTCTTCAAGTCAAGAAGTGACAGCTGAACCTACTGTTCAGGCAGAAAGTACAAGTGCTATCTCAGTGACTGCTATTTCTAGTGAACTTGCGCGTCAAGAGCAAACGGTTGCAAGCTCTGAACAAACTAGTTCATCGCAAGATAAGACTAGTGAAACTCTTAGTGAGAAACCTGTAACTGTTAGTGAAACACGAGAAGCTAGTGCTAGCGAACTTGCTGCAGCAAGTAATAGTAGTTCCACTTCATCTGATAATTTCGGACTTAAGGTTACCAATCTAAGTCGTCCAATTCCAGCGGATGTCAAGGTGACTAAGACAGGAACTGAAATTAATGTTCAAAATCCTGATGTGGAAATGGAATTTCCAAATGGTAATAACAAGTACGCGACTAACAAGGTTGTTTATCACAATATTCCTTTTCCTGATGATATAGCTATTAATTCAGGTGATAAGGTCATTCTTACTATACCAAGTGCATTACAGTTTAGGACGGGTTATAGTGTTAATGTTTACAATCCTAATAACGAAGTTGTAGGGATTGCTCAGGTTGATCCCAAGACAAACAAAATTGAAACCACATTTAATCGTTATTTTGAAGATTATCCTATCGGGAAATTTATGAATTTAGAGTTAGATACTCTCTTTTCAGAGGCTCTCGAAGGTGGGGAACATTTACACCTTGATTTTGATGGCCATGTTATAGATGTTACAGTTGGGAAAGCTAATCCTATCCCAGAAGATGAAATTATTTCTAAGTGGGGTAGTCAAGATAAGAATGATCCTACTTTGATTAATTGGGGGATGCGTGTTAATTATGCTAGGCGTGTTTTAAATAACCTTCAATTGATTGATACCTGGTCTGATAACCAAAAATTTGTGGATGGATCTCTACAGCTTCGCTATATTGATTCAGCAGATCCTTGGATTGACAAGGGATCTGCTATGGAGTTAATCAAGAGTTTTTCTCACGACGATACTAAATTCGAACTTAATCTTAATCAGCTAGACCGTATGGTTTATATTTGGTATCAAACACGATTAGGAAAGCTAACATCTAATCAGAATAATACTACGAATAAAGTTAACCTATACACGAATGCTGAGACAAAAAATTATGATTATGAAGTACGTTTAGTTGGAGGTCGTGGAAATGCAGGTGGTGAACAACAAACGTATTTCAATCTTGAACTTGAGAAGGACTTGGCGGGCAGAAACCTCAAGGACAAAGAATTTACCTTCAAATTGGTTGATGTGACTGATAGTGCCAATCCTGTTGAGTTAGGGGAAACCACTAATGATGCCAAGAGTAAAATTGTCTTTTCAGATTTCTCACTTAGCAAGCCAAGCATCTATCATTATCGCGTGACTGAAGTTCCAGGAAATGACGAAGATGTGGTATACGACAAACTCGAAGCCAATATCACTATTCAGGTTGTTCGTGAAACTGTAGATAACCAAGTTAAATTGGTTGCTAAGGTTGCCTATCCAGAAGACGTTATCTTTAACAATAAATTAGTAACACCAGCCAAGGCCAAAATTGCATTTGGTAAGGAATTGACCAAGGCAGGCGTTAAACAAGATCTAAAAGCAGATCAATTCCAATTTGTCCTTAAAGACCGTTTTGGAAAAGTCCTTGAGACTGTTGGAAATACAGCTGACGGTCAGGTTGCCTTTAGTGAGTTGACCTTTAACAAGGTTGGTACCTACAACTACACTGTTGAAGAACTTGCAGGTAAGGATGATGCAATTGTCTATGATACGATGAAAGCTGCTGTTTCTATCACGGTAACACGTGATGGCGATGCTCTTGTTTCAACCGTGGTTAATCCTAAAGACACTATCTTTAACAACAAGTTTGTGACTCCAGCTAAAGCTGCTATTCAGTTCAGCAAGGAATTGACTAAGGCAGGTGTTAACCAAACTTTGACTGCTAATGAGTTCCAATTTGTCCTCAAAGATAGTGCAGGCCATATTGTCGAAACTGTTGGAAATACAGCTGATGGTCGTGTTGCATTTAGTGAACTTCACTTTGATAAGGCAGGAACTTACACTTATACTGTTGAAGAAGTTAAGGGAACTAACGAAGATATCATCTATGATGGTATGAAAGCGACTGTCTGGATTACAGTGACCCGAGATGGGGATGCTTTGGTATCAACGGTCGCTAATCCAAAAGACACTGTCTTTAATAACTATGTTAAAGAAGTGCAACCAGCCAAGGCCAAATTCGAATTGACCAAGGTTCTTACGGGCCGTAACCTCAAAGATGGTGAATTTAGCTTCGTTCTTAAGGACGACAAGGGTAATGTTATCCAAACAGTGACCAATAATGCACAAGGAAACATTAGTTTTGAAAATATTGTCTACGACAAACCAGGTGTTTACTACTACACTGTTGAAGAAGTCAAGGGCAATGAAGCTGACGTGGTTTATGATAACATGGTGGCTAAGTTCCAGGTGACCGTTACTAAGACTGTAGGTGAAAAGGAAAATCTGCTTGTAGCAGCAGTTCTCCTTCCTTTGGATACAGAATTTAACAATAGTTACATTCCTCCAAAACCTCCTACACCGCCAACACCACCGACACCACCAAGTGTCCCACCTAAACCACCAGTGGTTCCGCCAACACCACCAACTCCGCCTACTCCACCGGTGACTCCAAAACCAGCTAAGCCAGTTCAATCCTCTGAGAAATCAGGACCTCAACTTCCAGAGACTGGTCAAGCTAACGATACTGCCTTGCTTGCCCTTGGTGTGGCAGCAGAAGTGGCAGCAGTCATGGGTGTAGCATATAGCCATCGTCGCCGTAAAAACGTTTAAGACGATGACCTAAAATATCGAGAGTACTCGATCTTTTTTGTGCTTTTCTACCCTATCTCATTAAATGAGAAATCAAGATAAAGCCAACTGCAGGATGAAATTTCTACTAAATTAAGCTATAATGAAGAGTATGAAAGTTCTACTTTATCTTGAAGGAAAATCGGTTCTTGAAAAATCAGGAATCGGACGGGCTCTCCACCATCAGATGCATGCCTTGGACTTGGCGGGGATTCCCTATACAACGGACATCTTGGGTGATTACGATGTCGTTCATATTAATACTTATGGTCCACGTAGCTTGATGTTGTTGCATGCTGCAAAACGCCGTGGCAAGAAGGTCATCATGCATGGTCATTCGACACGTGAAGACTTTGAGAATTCATTCATCGGTTCTAACCTTTTAGCCCCACTTTTTGGGAAATATTTGGCCCACATGTACCAAAAGGCCGATTACGTGATTACACCATCTGAGTATTCCAAAAAATTGATTCAGTCTTACGGAGTTACCACACCAATCATTGCTGTTTCAAATGGGATTGATTTGAAAAAATACGGTAAGGATCCACGTAAGGAAGAAGTTTTCCGAGACTACTTTGGTATCAAGGAAGGACAGCCAGTGGTAATTTGTGCGGGTCTTTATTTCCAACGCAAGGGAATTGAAGATTTCGTCAGGGTTGCCGAAAAGATGCCTCATGTTCGTTTCATTTGGTTAGGTAGTATTAGTAAATGGCTGATTCCTAAGAAAATTCGAGACATTGTCAATGGTAAGCATCCTGATAATGTCAGCTTCCCAGGTTATTTCAAGGGAGCCGTCTTCCAGGGGGCTATGAGTGGTGCTAATGCCTTCTTTTTCCCATCTTACGAGGAAACTGAAGGGATTGTGGTGCTAGAAGCCTTTGCCAGTCACCAGCATGTAGTTTTGCGTGATATTCCTGTTTATGAAGGCTGGGTTGATGACAAGTCGGCTTCATTCGGGCACAACGTGGACGAATTTGTAGTAGCCTTGCAAGATATTATCGATGGTAAAGTGGACAAACGTGAAGAAGGCTATAAGGTTGCAGAAAGTCGCTCGATTGATGATGTCGCCCAAAAGCTTGTTGAAGCCTACAAAGAAGTATTGGAGATTTAAATGCGTATCGGATTGTTTACAGATACCTATTTTCCACAGGTATCAGGTGTTGCGACTAGTATTCGCACGCTGAAGACGCAGTTGGAAAAAATGGGGCATACAGTCTTTATCTTTACCACGACTGATAGAGATGTTGACCGCTATGAAGACTGGCAGATTGTCCGTATTCCCAGTGTGCCTTTCTTTGCTTTTAAGGATCGCCGTGTAGCTTATCGTGGCTTTTCCAAGGCACTAGAGATTGCTAAACAATATAAGCTTGATATTATTCATACGCAGACAGAGTTCTCCTTGGGGCTTCTAGGGATTGCCATTGCGCATGAACTTAAGATACCTGTTGTACACACCTATCACACCCAGTATGAAGACTATGTCCGCTATATTGCCAAAGGTATGGTCATCCGTCCAAGTATGGTTAAGTACATTGTTCGTGGCTTTATGAGCGATTTGGATGGAGTCATCTGTCCGAGTGAGATTGTTTATGACCTTTTGCTCAAGTACAAGGTTGCAGCTGAAAAACGTGTCATTCCAACTGGAATTGAACTTGAAAAATTCCAGCGTCCAGAGATTACCGAAGAAGATGTAGCGGACTTGAGAGCCAAGCTTGGTATTGCTTCGGATGAAACCATGTTGTTGAGCTTGTCTCGTGTCTCTTATGAGAAAAATATCCAAGCAGTTCTGGCGGCTCTACCTTCGGTTTTAGAGGAAGACGATAAGGTTCGGTTAGTTGTTGCTGGCGATGGCCCTTACCTACCAGACCTGAAGTCCCAAGCCAAGAAACTTGGTATTCTGGATAAGGTGGTTTTCACAGGTATGATTGCACCTGGCGAAACAGCTCTTTACTATAAGGCTGCTGATTTCTTTATCTCGGCATCAACCAGTGAGACTCAGGGCTTGACCTATCTGGAAGCCTTGGCTAGCGGTACTCCGATTATTGCTCATGGAAATCCTTATTTGGATAATGTGATTACAGACCAGATGTTTGGAACGCTTTATTATCATGATAATGATTTAGCCGGGGCCATTTTGGAAGCTGCCATTGCAACACCAGAAAAAGACGAAACTAAGTGGGCTGACAAGCTTTATGAAATTTCTGCGGAAAACTTTGGAAAACGTGTCTATGAGTATTACTTGGACCTTACGATTTCTAAGGATTTCCACAATGATTTGAATGGTGAAGATAGTACCATGAAACGCTTGACGCGTATGGTAACTTATTTGCCAACTAAGGCTATTACCTTGCCTGTTAATGGCTCTGTTCGTATCCTCAAAGGATCAGCCAAACAGGTCAAGAAAATCAGAAATATCACGAAACTTTTGGATTAGGAAAGCCACCAGATTTTCCTAGTTAGATAAAATCTTAGAATTGATTAATAAAAGAGATAATTAGCTTGAAAAATTACAGTTTCATGCTATAATAACGCATAGAGACATATCAGTCATGGGAAATCTTTCAGAGAGCGTGTGGTGCTGGAAATCACGCAGAGGACATGATTGGGACTACTCGATTAACTTTTTATGCAAACATAAAACGGTGGCCACGTTAGAGCCAATCAGAGGTGTAGGACAGACTCGTTTTTTGTCGTACATGAACTAAGGTGGAACCACGTTGCGACGTCCTTTTGAGGATGTCGCAATTTTTTTATGAGGAGACTAACTATGGAGTTGCAAGAATTAGTGGAGCGCAGTTGGGCAATCCGACAAGCTTATCACGATCTGGAAGTTAAGCATCATGATTCCAAGTGGACGGTAGAAGAAGACCTCTTGGCTTTATCGAATGATATTGGAAATTTCCAACGATTAGTGATGACCAAGCAAGGACGCTACTATGATGAAACACCTTACACACTGGAACATAAACTTTCAGAAAATATCTGGTGGCTAGTAGAACTTTCTCAACGTTTGGATATAGACATCCTGACGGAAATGGAAAACTTCCTCTCTGATAAAGAAAAGCAGTTGAACATTAAGACTAGGAAGTAGTCTGCTAATAAAAAGTCAATGCTTAGAAACTATGAAATAATAAAAGGAGAAAATTATGATTAACATTACTTTCCCAGATGGCGCTGTTCGTGAATTCGAATCTGGCGTTACAACTTTTGAAATTGCACAATCTATCAGCAACTCTTTGGCTAAGAAAGCACTTGCTGGTAAATTTAACGGTAAATTGATTGACACAACTCGTGCGATCACTGAAGATGGAAGCATCGAAATCGTGACACCTGATCACGAAGATGCTCTTCCAATCTTGCGTCACTCAGCGGCTCACTTGTTTGCCCAAGCAGCTCGTCGCCTTTTCCCAGATATTCATTTGGGTGTTGGTCCAGCTATCGAAGATGGTTTCTACTACGATACTGACAATGAAGCTGGTCAAATTTCTAACGAAGACCTTCCTCGTATCGAAGAAGAAATGAAGAAAATCGTTAAAGAAAACTTCCCATCAATCCGTGAAGAAGTGACTAAAGACGAAGCGCGTGAAATCTTCAAAAATGACCCATATAAATTGGAATTGATTGAAGAGCACTCAGAAGACGAAGGTGGTTTGACTATCTACCGTCAAGGTGAGTATGTTGACCTTTGCCGTGGCCCACACGTGCCATCAACTGGTCGTATCCAAGTCTTCCACCTTTTGAATGTTGCAGGTGCTTACTGGCGTGGAAATAGCGATAATGCTATGATGCAACGTATTTACGGTACAGCTTGGTTCGATAAAAAAGATCTCAAGGCTTACCTTAAACGTCTTGAAGAAGCTAAAGAACGTGACCACCGTAAACTTGGTAAAGAACTTGATTTGTTCATGATTTCTCAAGAGGTTGGTCAAGGTCTTCCATTCTGGTTGCCAAACGGTGCGACAATCCGTCGTGTCTTGGAACGCTACATCGTGGACAAGGAAGTAGCAGCAGGCTACCAACACGTATACACTCCACCAATTGCCTCAGTTGAGCTATACAAAACTTCAGGTCACTGGGATCACTACCGTGAAGACATGTTCCCACCAATGGATATGGGTGATGGAGAAGAGTTTGTTCTTCGTCCAATGAACTGTCCTCACCACATCGAAGTTTACAAACACCATGTGCATTCTTACCGCGAATTGCCTATCCGTATCGCTGAAATTGGTATGATGCACCGTTATGAAAAATCAGGTGCCCTTACAGGTCTTCAACGTGTACGTGAGATGTCACTGAACGATGGACATACTTTCGTTGCTCCAGAACAAATCGAAGAAGAATTCAAGAAAATTCTTCAATTGATCATTGATGTTTATGAAGATTTCAACTTGACTGATTACCGTTTCCGTTTGTCTTATCGTGACCCTGCAGATAAGCACAAGTACTTTGACAATGATGAAATGTGGGAAAATGCTCAAAGCATGTTGAAATCAGCCATGGATGACATGGAACTCGACTACTTTGAAGCAGAAGGTGAAGCTGCCTTCTACGGTCCAAAACTTGATATCCAAGTGAAGACTGCCCTTGGTAATGAAGAAACACTTTCTACTATCCAATTGGACTTCTTGCTTCCAGAACGCTTTGACCTTAAATACATCGGAGCTGATGGGGAAGAACACCGTCCAGTTATGATTCACCGTGGTGTTATCTCTACAATGGAACGCTTTACAGCTATCCTTATTGAAAACTATAAAGGAGCCTTCCCAACTTGGTTGGCACCTCAACAAGTGACTGTTATCCCAGTTTCAAATGAAGCCCACACAGATTACGCTTGGGAAGTTGCTAAACAACTTCGTGACCGCGGTATCCGTGTTGAAGTGGATGAACGTAACGAGAAAATGCAATACAAGATTCGTGCGTCTCAAACACAAAAAATTCCTTACCAATTGATTGTTGGTGATAAGGAAATGGAAGACGGAACTGTTAACGTTCGTCGCTATGGACAAAAACAAACACACACTGAAGCTGTGTCAGAATTTGTAGAAAATATCCTTGCTGATATTGCTCGCAAATCACGCCCAGATGCCGAATAAATCAGAAAGTCGGTTAGCTAAGCTAGCTGACTTTTTAGTAGGATAAACCATGCACGTTTTTAGGAAAAGACTTTTATTTCTGCTGGGAGCAGTTCTAGTCTTGTTACTGGCTAGTTTTACTTACCATAGATTGGCCTTGCAAAGAGAGAAGGTTTCTCTCAAACCTATGGGACAAATGGTGTCTGTCAATGGCCATGAAATGAGCATCTTTGTAAAGGGGGAGGGGCCACAAACTCTAGTTTTTCTTTCTGGTGCTGGAACAGCCTCTCCCATTCTAGATTTTAAAGACTTGTATGATGGGCTTTCGAAGAAGTATAAGATAGTCGTTGTTGAAAGGGCTGGCTATGGTTACAGTGAGGACACGTCTAAGTCTCGAGATGTTTCTGAGGTTCTTTCAGAGACACGTCAAGCCCTAGCCAGGGCTCATGTCTCAGGTCCTTATATTATCCTTTCTCATTCGATGGCCTCCTTAGAGACACTTCTGTGGCAGGAAAAATACCCTAGTGAAGTGAAAGCTATCATTGGTTTAGATTGGGCCCTACCAGAAAGTTACTCTCATTTAACAATACATCCCCAGATTTTACGTATGGCTCGTTGGGGAAGTCAATTAGGCTTATTAAGGTATTTACCGAGTCGCTTATATGTGCCTAATGCCAATCTCAGTAGTAGTGACCGCCGCCTCTATCAACGGATAGCCTATCGTCAAATTTTGTCAAAGGCTATGTTAAATGAGAGCCTGTCTGTTAAGGAAAATGCGAAAAAGGTTACTTCTAGCATTGATTCACAAATTCCAATCTTACTGATGGTCTCGAATGGTGGGGGTACTGGTTTTAGCCAGAAGGACTGGCGGCATTATGCGACTAGCTTTGCAAAGGACCAGAAAAATATCGAAGTGACTTTTTATGATTCTCCGCATTATCTTTATCACTATCAGACCAAAGAGGTAGCAGCAAAGATAGAGGAGTTCATCAAAGAGACGATTGATTAAATTTACGTATGTTATTGAGGAGAGATGTGATGCTCATTGGTTCAAAAGCCTTTCGAAACTTATGGGAGGACTGGCAAAGGGACTACCAGCCATTGCAGGTGCTAAAGCTATTGTTAGCTTATATAGGGATGCCAGAGGATTTATCGGGAGAGCTTGAAGAAACCCAACACCTTTTATCTTATTTCGATTCTGACTTAGCACCGCATGATTCCTTCTGGAAGGATGTCGTGAAATTGGTAGATCTGGCTTTTCCTGATGATAGTTTGTCTAAGAATGTTTCTATAGAGCGACAAATCCATCAGCTACGATACCTGATTTCTAGTCAACAGGCCCAGTATGTGCGGACGCATTATAAAAAGCCAGGGATGACAGATAAAGAAGCTTTGGCTGTCTATCTGAGATGGAAGCCTTTCACCATGTTTGATCAGGGACGTTTGCACCAGAAGGTTTCTATCTGTGATGGCAAGGCGGTTTATCCTGATGGGATTCCAAGTGTTAATTTGAAAATTCTTCTCTATAATCGGATTGAGTTTATTCTGGATAGTCAGGGGAATTTTCTCAATGAGGTCGATGCGGAGAAGGTAACTGAGAGTGGTGTGGTAAATGGTGCTAGTTTCAACTATGGTAATTTCAAGCGCCACTGGCAACTGGATGTGGAGCCGGTCCAACCACATGACCCTGATTTTCGTAATCGGATGACCAAGGGCTTTCGTTCACCCAACAAATTGAAAAAACGTTGGGGACAGCAAGCGCCTGAACAGTTTGATAAATCTTTCTACAATCCAAAAGGCATCTATGCCCAGTCTCATAGGTCTTTGGCAAATGATGTCAAACGCCAAGCCAGACTTTTTCTCGCTCTGGTTTATGGCTTCAAACCGGATCAGACCAAGCAATCAAAGGAGGTTCATATGTCTAAACAACCACAAAACAATAAGGGAACAGCAGTTCTAGGCTCACTAGTCTTTATGGCCTTATACGCCCTAGGTATTTGGCACAATGCTGTCCGAGGAAATATTCCCTTTCTCATTCTTTGGAGTGTTTTACTCCTTGTTAATGTCAGCTATTTGATTTTCCGTTTGAGAAAATAAAAAAAGAAAGTGATACGGACCTAAATTTCTTACCATTTAGGTCTGTATCACTTTTTTGTATATTCAATGATAACTTACCACTTGCTTTCTTCTGGGATAATAATCCAGCAAATGATGTAGAAAAGAAAGCCTGTTCCGAATAAGAAAATCGCTGCAGCCCAAATGAGGCGAATAATGACAGGGTCAATGTCAAGATATTTAGCGATACCAGAACAAACACCGGCAATGATTTTGTTGTTTGGATCTCGTCTGAGTTCTTTTTTCATATGATTTACCTCCGTATGCCTTATTATACCATAACACCTTATAGTTCAGTATTAGCTTTAAGGAAGCATGAAGTAGACGATACCCAGATATTGCAGAGCCGAAGCCAGCATGATGAAGAGGTGCCAAATCATGTGGAAGTATGGTTTTTTCTTAGCATAAAAAGCTGCCCCAACCGTGTATGACAATCCTCCTGCCAGCATGAGTCCCCAAAAGGCAGGTCCTGTCTTAGTGACGATAGCTGGAATGATAAAGATAACCAACCATCCCATCATCAGATAGAGGAAGAGGGAGAACTTTTCATTGATTTTTTTAGCAAAGATTTTATAGAGAATACCAAAAATGGTTGTTCCCCATTGGAGGATGATGATGCTATAGCCTAGCCAACCGCCAACCAATGAGAGGGCAACAGGGGTGTAGCTTCCAGCAATAGCGATATAAATCATGCTGTGGTCAATAATTCTTAGAACCATCTTGTGGGGTGAATTGTAATCCATAGCATGGTAGATGGCTGAGCTCAAAAACATGAGGAAAAGGCTGATAACGAAAACAGACATTCCGACAGCAGCTGTAATGCCGTAGCCATTGTTGGCATGAACAGCAGTAATTGGCAGTAAGACTAGCATGGCCACAGCACCGACGGCGTGTGTTACGCTGTTTGCCACTTCCTCACCAAAGCTAAGTTTTTTACTGAGTTTGAGGTTGGGAGAAGTATTAAAAGTAGCAGTATTAGACATTATTTCCTCCTTCAAGGTCGTTCAAAAGTTGATGGGTAGCTCGGTAGCATTGAAGCGTCTGACAGGCTGAGAGTATGACTTGTGGAGCTTCTTGAGGAAACTGACCATTCATACAGGCTACAAAGTCATTGTAGTAGCTCTTTTGACTTTCGGCATCTGTTCGTAGGATTTCCAAGGTTTTGGCAATTTCAGAAATCTCGAAGACGGTCTTTAGACTAGTGATGACAATAAGTCTAGCTACCTGAGCAGCATTATATTTTTTCTTGATGGGTTTTGCGACATGGCCGTGTTTGACATAATTATTGACCATAGAGGCGGTTAGCCCCTTGTCATTTGGTCCCAAAGTGCTTTGGGTGACCTGGTTGACATAGAGCAAAACCTGATCCAAATAGAGTTCAATCTCTGGTAATTCTTCCCAGAGAGGGTATTGTTGTGTTGTCAAATTATAAAAACCTCTTTATCTAGTTTTCATAACTAGATTATAACATTATAGAAATTCAAGTCAAGTCAGAACTTGTGAGATATGAAAAAGATGTTGAGATAAAATTTCCAACATCTTTATTTTTTATGTGATTAGGCAGAGTGATTTTTTTATTGTTTCTGATCCACTACTTATGGTTTCTGAGTTTCTCCAAAATTGCTTGTGCAGTTTCTTGGTTCATATGTTTAGCCTTGAGAAGTTCAGCCAAAACTTGAGGCATTTCTTCAGGACTAGCCCCAGCTAACAAGGCCAGGGATTTGGCTTGGAGTTTCATATGTCCTGCTTGGATTCCTGTTGAAGTCAGAGCTTTAAGAGCAGCCAGATTTTGTGCCAAACCAAGAGAGACGATGATACTGGCTAGAGTTTTGGCATCTGGATGATTAAGCAAGTCATGGGCGATAGAAGCACTAGGGTTAAGTCCGATAGAACCTCCACGAGTTGCGATTGGCATGGGGAGGGTTAATTCTCCCACTAGTTCCTTAGCTTCATGATCATAAGTCCATGTGGACAGACCACGGTAGCTACCATCCTTGCTAGCGTAGGCATGGCTACCGGCCTCAACTGCTCGCCAATCATTTCCGGTCGCGATAACTAGGGCATCGATACCATTGAAAATTCCCTTATTATGGGTAGCTGCTCGGTAGGGGTCCACCTGAGCCAGTTGGCTGGCCATCTCCATTTTCTTGGCTAGGTCATGTGCCTCTTCCTTATTACGACTGAGGAAGCGCGTGCTAAGACGACAAGTCGCTGTCACTAGACTCTCAGTGGCTAGGTTTGAGAGAATGGCCATGAGGCTTTGACCTCCTGAGAGTTCTTCCAATTCTGGCACTAGTGCTTCCATCATGGTGTTAACCATATTGGCTCCCATGGCTTCTTGGGTATCAACGGCTAGATAGACAATGAGGAATTCTCCTTTAGTCTCAGTCCAGAGCTTGCGAGGGCCACCCCCACGCTTAACAATAGAAGGGTGAGCCTCTTTGGCAATCTCTATAAGGTCCTGACTGGCTGCTTGAATTTTTCTTGAAGCATCATCCTTATCAGGAACGTCAAAGAGGGCAACTTGGCCAATCATCTGACGGTCATGAATCGTAGTCGTGAAACCACCAGAACGCTTAATGAGCTTGCTAGCGTAGGAAGCAGCAGCCACAACTGAGGGTTCCTCGGTAACCATGGGAACCTGATAGGTCTCACCATCTACCAATACATCTGGGCAAATGGCGAAGGGAAGTGTAAATCGACCAATAACATTTTCAGCCATTTGATTGGCTGTTTCAAGGGCAAGTTGTTGGTCCTTATCCAGAAGATCTTGATTTTCCTGAGACAAAAGAGCATTATTTTTCAAATGCTCTTTGCGTTCTTGCAATGTCTTCTTGGAAAAACCAGTCCAAGAGAGTTTAGTCATTTTGATTTCCTTTATAGATACGTTGGTGTTCAGAGATTTCAGCTAAACGGAAAGCTCCGGTTTGGTAATCAGCGAATTGAGTAGAACCAGTGTCATCCAACTGAGCCTCTTCATAGAAAAGTTTTTCATAATCAGAAACGCTCAAGTGTTGACGTTTGGCAAAGATATCTAGACGATCCGAACGAAGCAGGTCTTTGTAACCTTCAACCAGACGTCCTGAGAAAATTTCAGAGACAGCTCCAGAACCGTAAGAGAAGAAGCCAATCTTATCTCCGGCTTTAAGGTCTTGCGACTGTTCAAGCAAAGAAAGAAGTCCAAGATAGAGTGACCCTGTATAGATGTTTCCAATTTGACGACTATAGGTAATTGAAGCATCAAAGTTGTTTGTCAGACGCTCTTTGTTCTCTGGATTCAAATCTTTTGGAATAATCTTGTTAAGTCCCTTAAGAGCTAACTTAGGATAAGGAAGGTGGAGACAAAAAGCGGCAAAATCAGCAAAGTCAGCCTGATGGCGTTCTTGATAAGCTGCCCAAGTTGTCTTCAAACTGTCAAGGTACTGTTTGGTTGAATAGATGCCTTGAACATAAGGCGTTGAACTGTAGTTTGGACGCCAGAAGTCCATGACATCACGAGTTTGTGCCACATTATCATCAGCAAGTTCCAAAATACGTGGATTCTGACTGACTAGCATAGCTACAGCACCAGCTCCCTGAGTTGACTCCCCAGAAGATCCGACACCATAGCGGGCAATATCACTAGCGATAACCAGAACCTTGCTATCTGGGTGGGCTGCCACGTGCAATTTAGCGTAGTTAAGTCCAGCAGTTGCAGCGTAACAAGCTTCCTTCATTTCAAACGAACGGGCAAAAGGCTGAATACCTAAAAGACTGTGGACATAGACAGCAGCAGCCTTAGACTGGTCAATGGAAGACTCAGTAGCTACGATGACCATATCGATAGCATTTTTGTCGTCGTCATTTAAAATATCAGCCGCCGCATCAGAGGCAAGCGTCACGATATCTTCTGTAATCGGCGTAATACTGGTTGCATCAAGCATCAGCCCCTTGCTGAATTTTTCAGGCTCCGCCCCACGGGCAAGAGCGAGATCAGCCATGTTTAGAACATATTGACTGGTCGCAAAACCAATCTTATCAATTCCAATAGACATATGATGTTTCCTTTTTTCTTCATTGTAGAGTATCCAGAAGATACTAATCTATAGTGATTTTACCATAAAAGAGCGCTTTCGCCTTGAAAAAACTTTGATAGTTAGTTATATCTCATTTTTTGATAGGAACTAGGGGATTTTAAACGACTTACTTTGGGTATTGCCATAGCTTATATTTCTCATTTACACCAGAATAAGGTAAAATTGAAGTGATAATCTACTTGTTTTTTAGCTATGTTAGAAAAGTAAAATTGTTGTTATATATTGAAATCATTGCGAGCGTTAAGTGAGACTTTCCGCTGTGAGATAAGTGTCTGTAAATAAAGTGTTTTGTTTACAGACACTCGGAATTTTTGAGACCATAGGCTCAAAAATTAGTCATGGAACTTCGAAGAAGTTCCAAGACGTCCGTAATCACTTAAGGGAA
>OLRZ01000931.1_pt1 | contig 21678 bp, 11 predicted proteins | sample 1671931 | NCBI WGS metagenome assembly OLRZ01 (sample SAMEA3136627, study PRJEB25190) | human gut metagenome | reverse complement strand
ACGACCAACGGTACCATTACCGATTTTGACGGTAAATATACGCTGAAGGTAAAAAGTGCCCAGTCCGTTTTGACAATATCTTATATTGGCTATAAGACCCAGGAAATTCCAGTCGGAAATGGTGGTAAGAAAGATATTACCCTGCAAGACGATTCCGAACTGATGGATGAAGTGGTTGTAATCGGTTATGGTACACAGCGCAAGGGAGATGTAACCAGTGCGGTGGCTTCTGTGAAGGCCGAAGACTTTACAGCAGGTAAGATTGGAGATGCAGCCGAACTGATTAAAGGTAAAGTGGCAGGATTGACCATTGCGAAAGGCTCCGGTGATCCGAATGCGGAATCTACAATTCGTTTGCGTGGTGTGATTTCATTGCAGGGAGGCTCTACTCCATTGGTATTGGTGGACGGAATAGAAGGTGGTTTAGGAACGGTTTCCCCCGAAAACATAGCTTCTATTGATGTGTTGAAGGATGCTTCTGCGGCAGCTATTTATGGTACACGAGGTGCTAATGGCGTTATTTTGATTACTACAAAAAACGGCCAGCGCGAGTCGCGTACGGCTGCCAATTATTCCGGGTATATGTCTCTTTCCAAGTTTGGCAAGACGCTTGATTTCTATGGAGCAGAGGAAATCCGTCAGGGATTGACAAACTATGCTGATAAAGGGTATGATACGGATTGGTTGGATGCGGTATCCCGTACTGCATTTACTCATAACCATAATTTTAATATTTCCGGAGGATCAAAAAATACCACTTATTCTGCGGATTTTACGTATCGCAAAGAGGAAGGTGTGTTGCTTGAGACCTATAATGAAGAGATGAGAATGAGGTTTGATGTTTCTCACTGGATGTTAAATGATATGTTGAAAGTGAATTTCAATATGGTAAAGACATTCCATAAGAATGGTCCGATTGATGCGGCAGGTCTGGGTATTTACCGACAGGCTATTATGCGTAACCCTACTGAACCCATCTGGAATGAGGATGGAACTTTTTACGAGAATTTTGCCGTAAATTATTATTATAATCCGGTAGGTATCATCCGTGAACAGGATGGTAAATACAATAGTGAGAATACCCGGATGACGGGGAATATCACCTTTGAACCGATTAAAAACTGGCAGACCAACCTCATGTTAAGCCGTAGGGTTACTAGTGATCATAATCGTGGATATTATACTTCCGAATATTTTTCACAGAAGAGCGAGAATCACACAGGATATGCTTATCATTCTCAGAATGAATATACCACAGATAATCTGGAAGTTACTTCTAAATATAATCATACTTGGAATAAACATCGTTTTGATGCATTGGTGGGATATAATTACCAGTATAATGTAAATGAAGGTTTTGGAGCTAATAACTATGATTATCCAACAGATTTTTATCTTTGGAATAACTTGGGATTAGGTACAGCTTTGAAAGATGGAAAAGCCGGCATGAGCAGTTACAAGAATGACAATACCTTGATTGGTTTCTTCGGACGTGTAAGCTATGGTTACGATAATAAATATAATGTTCTGCTGAGTGTACGCCGTGAAGGCTCTTCCAAATTTGGTGAGAACAATAAATGGGCTACTTTCCCTTCTGTTTCTTTGGGATGGACTATCAGTAACGAAAAATTCATGGAAGGCCTTACGTGGCTGAATAACTTAAAGTTACGTGCCGGTTATGGTGTGACAGGTGTCATTGTAGGTGACTCTTATAATTCATTAACCCGGTATGAGTATGGTTCTCCTTATTTCTATGATAATGGCGTCTGGCATCAGGGGTTAAGCGTAAAATCCAATCCTAATCCTGATTTGAAATGGGAAACTTCCAAGGAATTTAATATTGGTCTGGACTGGGCTGTATTGGATGAACGCCTGAGTGGTTCTATTGATGTATATCAGAAGAAGACTTCGGATATGCTATATGATTTTACGGTACCGACTCCTCCCAATTTGTATAACAAGACTTTGGCTAATGCCGGCAAGATGCGTAACCAAGGTATTGAAATTGCTGTCAATGCCATTCCTGTACGGACAAAGGATTTTGAATGGAAAACCACAGTTACCGCCTCTCATAATGCGAACAAATTATTGAGTCTTTCAAATGACTTGTATGAGACTTCAAATCAGATAGATCATGCTTATTTGGGTGAACCTATCAGTCTTTCTACCCAGCGGATGGAAGTGGGGAGATCTATGGGACAATTTTATGGCATGAAGTCCGTTGGTGTTTCAGAAAACGGACTTTGGATGGTTGAGAATACGAAGACTGGTGAGATTGAAGAGTTTACAGACAATATGCTGTCTAATGATGACTACCGTCAATATTTAGGGAATGCTCTTCCTAAATTGTATTTGGGATGGAACAACTCGTTCAGATATAAAAATTTTGATTTATCTTTCCAGATGACAGGCCAGTTTGGTTTTAAGATTCTGAACGAGCCTCGTGCTTATTATGAGAACAACTCGATCGCTTATAATCGCTTGAAATCTGTGCAAAAGGCTCCTTATGGTGGACAATATACCTTATCAACAGCCCAAAAACAGACTTTTGTAAGCTATTATTTGGAGGATGGTGATTTTTTGAAAATGACTAACATTACGTTGGGCTATAACATTCCATTGAAAAGCAGTAAGTTTGTGAAAAATATCCGGGCTTATGTTTCTGCCGATAATTTATTCTGCATTACTGGATATGATGGATTGGATCCTGAAATGTCAAATGGTGATATTTGGTCTTTGGGTATTGACTGGCGCGATAAATATCCTTCTACCCGTTCATTCACTTTCGGTCTGAATGTATCTTTCTAACTTTTAAATGAAGAACTAACATGAAAACAATATTCAATAAAGCACTTTGGGCTTCAGCGATAGGAGCTTGTACCTTGTCTTTGGGCAGTTGTACAGATTTGAGCGAAACGATTTATGATACGATTGCTTCCGAGAAGTATGAGTTTACAGAAAAAGACCGGGCGGCCATGTTTGCTCCGGTATACAGCAGTCTTCGTGATGTGTATTGGGGATGGTATAGTTATGCCGATATGATGGACCAGTCGTCCGATTCATGGTGTATTCCTTATCGGATCAGTATCGGCTGGGGAGATTTGTACGTGTCTATGCACAAACATCAGTTCCATTCACAGATAGCCCATTTCAATGATACATGGAACCGTAACTATGCCGGTATCAATGCCTGTAACAAACTGTTGGCAGATGAAGTCATTGCTGCTGATATAACCACTTCTTCGCAATTAAGGGCTTATCGCGCTCTTTATTATTATATTTTATTCGATTTGTTCCGCAACATCCCATTGGATACGCAATATGAACATGAAGACGGATGGTTGCCCGAACAGGCAACTCCCCAACAGATGTGGGATTTCCTGATCAGTGAGTTGACGGATGTAAAGGGGAAATGTGGAACAAAAGTAGAAATGGGTAAGCTGAACGACTATGCCATCAATATGCTTCTGGCAAAAATGTATTTGAACCACAATGCATGGTTCAATGATTACTCTGATAATTCTTATTACGGAAAGGCTATTGATGAGGTAAATGAAGTGATTAACAGTGGCAAGTTCTCTTTGGCTCCGAATTATTCGGATAATTTTAGAGAAGATATTTCCGGTTCGCCTGAAATTATCTTTGGTATTCCGTTTGAATTCAATTATGCCGGAGGTAACTATATGGCAAATATGTGGATGCATGTAGCCGGACGTGCAACGTGGCAGTTTAACGGATGGGCTACCGGTGGGGCGGCTGTTCTTCCTCAATTTCTGGAAACATACGATGAAGAAGACAGCCGCTATGAAGACTGTTGGATATCAGGACAGCAATATGACTATGCCGGTGCTCCCATTTATGTGGACAGTGAACCTTTGGTATATACTCGGGAATTACATAGTATAGACAATCCCGGTTGCTATCCCTTTGAAAGTGAACGCTTGGTGAAATATGAAATACTTTCAGGCGACTATGGAACTTCTTATGATGATGTGCCTTTCTTCCGTTTGGCTGATGCTTATTTTATTAAAGCGGAGTGCTTGCTTCGTTTAGGTGGTTACAATGGAGAAAGCGAGCAAGTGGCGGCCGATTTGGTAACAGCTGTACGCCAACGTGCCTTCAAGTCCGATCCCGGTAAAGCAACGGTTACTGTAGCTCAATTGAAGGGTGGCAGCCGTTATAACTACGGACATCGGGAGAATCAGGGAATCATGGGAGAAGCCGATAACTGGATTATCACAGAAGAAGGGGGCGATGATATTGAACTGGGTGGTTTGTTGGACGAACTGGCCTGGGAGTTTGTGGCAGAGCATCACCGTCGTCAGGACTTGATCCGTTTCCGTATAAACGGAACCAATCAGAATGTATATAATGGCAAGTCATGGTTTTGCAAAGATGCGAAGACGGATAAGACAGACAGGCATTGTGATATTTTTCCGTTACCTAAGTCTGCATTGGATGGCAACATTAAGTTGAAGCAGAATCCGGGATATGGTGGTGCCGAATAATGAATTCATTAATTAAAAAAAGAAAAGTACGATGAAAAAGAATTTTATATATGCTTTAATTGCTTGTTTCACTCTGTCACTGGCTGCATGCAGTACGGATCCGGAGGATGCTACCAGCAAGCATGTGTACGGGGAGAATGAAAATCCCTATCTGAAGACGAATGCGGATGCTGTGGTTTCTACCAAAGCAGAGTTTCCCATCAGCCGTTTGGAAGCGAAGACGGTTAAACTGACTGATTATGCAGAAAAGTTTCATACGTATTTGGGGATGACGGTAGATGAGACGTTGGCTGCATTGTCTAATGGGAGTGTGGTGTTTTATCCTATCAATATATCGAAAAACTGTTGGAATAGAACAGCTCCTACCAAGGGTACCAACGGTTGGTACTATAATACGGCAGGCGGTGTTTGTGATGCAGCTTCTGGTATAGCTAGTATTGAGTTGGATGCAACAAAGAAGGAGCTGGTTCTTAATGTGCTCGAAACCGCTTCTGTAGGTACAGCTATCTCCATTAACGTTGGATTTGCTATAAACAATGGTGCAAATTTTGATGATTATGTACGTTTTGCTTTTGATGTGACCGTTACTGATCCGGGACGTATTGTTGTTGCCAATACTATTCCAGCAGGTGACTATTCTGCATTTTCTATTGAATTTGCAGATTATCAGGAGGTGATAGAAAGTTGTTTGGGGCTGACTTTATCTGAATTCATTACCGCTTGCAAAGAACCGGGAGGCCCGATTGCTCTGTATATGGTCGATAGTGAATCTGGTGAATGGAATACTACTAGTGATTATACTGCTGGTGGTAGTGGAATAGGTTATTGGCTGACTTCTAATTTAAAAGTAACGAATTGGAGTGATGATGGTTCGACTGGTAGTGTTTTGTTTGTTGAAACACAAGAGAATGGTGATATGGTTAATATAGGTCGAAATCCAGCTTCAACTTCCGGTTCTGTTTTTAATGTAAATTTTGTATATGCGCTTAAGGAGGATAATAGTAAATTCGTAGAGTTTATTGTTAAAGCAACGTTGGAATAATATTTTATCGAGGGAAATCAGTATCTATAATGGATATTGGTTTCTCTTTTTTATTTAGTAAATTCAGAAAAACAAATGTGTGAAAATATTATTATTAAGAAGTCTTTTAGTGACTTTATTAGGATATTTTAGCTTTATAAATGTTTTAGCTGAAACGAATGACCATCAAAAACTTTATATATGTGTTAGTGGTAATGGGGTAAATATTGACTTTACCGCAGGCATTTAAATGGGACTCCAATAAAAGCTATAATTATGAAGAAATTATTGTGCAAAGAATTACTATTTGCTTTATCCATTTTTTGCTGTTTCTTTATTGCCTTCAGCAGTTGCAGTGACAGCGAGGATGAAAGTATTATCCTCCAGCTCACCCTAGACAGCAGTCAGCAAAGCAAAACACTATTTTGGGATGAGACAGAAGCTTCCGTAAAGTTCTCCGCTACCGGTCCTTGGACAGCCACTGTAGAAGATGTAACCAGCCGTGCCACCGATTCCAGTTGCACTTGGATTAAACTGCCCCGATATGAAGGTGAGGCAGGCGAAATTTCATTGCCCATGTTGTTGCAGAAGAATGATAGCGAAAACTATCGGGAAGCAACTCTTGTCATAGTATGCGGAGAATCCGAAGTAACCGTCCATATCCGCCAGGAAGCTAATCCCAATGCTGTGTTAACCTTGAATTCGGCTGATATCAAAGATTTTGATAAATATTACAAACCTATTGAGTTTAGTAATATGAATATGCTTCGCAGTGATGCGCGCTGGTCATGGTGGCGCATGAAGCAAAGCGAGCATTTCTTCGTGTTTTGGGAACCGGGGTTCGGCAACGATCCGGGAGCAGAGTCAGTGCCGGAGGTATTGCGTGTAGACATTGATGATTTATTGGCAAAGGCCGAACAATTCTACCGGACAAATATCGAAACCTTGAAGTTTGCTGACACTGGGCAAAACAAGTCTTTTCTGGATAAATATAAGATGGAGATTTACTTGCTGTATCAGACTGAGTGGCTTGCTACAGGTTCCGGTTACGACAATACAATCGGTGCATTGTGGGTAAATCCCAGCACCTGCCAACCGGTAGGTTCTACCATTGCGCACGAAATAGGACATAGTTTCCAGTATCAGGTAAGTTGTGACAAGATGTTGAACGGAGAGGCGGACTTTTCGCAAGTAGGATTCAGATACGGTTATGGGTCGAGTGGTGAAGGTGGAAATGGCTTTTGGGAACAATGTGCGCAATGGCAGTCGTTCCAAGATTATCCGGCGGAGCTGTTCGGTTACCATGTAGATGTGTGGAAAGCCAATTACCATCGCCATTTCAATCATGAATGGATGCGTTATGCCAGTTATTGGTTGCAATATTACTGGGCGCAGAAACATGGAGTCGATGTGGTAGGGAATGTCTGGACACAGTCGCGCTATCCGGAAGATCCGCTCATGACTTATCAGCGTCTGTACTGTAACAATGACTTGCAAACACTTTATACGGAACTTTATGGCTACGCTACCCGTATGGTGACTTATGATATGGACGTGGTGCGGAATTATGTCACAGAGACCGCTTGCAATTATACAACGAAAATGTATGATGTAGCCGGAGGATATTATCAGGTAGGCTATGTCAGCTGTCCGGGCACTACTGGATTCAATATCATTCTATTGAACGTTCCCGAAGCCGGAACAACGGTCAAGGCGAATTTTGCCGGACTGGCTGTGGGATGTGCTTTGGCAGAAGAGGATCCGGGAACGACATTGGATGCCGACGGCAATGTGGCAGGTACGGCTACCGCTTACAACAATAATGGTGGCAATACGGCAGCCGGATGGCGATATGGATTTGTGGCTATTGTGAATGGAGCTCCACAATACGCATCTATGAATAAGGAAAATGCAGGAGTGGTTTCTTATACGATACCGATCGGAACAGAAAAATTATGCCTAGTGGTAATGGGCGCTCCCGTTCAGTATAAGTCACATCCATGGAATGATGATGAGACTGACGATGAGCAATGGCCTTACAAAGTAAAGTTTGAAGGAACGGACTTGCTTGGCAATTTCTCTATTGACGAGACGGCTATGCCTAAAGATATTACATTGACATTCGATGTGAAGTGCAATGCCGGTTCCGAGGATTATCCACAAGGAACGGTGGACCTGAAAACAAATAAAGATTTGGCACAGGCGTTTGTCATGAAGCCTGCCGTGTTGGAAAGTAAACTGGCCAGTGTAGGTACAGAACCTGCCGAGGACAAAGTGGTTATCGCACTCAGTCAGACTGACGGCACTTTTGCTTACACTTCTACTGCCAATAACGGATTTTGGTGTGAAGCCAATGGCAACGTAGGCAACTGGGGTGATACGGCACCGGTCTATGTAGAATTCAGTGGACTGACCATGACATACGGACACCGGAAAGGAGTAAGTGTTGCCGGCCAGAAATATATGTTGAAACCTACTCTGATATATACCAGAAATAGTGTACAGTATAAAGCGACTATTGTGTTGAATATGCAATTTTAATAGCTGTTTACATCGTACACCTCCAAGAGGATAAAAAAATAGTCTAAACGAATGGAAGAATAGTACAACCGCCTAACTGTCAAATTCATAAAATGAGATTTATTGGACGATTCTGCCATTACATTATATTATATCTTCCCTTTCTTGTAATTTTTTTATTTTACTTTGCAAGTGAACAACGTATACAACCGATAGATTATGAAAAACAACAAGAAACTCTGTCTTGCAATTTTATCTTTGCTTTTATTGATTAGAAATGCTTCATTTGCAGCCAAGGAAAAGAAATATGTACTCTCTTCACCCGATGGAACATTGAAAGTGGAAATCAGCGCCGGAAACGAACTGGCCTACCAAGTAATGCATGGAAATGATACAATTCTCTCACACTCTAATATAGGTTTGGTTCTGGAAAACGGAACTATAGTAGGTAAAACTCCCCGTATCACAGGGGAAAGAAGGAGAAAGATAAAGGATAACATAGAATCACCTTTTTACCGTTTCAAGGAGTTCGTTGCAACAGGCAACGAACTCGACTTGAAGCTGAAAGGTGGGTTCGGAATCATCTTCCGTGCATACAATGAGGGAGTCGCCTATCGATTCTATACCACACAATCTTCGGATATCATTATAAAGGAGGAACAGGCCGAGTTTAATTTTAAGGAAGATTATACGGCTTATCTTCCTTATACCACCAATGATAAAAAACCGATGGCGATGGCTTATCAGAATGTATATGACATCACTCCTCTGTCAAAAGCACAGCCTAAACTGGCTTTTCTTCCGGTTACCGTGGATTGCAGCAGCGTAAAACTGACCCTGTTGGAGTCCGACCTCGAAGCTTATCCGGACATGTTTGTGCAGTCACAGCAGGGAAAGTATGGATTGAAAGGTGTCTTTGCTCCTTATCCGGCTAAAACAGACTTTTATCCTTGGCGGAAGCAGGAATATGTAACTGAAACTACCGATTTTATATCCCGTAGCCGTGGCTCCCGTTCCTATCCGTGGCGTGTGTTGGCCATTACTGAAAAAGATACGGATATGCCGGTCAACAACCTGGTCTATGCCCTGGCTTCTCCCAACCGCATCGGTGATACCTCATGGATAAAGACAGGCAAAGTGGCATGGGATTGGTGGAATGACTGGAATCTGAAAGGAGTGCCGTTTAAAGCCGGTATCAACATGGATACGTATAAATATTATATCGATTTCGCCAGCCGGAACGGATTGGAGTTTATTGTGTTGGATGAAGGATGGTATGCCCCGAAGAGCGGGGATATGCTGACCGTTATTCCCGAACTTGATTTGCCGGAACTGATAGCATACGGCAAATCCAAAGGGGTGGAAATAGTGCTTTGGACGGTGTTTAATGTACTCGACAGCCAGTTGGAAGCAGCTTGTAAGAAATATGCGGATATGGGAATCAAAGGTTTTAAGGTGGATTTTCTGGATCGTGATGATCAGACTGCCGTCGAAATGGTGTATCGCATCGCTGAGATGACGGCCCGGTATAAATTAATCCTTGATCTGCACGGCATTTACAAACCGACAGGTATCAACCGTACCTACCCTCATATTATCAATTTTGAAAGCGTGTTCGGCATGGAAGAGGTGAAATGGACGGATATCAAGAATAATATGCCTCTTTATGATGTTACTTTCCCCTATATCCGTATGATGGCGGGACCGGTGGATTATACGCCGGGAGCTATGCGCAATGCCACGAAGGCAGATTGGCGCGCTATGTATTACACACCGGCCAGCATGGGAACCCGGTGTCATCAGCTGGCTGCCTATATTGTACACGATTCTCCTTTTACCATGTTGTGTGATGCGCCTACCAACTATCTGAATGAGCAGGAATGTGTGGATTTCATAGCTTCTCTGCCTGTGGAGGTGGATTCTACTTTTATTGCTTCGGGCGAGTTGGGAAAATATATTGTAACGGTGCGTAAGAAGGATGTGAACTGGTATATCGGCGGTATGACCAATTGGGATGAACGTGATGTGCAGCTCGATTTCTCTTTCCTTCCCGAAGGAATGTCTTATACGGCTGTTTTGTTTAAAGACGGTGTGAATGCCAATAAGCAGGCCGAGGACTATCGCAAGGAAACCATCCGGATTGATAAGGACAGCCGGTTGACTTTGCATCTGGCATCGGGAGGCGGATTCGCCATGAAGTTGGAGCTTTGCCCTGTTCACGGACAGGTTACCGGTATTCCTGAAGGGAAAAATATTCCTTCTTTCTATCAGAAATACATAGAGACAGAAGGTCTGTATGTCACCTCTTCTGGAAAGGTGAGCGATGAGGCCTTATTGAAAGCTTGTGATATCATCAGTTTGATGTTGGCAAAACGTCCGGATGTGAAGGCACACATGGTGAAGAAAGGCTGCCACGTCATGATAATCGGTAAAGATGAGGAAACTTGCGATTTGCCGGAGTTTGCCCATATCTGCAATTGTGAGGACAGCATTAAATATTGGAACTGGCGTGCCCGTGGTTTTGGCGGAGCACCGGAAGATGAATTTTCATCCAGTTGCGGAGAAGAGAATCTGCTGGCATTGCCGCAGGATAAATATGTAGGTGAGAATATCCTGATTCATGAGTTCGCTCACCTTATTCATACGGTAGGTATAGTGGGAGTGGAGCCAGACTTTAATGAGCGTTTGGAGGCACTTCGTCAGAATGCAATCCGGAAAGGGCTGTGGGAAAAGACGTATGCAGTGAGCAATAAAGAGGAATACTTTGCCGAGTGCGTACAGTCTTTCTTTAACTGTAACCGCTATGCCGAACCTGCAAACGGAGTTCATAACTGGGTGAACCGCCGCACGAAACTGAAGACGTATGATCCGGATATGTATCGGTTGTTGCAGGAATATTTTTATGAGATAGAAATTCCCATTCATAATGTGGTGCATGAATAAGCGTCGCAGGGACAAATAGAATTTTGCTATATAGAGATGAATAAGATACGATTGGTTGTTGCTTCCTTATTGTTGGGAGCTGCTACAGGCTTTGCTCAGAAGCCTTTTAATGCTTCGGGTACGGGGAATCCCATTATTCCCGGATATTTTGCCGATCCCACGGTGAAGAAGTTTGGCGATACGTATTATATGTATGCCACTACGGATGGCAGTGGGGCCGGTTTCGGTCCTGCACAGGTGTGGACCAGCAAGGATTTTGTAAACTGGACGTTAATGCCCATGAACTGGCCGGACAGTCATTGGATATGGGCTCCCGATGTGATGCAGCATACGGACGGGAATTATTATTATTTTTATTGTCAGCCCTGTATGATTCATTGCGGGGTCAGTGAAACGCCGCGCGGTCCTTGGAAAAATATATTGGGTGAAAGTGAGGCTGTTCTTGTACCCGACCGTTTTGTGACGAATGCCATTACATTGGACGGGCAGACCTTTGTGGATGATGATGGTTCTGTATATTTGTATTGGGGGACTTGGGGGATTTATAAAGGTTTCGGTTGCGGAGCCGGAAAACTGGCTTCCGATATGAAGAGTTTTACTGAAACGCGTCTGATTCCGAATACGGAAGCCACGGATTTTTTTGAAGCACCCTTTGTGATGAAACGAAAGGGGATCTATTATTTTATGTATTCTTCGGGTTCCTGTCACGACCACACCTATCGGGTGCAGTATGCCACTTCGGACAAGCCTATGGGGCCGTACACCTATCGGGGATGTATTCTTGAAACCAATGCCGATGGAACAATTCATGGGCCGGGACATCATAGCGTTTTGAAAGAAGGCAATGAATATTATATGGTCTATCACCGTCATGATAATCCGCATTCCAACCGCGGATTTCATCGTCAGCTTTGTGTGGACCGTATGGAGTTTGCCGAAGATGGAAGTATTAAATCCCTTATTCCCACTCATGACGGAATAGGTGCATTGGCATCTTCTGTAGTGAAATCAAAAAATCTGGCATTGGGTGCTAAGGTGAGGGCTTCTTCTTTTTATGATGCCGGTTTCCGTCCCGAATATGCTGTAGATGATAATAACGGAACTTTATGGCGTCCTCGTGGAATGGGACAGGAGTGGATAGAAGTGGATTTGGGTGTTGCCCGGCAGATACAAACTATCTGGACTCAATTTGAGTATGGCACACAATTTTATCAATATTTAATTGAAACTTCTGTCGATGGCAAGCATTGGTCTGTTTTCGCTGATAAGCGGAATAATCGTCTGGCAGGCAGCCCGATGGTCGATTTTGGCAAGGTGAAGGCTCGTTATGTCCGCCTTACCTTTACCGGAGGACAGAAGAACGGATTTGGCGGGGCGGTCTGGAACTTGAAAATCTTTGATGGGGTGGAAGCATCGGCTCCGCAACAATGGCTGGGACTTACCGCTGCCGATTGGAATGGTCGTGAATGGCAGAACAATGAAGGGATGCTGGGAGGGGCTTTTACATTGAAGGAAGGTTCGGCACGCACACAGCGTATCGGTGGACGCGATGCGTTGGTACTGGAACCGGGAACTACATTGGAGTATAGTCATCCGTTACTCTCCTCGTCCAAAGAGCATACAGTTAGTGGGTTGGTTTACAGGTCAGGTAAATGGCAGAGTTATGAAGCGGGGGCGTGTCTTTCATCAGGAGCGATTACGCTGCATAGTTCCACCGAACCTTTGGTCATTACCAATTTCCGTTACTACAATTGGAAACAGGAAGCAGCGGAAAAGGCATACGATGCGGAAACGGATATCGTGCGTCTGCCTGTAGCCGATCAGCAGAAACATGGGCTGGTGGTCAGTCTTTCTGCCGATGATTTTGTAGTGAACGATACGGTTCCTTATCTGGAAAACCGAGGAGTAAAAGGGTATTTTGAAGCCCGGAAATTACCTCTCGTTGTGAAAGAAGTGAAAGGGAAAAAGGCATTTCATTTTGAGGGTACTCAGGTCTATACTTCCAGTTTTATGCTTCCTGCCACTTTGCAGGATAATGCTCCTTATACCTTGGAGGCGTGGGTACTGAATGATTCCATTAGTGAAAATGAATGTGTGGCCGATTTTACTACCTCGCATGATGAATTGGAGAAAATCATGTTGGTCAACGGCACGGAGCCTCGTTGTGGAGTAATCAATCACTATGGCTGGTATGAAGATGCAGGATATAAGGACATGAAGGAATTGGCAGGAAAGTGGCAGCACATCTATATCTGCTTTGATGGGCGGATGGAACAGGTTTATATCAATGGAAAATTAGTCAGTGAAAAAGATATCCAGTTGCTGGTGAAACCGTCACAATTCATCACATTGGGACGCAATGCCGAAGGAGACTGGCCCTTTACCGGTTATCTGCACTCATTGAAATTATGGGATGAATATTTGCCGTTGAAAGAGTGATTCCCCCTTTTCCTATGACCGGAATATGTATTTTTGCAAAAACTATGATAAACAATTAAATGATAGAACCATGAAGAAACTTTTAGTCACTGCTCTGTTGACTGCTACCGTAGCAGGCGGAACAGCGCAAGTAAAAAATCAGTCGCACGGCTATCCTATCGACCCCGTACCTTTCACTTCGGTGAAAGTAACCGATTCATTCTGGGGGCAACGGTTGAATGCCAGCCGTGAAGTAACGATTCCTCTGGCGTTCAGCAAATGCGAGGAAACAGGACGTTATACTAACTTTGTCAATGCCGCCCATCCCAGTGATACCATTAAAGTAGGCGGTCTGGCTTTTGATGATACCGATGTGTACAAAACGATAGAAGGTGCCAGTTATCTGTTACAGACCTATCCGGACAAAAGACTGGCTAAGTATATTGATAGTGTGCTGGTTATTGTCGCTGCGGCACAGGAACCGGATGGTTATCTCTATACTTCGCGTACCATGAATCCGAAGCATCCGCATGAGTGGGCAGGAAGCAAACGGTGGGAGAAGGTGGAGGAACTGAGTCATGAATTCTATAACTTGGGACACATGGTAGAAGGTGCTATTGCGCATTACCAGGCTACCGGAAAACGTAATTTCCTTGATATTGCTATCCGTTATGCCGACTGTGTATGCCGGGAGATAGGTACGGGCGAAGGACAGCAAATCCGTGTGCCGGGACATCAGATTGCCGAAATGGCCCTTGCTAAACTATATTTGGTAACGGGGCAACAGAAATATTTGGATCAAGCCAAATTCTTTTTGGACCAGCGCGGATATACTACTCGTACGGATGAATACAGTCAGGCGCACAAGCCAGTAGTGGAGCAGGATGAGGCCGTGGGACATGCTGTCCGTGCAGCCTATATGTATGCAGGCATGGCAGATGTGGCCGCACTGACAGGGGATACGGCTTATATCCATGCCATAGACTGTATTTGGGACAACATTGTGGGCAAGAAATATTATATTACCGGTGGCATCGGCGCCACCAGTAACGGGGAAGCTTTTGGCAAGAACTATGAACTGCCCAATATGTCAGCTTATTGTGAGACTTGCGCGGCTATCGGTAATGTGTATGTCAACTACCGCTTGTTCCTGCTTCATGGTGAGGCAAAATATTATGATGTGCTGGAACGTACCTTATATAATGGTCTTATTTCGGGCGTGTCCCTGGATGGTGGCGGGTTCTTCTATCCTAACCCGTTGGAAAGCATCGGACAGCACCAGCGCCAGCCTTGGTTCGGCTGTGCCTGTTGTCCGTCCAATATCTGTCGTTTCATCCCTTCTTTGCCGGGATATGTGTATGCGGTGAAAGATAAGGACGTATATGTCAATCTGTTTATGTCCAATACTTCGAACTTGAAAGTAGGGGGTAAGGCTGTTTCTTTGGAGCAGACCACTCATTATCCTTGGAACGGTGATGTCACTATCGGCGTCAACAAGAACAATGCCGGACAGTTTACAATGAAAATCCGTATTCCGGGATGGGTGCGTAATCAGGTAGTTCCCAGTGACCTGTACACTTATTCGGATGGAAAGCGTTTGAGCTATACAGTGAAAGTAAATGGAGAACCGGTACAGAGTGAACTGAAGGACGGTTATTTCTGCATAGACCGCCGTTGGAAGAAAGGGGATAAAGTAGCTGTCCATTTCGATATGGAACCTCGTACGGTGAAAGCCAATAATAAAGTGGAGGCAGATCGTGGACGTATAGCCGTGGAGCGTGGCCCGATCGTTTATTGTGCGGAATGGCCGGATAATGATTTTGATGTGCTGAGCGTGTTTATGAACCGCACTCCTCAATTCGAGGTGGTTGAAAAACCGGATTTGCTCTATGGCATTAACCAGTTGAAGACGGATGCGCAGATTCTGGGCTATGACGACAGAGGTCGTCTGACGGCTACTGATGTGAAGCTGACGTTGATCCCTTACTATGCTTGGGCACACCGCGGTGCAGGTGCTATGGCAGTGTGGTTGCCTCAGGAATTAAGTGCTTCCCGTCCGACTATGCCTGCTACGCTGGCATCGGAAAGCAAAGTGGATGCTTCGCATAAGGTGAAATCCATTTCCGCCATTAATGACCGTCTAGTACCGAAAGATGAGAATGACCGTTCCGTACCCTATTACCATTGGTGGCCCAAACAGGGAACTACCGAATGGATATCCTACGAGTTCCCATCCGAAGCGACTGTTTCCAGTGCTACCGTATATTGGTATGATGATGCTCCTTGGGGAGGATGCCGCATACCACAAAGTTGGAAGGTGTACTATAAAGATGCACAAGGCCAGTGGCAACCGGTGAGTGGAGCGGATAAGTATGGAGTGGAAAAAGGTACGGGGAATACAGTCAATTTTGACCCGGTAAAGACAAAAGCGGTAAAACTGGAGATTGTTCAGCCGGCCGATAATTCATCGGGTTTGTTTGAATGGGAAGTGAAATAGAATAATTCAAAATGAAGGTTGGTAAGTTAGGTTGGCTGGTAGCCATGTTCCTTAGTGGGGGCATGGCTGTCGCTCAAGGTACGGTCGATGATTATCGGCGTGCTTATGCATTGAAAGAGAAATTCAGTGCGGACAAAGTTTTCTATTCCAATGTCAATCCGCAATGGATAGAGGGTACGCATCAATTCTGGTATGTGCGGAATACGCCGGACGGCCGCCTGTATGTATCTGTGGATGCGGATAAGAAAGCTAGAAAAGAATTGTTTGATTCTCATCGTTTGGCAAAGGCGTTGGGTGCTGCATCCGGAAAAGAGGTCAAGCCGGAAGCTCTTGCATTGGGGCGTTTGTCGGTCAGTAAGGGATTGGATACGCTGCGCTTTGTGTTTAATAATCAACGTTGGATGTATGCGTCCCGGAAAAATCAGCTGGTCAATGAAGGTGCGGTTCCCCTCCTTATCAGGCAAAAGCATTGGATGGAGGTGGATGATGAGAAGACGGCATCACCGGTTCCGTCTCCTGATGGTAAATGGATCGCATTTATTAAAAATCAGAATATCTATGTAAAGGAGGTGGCTACCGGAAAAGAAAAGCAACTGAGCTTGGACGGGACACTGGGTAATTATTATTCAGCCTACATCCGCTGGTCACCGGACAGTAAGAAGGTGGCTTCCTGCAAGATCCGTCCGGTGGAAAAGCGCTATGTTTATTATGTGGAATCTTCTCCGGCTGACCAGCTTCAGCCCAAGCTTCACAAACAGGAGTATGCGAAGCCGGGAGACGAACTTCCTTTTAAAGTGCCCTGCATCTATGAAGTGGAAAGCGGACGAAGCATTATTCCTTCTACCGAATTGTTCGACCGGCAATATGAAGTATATGGTCCCGAATGGAATCCCGACAGCCGTGCCGTGACTTTTGAATATAACCAGCGCGGACATCAGGTGTACAGAGTACTTGAACTTTCTGCCGAAACGGGAAAAGTGCGCCCGTTGGTAGAAGAAACCAGCGATACATATGTGAATTATACCCGTCATTTCCGTCATGACTTAAAAGACGGCAAGCAGATGATATGGATGAGTGAGCGTGACAATTGGAATCATCTTTATATGTACAACCGTATTACCGCACAGCCCGATTATCAAATTACTAAAGGAGAGTGGTATGTACGCGAAGTGCTTCGGGTAGATGAGGATAACCGTCAGATCTATTTCTCGGCAAATGGTATGGAAGCCGGTGAAGACCCCTATCTCATCCGTTATTACCGCATCGGTTTTGATGGCAAAGGTCTTACCTGTCTTACTCCCGAAGAAGGGATGCACCGTGCCTGGTTTTCGGGAGATATGAAGTATTTGGTAGATGTTTATTCTATGGTGGACAAGGTTCCCGTCGCTGTGTTACGTAGTGCCAGGGATGGCAAAGTGGTGATGCCGTTGGAAACAGCCGATATAACTCTTTTGGAGGCCGAAGGCTGGAAAGCTCCGGAGGTGTTTGTTGCCAAAGGGCGGGACGGCAAGACGGATATGTGGGGATTGATTGCCCGTCCCACCAACTTTGACCCGAACAAGAAATATCCGGTTATCGAATACATTTATCAGGGTCCCGGAGACCAGTATGTTCCGAAGACTTTCCGTCCTTATGACTGGAATATGACTTCCTTGGCCGAACTTGGTTTTATCGTTGTAATGGTCGATGGAATGGGAACTTCTTTCCGTTCGCGTGCTTTTGAGAATGTATGTTATAAGAATTTGAAAGATGCCGGTCTGCCGGACCATATTGCTTGGATTAAGGCGGCTGCACGGAAATATCCTTATATGGATGTGGACAGGGTAGGTATTTACGGTTGTTCTGCCGGTGGTCAGGAATCTACAAATGCAGTTTTGCTTTATCCTGATTTCTATAAAGCGGCTTATTCGGCTTGTGGTTGTCATGATAACCGTATGGATAAGATTTGGTGGAATGAACTTTGGTTGGGCTATCCGGTAGGAGATCAATATAAGGAAGGGTCTAATGTGGAAAATGCACATCTGTTGAGTCGTCCTTTGATGTTAGTGGTGGGAGAACTGGATGATAATGTAGATCCTGCCTCTACCATGCAGGTGGTCAATGCATTGATAAAGGCGAATAAAGATTTTGAATTGGTCGTGATTCCCGGAGCGCATCATACAATGGGGGAAGATTTTGGCGAACATAAGCGGTATGATTTCTTTGTCCGTCATTTGATGCAGGTGAATCCACCGAAGTGGGATGAGATAAAATAGGAGGAGTGAGGTTTGTAGCTGTAGGAGTTTGTCAGTTATGATAAATAGAGGTGGCAGTGTTATGGAGGACAAGTCCATAGCACTGCTTTTTTATGTAATTCCGTGTTTTCATTGATGAATGTGTCTTTTTTGTTCATTATGTTGTAATTATTGGTTGAACTAATTTTTTTCAATACAAAAATTAGGTTCAGTCAACAATATTATTTTTATTTGTGGCGTATATAGTATAAAAATAAACCAATTTTCTAATACTAACATTAAATTATAATGGAAAACATTACTGTTAATGTATTTGATGATGTGCTTTATTTAGCATGGGAATTTGTATATCTAATATTTTTCACTCGTTTTGTGTGCGTACACGGAAATTATAAGAATGCGTGTGCTATTTTAATAAGTATCTATTATTCTCATAAAAATTGTAATTGTTTCCTTTTAGAATAGAATATAAATAACAATAGTGATTTATATTATTTCACATTCACGGAAAAAATGGACTTTAAATTTTTGTTTAACTTAATATTTTATTATGAAATTTACAAATGAATTAAGAGGAGTGAAAAGCAGACTTCTTCTGTTTTCAGTGCTGTTACTGATACCGGTGATGATGTTTGCTCAGAGCATTACCGTAAAAGGTACTGTACTTGATTCGGCAGGTGAAGCCGTTATTGGAGCTTCCGTTGTGGAGAAGGGAAATCCTTCCAACGGAACCATAACTGATTTTGACGGAAAGTTTACTTTGGCCGTGTCTAAAGGAAAAAGAATTGTTATTTCTTTTGTAGGTTACGAAACGCAAGAAGTGGATGCGGTTACCGGAAAAGAACTGACAATTACGCTGCAAGATGATTCACAAGCGCTTGAAGAGGTAGTAGTGCTGGGTTACAGTAGCAGGGCTCGTAAAGATCTGACTGGCTCAGTAGGTTCCGTGTCTGGTGTGAAGATTGCTGCTGTACCAGTTACTTCAGCCGCTGTGGCTTTGCAGGGAAAAATAGCTGGTGTGCAAGTAACTACGGTCGATGGTGCTCCAGGGGCAGATATTAACATTCGTGTTCGTGGAGGTACGTCTGTGACCCAGAGCAATGATCCTCTTTACATTGTCGATGGTTTTCAGGTGGATAACATCAATGATATTCCTCCTACAGACATTGCTTCTATTGATGTATTGAAAGATGCTTCTATCACGGCAATCTATGGAGCTAAGGGCGGTAATGGTGTAGTGGTTGTTACTACTAAATCGGCCAAAGCTGGAAAAATACAGGTAAGTTTCAATGCCCATTTGTCTACTAGTCATTTGTCTAAAAAATTAGATTTAATGAATTCAGCAGAGTTTGCACGTTATCAATATGAATGGTCGGCGTGTAATGGTAGCCGTTCTAGCAATGCCAAATTTTTCCGTGCTAATTTTGGCAATCCGCAAGATTTGGATATGTATTATTCTTTGCCTACTCATGACTGGCAGGATGAGGTAATGGGAGAGAATCCTATCAATTATTCTACTAATGTAACTATTGGTGGAGGTACAGATAAGATGCGCTTCACTGCTTCTCTTACTCAAAGCGAAGATAAAGGTATTATTATGGGGTCGGGTGTGCGCCGTACCAATTTGAATATCAAGACAGCTATTGATATAACTAAAAATTTGACATTGCATATCAATCCTAAATTTACGTTTCGCCGTGATCAAGGAGCTGGAGGTGATAATATTGGTACAGGCGGTATTATTGATGTACTCCGTTATAGACCCACTAACGGATTACGTGAATTCGGATATATAGATCCTTCTTATGCTGACCCTGATGAAGAAGCATTGTTTACTTATACTAATCCGAAAAGTGATATTGCCATTAATCAACAGAATAAGTATGCTTATAACTATACTAATGCTATTTCATTGGAATGGAAGCCTGTTAAAGGATTGGTGCTTCGTACAGAAGCCACTCTTAGTTTAAACTGGAAAGATCAATATCGTTTTTGGGGTGCCTTGACAGGTGAAGGTACAAAAAATAATTCGTTGCCTGTAGCAAGTATTCAGAAAGATCAGTCTTTTAAATATATTTGGACTAATACGGCATCTTATGGCTTTTCTATTAAAGATAAGCATAATTTTTCCATGTTATTGGGGCAAGAAATTTATCATAGCCAAAATAAGAAGAACTTCCAAAAGAATCGTTATTTTCCACGTGCATTTGAGGCTGGACAGGCTTGGGATAATATGGGATTCGGTACACCGCAGGAGTCAACTTCCTCACTTTCGACTCCAGATCGCACTGCTTCTTTCTTTGGGCAGGCAAGTTATAACTATAACCACAAATACTTACTCTCTGTAACTATGCGTGCTGATGGTTCCACTAAATTTGCTCCAGGTAATCAATGGGGATATTTCCCTTCAGTATCAGGTGCTTGGGTGCTTTCAGAAGAAAAGTTTATGGAAGATATAAAATGGATTGATCAGTTAAAACTTCGTGCAGCTATAGGGTTGGCAGGAAATAATCGTATCAGTGATGATATGTGGCGTTATTTATATACTGTTAATTCTACCGGCGGACCTGGATTTGGAGAAGCAAACGCTTTCGGTCACGAAAAATCTGATCCGTGTTCCAACAGCGGCCGTTTCTCCAGAGAATCCAAACATTGAGATTCTGAATTACGATCCGAAGAAGAAAACGCACCTTATCGTTCAGAACACGCCGAAAACAAGCACGTCGAACCGCGAGATCGCGATCTCTGACGGCCTGTGCGAGCTTCTGATCCGTCATCTGTTCACACTGGCAAATTCCACTTGGCCGAACCCGGACGGGCTGCTGTTCCCGTCCAAAGCCGGGACGCATCTCGATCCCAAGAGCTTTGAGATCCGGCTGGCCGCAGTTTCCAAACGCTGCGAGATCCGCAAGGTCAATCCCCACGCGCTGCGGCACACGCTGGCAACGCGGCTGGTGGAAGACAAGGTGCCGCTCAACATCGTGCAGGGAATTCTTGGGCATTCGTCGATTGAAACAACGCGCAAATATCTTCACAAAAACGAAGATATCGAGCGCGAGGCCATCGGCATGATGAGTGATTATCTTAACATGGGTCAGATGGATGCAGCGCCGAGATTAAATGGTGCCTCCCCTCGCGCCAAGTTTGCAGATGTTGTTTTGCCGACCTTTCCGCAGCGCCGAAACCACACGGCATAAAACGAAAAAACGCGCTATTGCATACTTTATTGCAAATAGCGCGTAAAGCTGTCAAGCGGCAGCAATCCAATCAGAACTTCTGAAGCGTTTTAATATGGAAGCTATGTCCAGCAAATCAGGGTAAAGACTCCACGGGGAGCATGAATTGCAAATGAGTAAAACGGAGAAATCCGAACAAAACGATAGAGAAATCGCCGCATTTCTCACGAAATACGGCGATTTATGGTTGCGGGAGAGGGATTTGAACCCCCGACCTCCGGGTTATGAGCCCGACGAGCTACCGAACTGCTCTATCCCGCGATGTTGACTTTTTGCTCCTGAAAGCTGGACGCTAACTCTA
>OLRZ01000912.1_pt1 | contig 21964 bp, 23 predicted proteins | sample 1671931 | NCBI WGS metagenome assembly OLRZ01 (sample SAMEA3136627, study PRJEB25190) | human gut metagenome | reverse complement strand
CGAATTTACGGAAGATACGATCCATGATAAATGCAACACGAGCCATGTAACCACAGGACTCCAGAAATGCCAGAAACAGGAACAGCACCAGCATCTGAGGCACGAAGCCAAGTACGGCACCAACACCAGAGATCACACCATCTACGATCAGTCCTGTCAGCCAGTCAGCACATCCGATATTCTCGAACAGTGTCTGTGCACCGGGAATGATCCACTCGCCAAACAGGGTATCATTGGTCCAATCTGTCAGGAATGCACCAACGGTTGTTACAGAAACATAATAAACAAGGAACATAACTACAGCAAAGATAGGAAGTGCTGCCCACCTGTTAGTAACGATCTTATCGATCTTATCAGATGTTGTCAGCTTCTCTTTCTTGTTTGCCTTGGTTACGCACTCACCCATAATAGATGAAATGTATACATATCTTTCGTTTGTGATAATGCTTTCTGTATCGTCATCAAATTTATCTTCAAGCTCTTTGATCTGTGCTGATACATCAGGAACCTGTTTCATCAGTTCTGAGATCTTATCATCCTTTTCCAGAAGCTTGATCGCGAAAAATCTCTTCTGCTCCTCTGCAATATCGAACCCAAGCTTACCTTCTACTGCTGTGATCACATCCTCCACCTCTTTTGCAAAGCTGTGGACATGAGGGGTTGCCTGTTTCTGCTGTGCAAGCGCTACTGCCTTTTCTGCTGCCTTTTCGATACCGGTTCCCTTCAGGGCAGAGATCGGAACTACCTCGCAGCCAAGCTTCTTCCCAAGCTTATCCATATGTACCTTATCGCCACTCTTATCAACGATATCCATCATATTGATAGCCATGACAACCGGGATCCCAAGCTCCATGATCTGTGTGGAAAGATACAGGTTTCTTTCAATATTAGTACCATCTACGATATTGATGATCGCATCCGGTCTTTCAGCGATCAGGTAATTTCTTGCTACAACCTCCTCCAGTGTATAAGGGGACAAGGAATAGATACCCGGTAAGTCCATGATGGTAACATCCTTGTGTCCCTTCAGCTTTCCTTCTTTTTTCTCTACTGTTACACCGGGCCAGTTTCCAACGAACTGATTAGAACCGGTCAGTGCATTGAACAATGTGGTCTTACCACAGTTCGGATTTCCTGCCAATGCGATTTTAACTGACATATCTCTCCTCTTTTCCTGTACCTGTATGGTACACATTTAATGTTCTTTACTTGATACTTAGATTAGTTTAAACTAACGTATGGTTAAAAAATAAATGCCTACTCCACCTGGATCATTTCGGCATCTGCTTTACGCAAGGATAATTCATATCCTCTTACGGTGATCTCAACCGGATCACCAAGAGGTGCTACCTTCCTTACATAAATCTCTACTCCCTTTGTGATTCCCATATCCATGATACGTCTCTTCACAGGGCCTTCTCCTGTCAGCTTTGTCACCTTGACAGTCTGCCCACAGGCAACCTCTTTTAATGTTTTCATAGCAGCTCCTTTTCTAAACCATAATTTTATTTGCCATATCCTTGCCGATCGCAACACGTGAATCCTTTACATTCACGATCATGTTTCCATCCGTCTCGGATATCACAGTTACTGTTCCTCCGACTACAAAACCAAGATTCTCCAGGAAACGCCTTGTTTCCTCCCTGCCGCCAATCTTTTTGATCACATTCGGTTTCCCGGTTTCCATCATTGATAAAGGCATCATACTATCCTCCTTTGTTAATGAGAATCATTATCCCGTCTTCGGTAGTTAGTATATGCTAATCGTCATTAGATGTCAATAACTTTTTTATAAAAATATGCACAGGAAAATGCCTATCAGCCTCTCTCCGAAGAAAGCCACTGTCTGACGGCATCTGCGTCACTGCAGATGCCCATGCAGACCAGCCTGTGCATAGCCTGCATTTCTGCCTTCTGCTCCGCTGTCGTCCTCTGTGCTCTGACACTGTTATTACTGAGCATCATCCCATAACAGAAGATTCTGGAAAGAGCATTCCTTGCAAGGAACTGCAGCATTTTTTCCGAAAGCGGCGGTGTGAAATGCTCTGCTTCAAATACTGCCTCCAAAAGCTCTAATGGCGGATTTTTACTATTATTTTCCACTTCCTGCTGCCGGATCCTCTTTCCAATAACAGAATCCATGCTCATGGTATTGGCAAGCCGCATCAGACAATCTGCTTTACTGATCTCCTTTTCCATTTTTCCAAGGAGAAAATCTATCTTTTCATACAATGTTTTCTGTTCTGTGATCCCCTGATAGATCCAGTGACAATACTGCTCTACGTTGTAGCAGATGGATCTGGCGATCATATCTTCCTTATCTGAAAAGTAACCGTAGGCTGTTCCCTTGCCGATTCCCGCCTTTGCTGTGATCTCTGAAACAGTCAGTCCTGAAAGATCTGCCCCCTCCATAAACAGATCAACGACCGCCTGATATATAGCTTTTTCCTTTACAGTAGGTGTTTCTTTATTCATCAGCCTGCTCCTTTTTTCCTTCTTTCAGAAACAATTTCTTCCTGCTACGCTTTCCCCTCTCTTTTCCTCTCGAGAAAACATCATAAATACAGGGGATCACGATCAGGGTAAGTAATGTGCCATAAGTCAGTCCACCAATAGTTACCACCGACATTGGCCTTGACATATCTGCACCCATATCATGACTGAATACCATGGTGGAAAGAGCCAGTATCGTGGTCATGGCTGTCATCAATACCGGACGCATTCTGGTTCTTCCCGCTGTCATGATTGCCTCTTTCTTTTCCATACCCTGTGCACGGAGCTGGTTGATGTAATCTACCAGCACGATACCATTATTTACGATGATACCTGACAGCATGACAAAGCCGATCAGTGCGATCACACTGACTTCGCTTCCGCTGATCAGCAGTCCAAGGAAACCGCCTGTAAACGCCAGTGGAATGGTGAACATGATGATAAACGGTGACAACAGTGACTGGAACTGTGCTACCATGATCAGATACATGAAGGTCAGTGCAAGGATCAGCATCAAATATAGCTGCTGCATGGCATCTGTGATCGTTTCATTTTCACCGGTCATTTCAATGGTATAACCATCCGGCAGCTCATAATCTTCCAGTGCCTTTTCCACTGCATCAGAAACAAGTCCGATATTATAGCCATCTGCCAGCTGCGCCGTTACCGGAATATATCTGGTCTGGTTCAGTCTGTTTACGGACATGGATGTTTCCGTATCTTCAAAGGTGGCAAGCTCTGAAAGCTTCACTGTTTCCTTGCTGCCATCATTCTTTGTGCGGTCAAGTGTCAGATCTTTTACCAGCTCTCTGGTAAGTGTCATATCCTCTGCGTTCTTTACATATACATCATAATCACGGATCTCGGTTTCCAGAGAGGTTGCACTGGTAGCTGCTGCAAGCTTACCCTGTATCTGTTGGAATACCTGTGCCACCGTAAATCCATGTTCGATTGCCTTATCTCTGTCGACAATGATCCGTAGCTCCCCGGTACTTTCCTCAAGACCATCTGTAACCTCTGTGGTTCCTTCCACACCCTCTACAATCCCGGCTACCTCCTTAGCCAGCTCCTGCAGGGTATCCAGCTCTCTTCCTTCGATCTGTACTGTGATACCGCTTCCTCCCATGGCACTCATATCCATGCTTGAGGTTTCAATTGCGATCTCCGCATCCTCTCTCTCTACAATATCTGAAATTCTGTTTTCGATCTCATCTGCGATCACTTCATTGGTTCTCTTTTTATTCTCATCAAGTGAAATATATACAGCAGTTTCATTGGTGGAGGAATTTCCGTTTCCTGTCAGCATAGTCAGGGAAGAAGCATTCGCCATGGCACCAATATCCACTACTTCATCAATTTCTGCAATTTTATAAAGTATTTCATCTGTCACCTCTCCTGTATGGGAAAGTGGTGTATCCTTCGGCAGGGTCACTGTCATGGAGATCTGTGTACTGTCCATATCCGGCATGAAGGCAGTTCCCTTTGCAAAGGCTGCCGCTGCACTTCCAACCAGCAGTACGAGCACAAGCAGAAATACCACAGGCTTTGTCTTAAGTGCAAGTGCCAGTACCTTTTCATAAGCTTTAATCAGACCGTCAAAGAATCTTCCATCCGCTTTTGGGGTTACTCTGGAAAGTACACCGGATGCCATAGCCGGCACTACGGTCAGAGCCACGATCAGACTGGCAAGCAGGGAATACGCAATGGTCAGTCCCATATCCACAAAGAGCTGTCTGGTAATTCCTTCAGTAAATACAATAGGAAGGAATACACACACGGTTGTCAGCGTGGATGCAAGAATCGCACCTGCTACCTCCCCGGCACCCTGAATAGCTGCCTCTTTGGCTGAATATCCTTCTCCCCGCAGCCTGTATATGTTCTCAATAACTACGATAGAGTTGTCCACCAGCATTCCTACACCAAGGGCAAGTCCTGACAGGGAGATCACATTCAGGGTCACACCACTGAAATACATACAGACAATAGCTGTGATCAGACTGATCGGGATGGACACAGCAACTACCATGGTAGGTCTGATATCCTTCAGGAAAAGGATCAGGATCAGGATCGCCAGCAGCGCTCCCACCAGTACATTGTTGATAATGGAATCCATAACAAGATCTATATAAATACCCTGATCCATCAGTGTGATCAGTGTCAGCTTTTCATTTTCCTCCTGCAGATCCTTGAACTTCTCCTTGATCCTGTCAGAAACATCGCCGGTAGAATACCCCGTCTGCTTCTGGATGGTCAGCATGACACCTGGATTACCATTGACATTGGTGTAAATATCTGCGGAATTATCTGTCATAAAGACGTCTGCTACATCCTCCAGATAAATAATGTCCACACCATCCATCTCGGTATTCATGATCGGCATTTTCTTCAGAGCTTCTACATCCTCCGGCTTGTCACCTACCCTTACCAGATAGTCAATGCCATCCTCTGTCACATATCCTGCCGGCATGGAAAAGTTCTGGGCTGCCAGGAGGGATTTTACTGTACTTACCGTTAAAATACCATTCATATCTGCCTGATCGTAGGCATTCTGTCTGTTTTCTTCCAGATCCTCTTCACTCTCTGCAAGCTGCTTTAAAGAATCCTGCAGCTTCTTTGCTGATTCATTCAGCTGCTCCTCGCCTTCCCTTAGCTGTTCCCAGCCGGAATCAATCTGTTCCTGCCCGGACTCGATCTGCTCCTGCCCGGATTCCAGCTGCTTTTCACTGGCTTCTATCTGGGCTTCTGCTGTCGTGATCTGCATTTCACCAAGGCTGATCGTAGTCTGGGCGTTGGCAAACTCAATCGCCGCCGTCAGATTTCCCTTATAAAGCTCTGTCAGACCGCTGTCCAGCTTGGCAATATTTCCTTCGATCTCGGAAAGGACTGACTGCATGCTGGCTATGTAAGCCTCCGCGCCAAGACCTCCGGTGTTGGCATTGAGGCTGGCTTCCATGTTGGTGATCGTTGTCTGCGTTGCTGTCTTTTGCTGTGTTGCAGCAGTTTCTATCGCTGTAAGTGCTGTTAAAGCTTCAGCTGCACTGGAAGTTTCAGTTAAATCACAGGAGACTCCCATGGAAGCTGCTAACTGGTTAATTTGCTCAGCTACATCTGAACCAATATCACTACCTCCTGCTGCCTGAAGTCTAGCTTTTAATACATTTGCTGCATTTACGGCTGCATCAAGCTGGGAAACACCAGCTTTCGCCTTCTTAATTCCATCTTCCAGAGACTTTACGGTAGTGATCTGGGAGGTAATATGCACCTTGCTGGCTTCCAGATCAGCCTTTGCTGTCAGCAGCTCCTTCTCTGCCTGTGCCAGCTTCTCAGTGCTTTCACTCTTTTTGGAGGAAAGCTCATTCTTTCCTTCTTCCAGCTTCGTCTTGTTCTCTGCAAGCTCAGCCTTGCCGTCAGCAAGCTTCTGCCTGCTGTCTTCCAGTTCCTTTTTATTCTTATCCAGCTCTTCCTGACTGTCATTCAGCTGCTGCCTGGATTCATCAAGATCTGCACGGGAATCGTTCAGCTTTTCCTGTCCGTCATAAATCTCCTGTCTGCCATCTGCAAGCTGCTGCTCTGCATCCTTCAGCTCTTCATCGATCGAACCAAATACCTTCTCATTGATCGCATCGATCTTATCCTGTCTGATGATGACATTTACACTTTCTTCGATCAGACCGGTGGCACTGGCTGATGCAACGCCTTCTATACTCTCCAGATCAGGCATGACCGTATTCTGCGTGATATCCGTCACCTCTGCATTCGTCATTCCCTCACCGCCAACCGCTGCGATCATGACTGGCAGCATATCCGGGTTCAGCTTCATAATGATCGGATTGCCTATATCATCACTCCAGTAGCTTTTGATCTGATCCAGATTCTCCCGTATTTCCAGCGAAACGGCATTCATATCTGCGGACTGTGCAAACTCCAGAATGACCATGGAGTAGTTTTCACTGGATACTGAACTGATGCTTTCGATATTGCTGACTGTGGCCATGGAGCCTTCCACCGGCTGCGTTACAGTCATTTCCACTGTTTCCGGACTGGCTCCCGGATATGTAGTCATAACGATCACATAAGGAAGGCTGATATTTGGCAGCAGATCAGTGCTCATCTTCATCATGGACACCACTCCAAGAACGATCACCAAAACCACTGCTACCAGAACAGTATAAGGTTTCTTTACGCTAAATTTCCCCAGCATTTCCTACTCCTCTTTCATTACCTGATAAATTTTCTCATTTTCCGACCGACCAGTCGGACGGAACTACTGACAGTATAAAAGCAGGAAAAAGAAATGTCAATAACTTCCTTTTTCCTGCTCTGATCCTCTCACGTTATGATCTGATTTCTGCTTTATACATACACGATCTCAATCTCCCCAAAGCTTACGCTGCCCTTCAGATAGCAGGTAACCCGGCTTTCGCCATTGCATGGTCCTTCTTCCACGCTTCCCGCAAATACACTGATATCCTGCATCACCTTCCACTCTCTCGGAACATACAGCGTTGTCTGTCCAAAGCTGTTAGAAACCTCAACAGTTACTGTCTCCTGTGTTGTCCCTGCCTGATCCAGATACACCTTCAGCTCCCCAAAGGAATTCTGGAAACGACCTCCTTTAAAGTCTGCCGTATCAATATATTTTGCCAGTGCTCCAAAGGAATTGGCGCAGGTCACAAACCCATCCTCTTCTCCCTCTGACGTCTTCTGATATTTGCTGTAATCGTGCTCTCCATATTCTCTTCTGTCCCTGTTTCCACATTTTCTGCTCTTATGCGGAAACAGCAAATTAAATCCACTTGTCAGCAGAATAACGATCCCTGCCACACTCCAAAAGCTTGCTCTGGGAAGTCCGAGCATTTCTGCAAAGGTCAGCCATGCCAGTCCAAGAGAAAAGAAGATTCCCCCAAAGCTCCGGTCTGCAATGCTGCTGATCAGAAGCGCCACACATAAAATTCCGATCAATGCGCTCCATACGCTGATCTCTGCTGTGATCAGATGCATCTGGCTCAGTACCAGAAATACTGCCGCCGTGATCAGCCCTAATCCCCAAAATATTCTGCTCGCCTTTTTCATATTCCTAACCTCTTTTCTTCTAATTTTTCCTTTAATGCTTTGTAATAGGCTCTTGAAACATAAATACGTTTGTGTGTTCCCTGAAAAGCAATCTCACTAGATGCTGTCAGTGAACGCTGTATTGCGTAGATCCTGTTAAGATTTACTATGGCCGACTTGGATATCCGAAGGAAAGACCCTCCCAGTACCTCTTCCAGCTCATACAGCTTTTTATGTGTTTCAAATAGTTCCGTTTCCGTATGAGCCAGCACCTGTGTCCCTTCTGTCTCAAAAAACAGGATCTTATCCGTTTCCGTATAATATTCCGTATTTCCCTTATACAGAATGATCTGTCCTGCCCTGCCAACTGCTTTTGCAAGAATCTGCTGCAGCTTCATGATATCCGGTGTGATCTCCCGGCAATACAATACAAGCTCTTCCTCTGCTTCCGGATCTACTTCCATTCGCAGTTTCAATTCCTTCACCCCCTGACTGATTGTAATTATATCGAATCAGCCTGAAATGTAAACCGTTTTTCAGTAACAGGTCAGATATCACCGGTAAGTGGATTGAAAATGATCCTTTTCCTTCTTTTTCTCTTGTTTTGCTTCCTCTTTTATCACGATTCGGGGCATGGGTGACTTTTTTCTTCTCCCATGCCCCGCTCTTTTCCTTTTTCTCTTCCTTAGCTTCCTCTTTTTCCTCAATTCGGGGCATGGGTGACTTTTTTCTTCTCCCATGCCCCGTCTGTCCTCATTTGTACCACTGGCATCACTGGCAATCATCACTGCCATCAAATCTCCGCCTTAACTCCTGCCACCCGGTAGCAGACCAGCAAAACCAGCAGACCATCAGTCCTTTCCTGTCAGCAGTGCCTTCCGTATCTTGCTGCGGCAGCGCTGCAGCGCATTGTCTGTCGATTTATCATCCTTTCCAAGTACTCTTGCAATTTCTGTATACTTCATCCCTGTCAGGTACAGGTCAAGTACCTGTCTTTCAAAGCTGCTCAGCTCACTTTCGATGGCTTTCTCAATACGTTCTACATTCTCCCTGTCGATCAGCAGCTCCTCCGGGTTCTGTTCATCCCTTGAAATCAGGGAATCCAGAAGCTCCTTTTCCTCTTCCGTCTTGTCACTGCCATTTCCCGCATAGAGGGAAACATAGCTGTTCAGCGGCGCATGCTTTTTCCTGCCGGCAGCCTGCACCGCCGTATACATCTGTCTTGCCACACACAGATCTGCAAAGGTGGCAAAGCTGGCATCTCTTCCAATATCATAATCCCGGATTGCTTTGAACAGCCCGATCATCCCCTCCTGGATCAGATCCTCCCTGTCTGCGCCAAGGATATACATACTTCCGGCCTTGCTCCTCACCAGATTTTTGTATTTCTCCATGATATAATCTGTAATTTTCTCTTCACCATCCCGGATCCGAAGGATCAGCTCCTCATCCTTAGAGGTTTCATAATCATTCCCCAACAGCTTCTACTCCCTCCTCCTCTTCGATCAGGATCAGCTGTGCTGCTATATGCTGTGCCAGCATACGGTAACCGGTTTCGTTGCCATGAACACCGTCCGGCATCAGTGCGTGGATCACTGCTGCATCATGCGTATCCAGAAAATTGGAATTGTACAGATCGATCACCGGTATCCCATGCTCTTCTCCAAGCTGTTTCATCACCCTGACAAAGGCTGACTGCGGCAGAAGATAATCCCTGCTTTTCCTCAGCAGATCGTGCAATACATTTGGAAGAGGCGTGATCAGTACGATCTGCGCATCCGGATAATCCTTCTGCAGTCCAAAGAGAAGCTCATCCAGATCTCCTGTAAAGGTATCCTTTTCTCTTTTCTCCAGGCTCCCAAGCTCCTTTTCAGAAGCACAGAACCCGTCATTGGTTCCTCCCATGACAAGGATCACATCTGTATCCTCCGGGATCTCCTGGTATCTGTCTACGAAAGCATTCTCCCAGTACCGCCCGATGGAAGAACCTCCGATCCCGAGATTCACTACCTCTTCTGCGCCAAGTATTTCTCCCAGCTGGGACGGATAGGACATAGACTGATCATTCTCTATGGTATCCAGATTAGATGCTGCTGTTATACTATCCCCAAGACAGGTAATCTTACAGTCTGAAAAATCCACCTCACTGTCAGCAATGATCTTTTTATCCTGTCTGTTGATCTTCATGGTATTTTCGTAGGAAGCACAGATCTCCCTCTCTTCTCCGGGAAAAAGCAGATTGCCGGATACAAGACCGCCCGGCAGAAAGCTCCCCCATTCCAGATTTCCGGATATGGAATTCCCGGATATAGAATTCTCAGATACGAAATTCCCGTATACCAAATTCCCCGGTACAAAATTCCCGGATACCAGATTTTCAGCTTCTTCTTTATATGCTTCATTGTCTGACACAGAACCATCGCCTTCTGCTCTATCCGGTTCTTCCTGAAAAACTTCCTTTTTTTCTGTGTAATTCAGTTCATTTTCTTCTATATAGGAAATAAGTGCCTCCGGATCCTCAGATAAAGTCTGGATATTCGCCTGCATACTGGCGATATCCGCCCTTGCTTCTTCATAAACGGCTTCTCTTTCTATTTCCCACATTTTTCTTTCGTGCCGTTGCAGCCCTTTGTCAATCCCTACAGCCAGCAGCATGATAGCAGCCATAGCGATCAGCATCAGCATCACACGATTCAGCTTATTCATAAAATTACTGATTGCTCCCTTATCTTCCTGCCTTCATTCTCTGTCTTACCACCTCATAGGCCAGTATGCCTGCTGCCACCGAAGCATTCAGGGAATCAATATCTCCTTTCATGGGAATGGATGCCACCATATCACATTTTTCCTTTACGAGGCGTCCTACTCCAGCTCCTTCATTTCCGATCACAAGTCCAAGCGATCCTGTAAGGTTCAGGTCATACATGCACGTCCCATCCATGTCTGCACAAGCAAACCACATACCCCTCTTCTTCAGATCCTCCATGGTTCTTACCAGATTTGTCACCCTTGCCACTTTAGTATAATTCAGGGCACCTGCCGAGGTTCTTGCCACAGTTGCCGTCAGCCCGACTGCCCGGTTCTTTGGGATGATCACTCCGTGGGCTCCTGCAAGGTTTGCAGTACGGATGACAGCTCCCAGATTATGAGGATCCTCAATATTATCAAGCAGGATAAAAAAGGGATCCTCCCCCTTTTTCTCTGCTTCCGCAAACAGATCCTCCACTTCTGCATAATGATATGCTGCCGCCACAGCGATCACACCCTGATGGTGTCCGGTTTCTGACATATGATCAAGACGCTCCTTATCCACGAATCTGATCATGGTTCCTCTCTTTTTGGCCTCTCTTTTAATGGTGGCAACAGGTCCGTCCTGACAGCCATCCAGAATATATACCCTGTCAATCTCACGTTCAGAACGGAATGCCTCGATCACAGCATTTCTTCCTTCTATGAGCATTTCTTCATATGTCTTTTCTTCTGCATTCATCATACATTCTTTCCCTTCTCTGTTCCCTTATACACTTCCATCAGACTCGTCCAAACACTGCAGCTCCGTCTGTCTCCTTCAGCAGCTCTTTCGAGGATCAGATCCTGCTGATTCCTTCTTTGATAAGAAAAAGTACCCGTTCTTCCCTGCCGGAGAGATACAGGTAGCCGATCAGTGCTTCCAGTCCTGTCGCCTTCCGGTAATCCAGAATGGATGCATTCTTTGCACTGGTATAGGACTTAGCATTCCTGCCTCTTTTGTATATGGCAAGCTCTTCCTCTGTCAGCTCTGGCTCCAGTGCTTCGATCATAGCTGCCTGTGCCTGTGCCTTCACATAGGATGTGGTGAGCCTGTGAAGCTGGCTGGCCTGACGGTTTCCCTTCTCCACCACCATGGTACGGATCACAAGCTCATAGGCAGCATCTCCGATATAGGCAAGCGTAAGAGGTGAATATGCCTTCATATCCACCTCTTTTAACCCAAATAATTCTCTGATCCTGCTTGAAAGACTCAGGCTCTCTTCCATTTTACGCCCTCTCTGGTGTCCTCGAGAACAATTCCTTTGGCAAGGAGCTCATCTCTGATCTCATCCGCCCTTTTGAAGTTCTTCTCTTTTCTTGCTGCCTGACGCTCTGCGATCAATGCCTCAATATCGCTGTCCAGAATCTCTTCCTTTTTCTCTACGATCAGACCGCATACATCGCAAAGCTCTGTGATCTCATCCTTCAGATACTGTACGAATTCCTGACTGCTGCCCTCTCCTGCGTTGGTATTGGCAAACTTCACCAGCTCAAAAATAACAGAAAGTGCATCCGCTGTATTGAAGTCATCATCCATGGCTTCATCAAAACGTGTCCTGTAGACAGCCGCTTCCTCTGCCAGCTTCTTTTCTTCCTCTGTCATGGAACCCTCTGCGTTCTTTAACAGATAATCCAGATTGCTGACGCTGGTCACGATCCTGTCATAACCGTTCTGTGCTGCTTCCATCAGCTCACTGCTGAAGTTTAAGGGACTTCTGTAGTGTGCGGAAAGCATGAAGAAGCGAAGAACCTGAAGATCATACTTTTCACTGATGTCTCTGACAGTAAAGAAATTGCCGGCAGATTTGGACATCTTTTTATTGTCAATATTCAGAAATGCATTGTGCATCCAGTATTTTGCAAACGGCTTGTCATTGGCTGCCTCAGACTGGGCGATCTCGTTTTCATGATGGGGGAAGATCAGATCCTCTCCGCCTGCATGGATATCAATCTCATCCCCAAGGTACTTCTTGCTCATGACAGAGCACTCAATATGCCAGCCGGGACGTCCTTGGCACCAGCTTGACTCCCAGTAAGGCTCTCCGTCCTTCTTTGGCTTCCAGAGTACGAAATCAAGGGGATCCTCCTTCTGATCCTCTCCGGTTACAAGGAGAGATCTGTTTCCTCCCTGCAGATCATCCAGATTCTTATGGGATAACTTACCATAATCCTTAAAGCTTCTTGTACGGTAGTAAACAGTACCATCCTCTGCCACATAAGCATGACCCCTTTCGATCAGAGTGCCGATCATATCCAGCATACCGCAGATCTCTTCGGTAGCCTTGGGATGTGTGGTGGCCGGCTTTACATTCATGGCAGCCATGTCTTTCCTACACTCTTCTATATAACGCTCAGAGATCACGGATGCGTTCACACCTTCCTCGATCGCCTTCTTGATGATCTTATCATCCACATCGGTAAAGTTGGATACATAATTAACCTCGTATCCCTTATGCTCCATATAACGTCTTACTGTATCAAACACGATCATGGGTCTTGCATTTCCAATATGGATCAGATTATATACTGTAGGTCCGCAGACGTACATCTTCACCTTTCCTTCGGTAAGAGGTACAAACTCTTCCTTCCTTTTTGTCAGGGTATTGTAAATCTTCATTTCCGCTTACGTCCTTCCTTTTATTCTGCATTCTGACTCTGCTTTTTCTGTGCTCTCTCACTGGTACGCATCTTCTGCTCCAGGTCAATGAGCTGATTGGTGATCTCTGCATTGCTGTGCTGCAGGGATGTGATCGCCTCCCATACCGGATCAGGATAATGGATCTGATCCAGCTCATCCTGGGGATGATCAGGATTGATCCGCTTCACGACACGTCCCGGTACACCAACAACTGTGCTGCCGGCCGGTACATTCTCAAGCACCACGCTGCCAGCTCCAATCTTACAGTTATCACCAATTGTACAGGAACCAAGTACCTTGGCTCCGGCTCCGATCATGATGTTGCTGCCAAGCGTAGGGTGACGCTTTCCCTTTTCCTTTCCGGTTCCTCCAAGGGTCACCCCCTGATATAAGGTTACATTATCACCGATAATCGTGGTTTCTCCTATGATAACTCCGGATCCATGATCAATAAAGAAGCCCTTGCCGATCTGTGCACCCGGGTGGATTTCAATTCCCGTTTTCCTTACTGCCCTCTGGGAAACCCATCTGGCAAGAAAGTAATGCTTTTTCAGATAAAGCTTATGGGCAACACGATATCGCAGCATTACCTTAAAGCTCGGATATAAAAAAACTTCCATAAAAGAGTGGATCGCCGCATCCCGTTCCTTAATAATGGCCATCTCCTCTTTCACACCCTGAATCAGTCCCATTTTTTGCTCCTGTCATGTATTCTTTTCCGTCAAAAAAACGGACCGGAAAATTCTCTTTCTATAACAGAATATGAAGAAGAAGCGGTTTTGTCAACTGCTAAATCGTCTCTTGCTGTGTGGTTTTCACAAGTATTCTGCCAGCTCCTTAAATGGCTGAAGGCTTCTTTTCAGGATCCCATTCATATAGGCGATCAGAATTCCATAATTGGTGAAAGGGCTGCTGCACTCTGCTGCCATCCTTTCCCGGCTTCTGACCTCTCTTTCATTCAGCATACAGCCGCCGCAGTGCACTACAAGTGCATAACTGGAAAGATCCTCCGGGAAGCCTCCGCCCGAAGTAAACTCATATACAAACCTTTTGCCCGTATGCTTTTCGATCCAGCCCGGCAGCTTCACTGTCCCGATATCCTCGCACTGTCTGTGATGGGTACAGCCCTCGGAGATCAGGATCCTGTCCCCTTCCTTTAATCTGTCAAGTGCTGCCGCCCCCTGCACAGCTCCTGCAAGTACGCCCTTATATCTGGCAAACAGAATAGAAAAGGATGTCAATGGGATGTCCTTTGGCACCATCTGCTTTACACATTCAAAGGCCTGACTGTCAGTGATCACAAGCCTTGGCCTTTCCTTTAAGGAGGAAAGCAGTGCTGGCAGTTCCCCTGTCTGTGTCACGCTTAAGGTTCCGTGCGCATCCAGTATATCACGGATTACCTTCACCTGTGGAAGTATCATTCTGCCCTTTGGTGCAGAGGTATCAATGGGCGTTACCAGTACCACGTGATTCCCTGCTTCAAGAAGATCGCCAACGATCGGTTTCTCCTTTCCCATTTTTCCTACAAGGCTTCCGATTCTTTCCTTCAGCTGCTCTATATTTTCCCTTTTCAGGGCACTGACTGCAATTTCGTTTTCTTTCAGATCCTTTAGGCAGGAACGCTCTTCCCCCGCGAGATCCTCCTTATTATATACGATCAGATAGGGAATCCTTTTCTTCTGAAAAAGGGTGATCAGTTCCTCTTCCATTCCGGTAAGCCCTCTGGTGATATCTGCCACAAGGACAGCGATATCCGCCCTGTTCAGCACCTGTCTGGCCTTCCGAACACGCATCTCCCCGACAGTTCCTTCATCATCAAGCCCCGGTGTGTCAATGATCACTACCGGCCCTAAAGAAAGGAGCTCCATGGATTTCGTCACGGGATCCGTGGTCGTTCCCTTTACCTCTGATACAATGGACATCTCCTGACCGGTCACTGCATTGACCAGACTGGATTTACCGGCATTTCTTCTTCCAAAGAATGCGATCTGGATCCGGTCAGCCCCCGGTGTCTGATTCAGTGCTGCCATGCTGTGCATCTCCTTCCTGTGCGTCTGTTCCGGTCAGAAACGGAAATCTCTTTCTCCCTGCCCGATCTTCACCAGATATTCCTCTGTTATTTTCCGTACCTGTTCCTTCGGAATATTTAAAAGCTCCTCTTTGATCATCCTCTCACCGATCGCCCTTGTCTCTGCACTGGCATAATCCTCCAGAAATTCCTGCAGTGTGATCAGAGCATTAGGATGACAGCAGTTCTGGATCTGCCCGCTCTTACACAGGCTCATAAAACGGTCACCTGTCCTTCCTGCCCGGTAGCAGGCTGTACAGAAGGACGGGATATGCTTTGTCTCCATCAGCCAACGGACTACCTCATCCAGTGTACGCTGATCAGATACATCAAACTGCTCTGTATCAGTAGGACGGAGCTCTTCTGTATAGCCGCCAACACTTGTCCTTGAACCACCACTGATCTGGGATACCCCAAGGTCGATCACCTTCGCCCTGACCTGCTGGCTCTCCCTCGTGGAAATGATCATGCCAGTGTAGGGTACGCTGATTCGGATCAGGGCACAAAGCTTCGCAAAGATCTCATCACCGATACCATTGTCAAAGGTATCCGGATCGATATCATCTGCCCGTTTGATCCTCGGTACACTGATCGTATGCGGGCCTACGCCATGCACTGCCTCTAGATGCTCAGCATGCATCAGAAGTCCTGCAAATTCGTAGCGGTACAGCTCAAGTCCGAACAATACGCCAAGTCCCACATCATCAATGCCACCCTCCATGGCTCTGTCCATGGCTTCCGTATGGTAGGCATAATCGTGCTTCGGACCCGTGGGATGTAACTGTTCATAGCTTTCTTTATGGTAGGTTTCCTGAAAAAGGATATAGGTTCCGATTCCTGCTTCCTTTAATTTCCGGTAATTCTCTACAGTCGTTGCCGCAATGTTGACATTTACACGGCGGATCTCCCCGTTTTTATGCTGGATAGAATAGATCGTTTTGATACTTTCCAGCACGTATTCGATAGGATTGTTCACCGGATCTTCCCCGGTCTCAATCGCCAGTCTCTTATGTCCCATATCCTGCAGGGCGATCACCTCCTGCCGGATCTCCTCCTGAGTCAGCTTCTTTCTCGGGATATGTCCGTTCTGATGATGGTACGGACAGTAGACGCAGCCGTTCACACAATAATTCGACAGATACAGGGGGGCAAACAATACGATCCTGTTTCCATAGAATTTCTTCTTGATCTCCCTGGCAAGTGCTTCCATCTCAGCAAGCACCTCCGGATCCTCACAGGCAAGCAGAACCGATGCCTCTCTGTGGGAAAGCCCCTTACATTCTCTGGCCTTGTCAAGGATCTGGCAGATCATTTCTTTATTGTTTCTGTTCTCCTCTGCAAAAGCAAGTGTGTCTTTGATTTCCTCGTGGCAGATAAACTCCTCTGCCTTCATGGATTTACTGTCGTACATCTTATGTCATCCTTCTTTCTTACTGTCTTCCGATACATCCGCTGCAGCCGGCACACCCTCTCTGCTCCTGCATCACATCAATCGCTCCCACAGAAAGCGGGCTTGTCAGCAGACAGATGGCCTGAGATGAAATCCCTTCCCCACTGCCGGTAAAGCCAAGGCCTTCCTCTGTGGTCGCCTTTACATTGACCTGATCTATGGAAATCTGCAGGGTATCTGCGATATTCTTTCGCATGGTATCAATATAAGGCCGCATCTTCGGTGCCTGTGCAATGATCGTAGCATCGATATTTTCTATAAAAAAGGCATTCTCCTGCAGCAGCTCTCCCACATGGGAAAGAAGCTTTAACGAGGAAATACCTTTATAGGCCGGATCACTGTCCGGGAAATGCTTGCCAATGTCTCCAAGGGCTGCTGCTCCAAGCAGGGCATCCATAATGGCATGCAGAAGCACATCCGCATCCGAATGGCCAAGAAGTCCCTTTTCATAAGGAATCGTAACACCCCCGATGATCAAGTCTCTTCCCTCTGTTAATTTATGAACATCATATCCCATTCCAATTCTCATATCTTTCTTTCCTTCCTCATATATTCTACTACAGCATAACAGAAATATCACTTTTTTGGGAGAGCTCCATTGAAAAAAATTCTCGTTGCCGGAGAAACCGGAAAAACCTTTAATTACGAAAATGCCCTTCGAAGGCTTAGTGCCTCCTGTACCACCTCTCTTCATGTTCCGGAAATTTCATCCTATGACGCCCTTCTCCTTCCCGGCGGCGGTGACATTGATCCAGTCCTGTTTGGTCAGCTTAACTGCGGTTCCCGTTTTTTTGATCCGGTTCTTGACAGACTGCAGCTGTCTGTCCTGAAAGCCTTTGTATCTGAAAAAAAGCCGGTTCTTGGTATCTGCAGGGGAATGCAGCTCATCAATATTTTCTTCGGTGGTGACATCCATCAGGATCTGCCATCCGCTGGCCGCCATCAGTACACGAATGGAGATCAGTACCATGAGACCTTTGCTCTGCCTGACACTGTTCTCTACAGGCTTTACGGGGAGCGATTTGTGGTAAACAGCGCCCATCATCAGGGCGTGGATCTGAAGGCTCCCTCTCTGTCCTATATCCAATACTGTGACGATGGTGTAGTGGAGGGACTGTGCCATCACTATCTCCCTATCATTGGTGTGCAGTGGCACCCGGAGCGGCTTTCTGATAAAGAAAAAAGCGAAGCCGTAAACGGTTCGCTTCTTCTCGATGCATTTCTGCATCATTATAAATTTGCATAAAAGGGGAATTTATACCGATCTGTAACAAATCTTGCGCCACTGGCAATTCCCGCAGATTTTCTCTCCGTTTCCCTGCTCCAGAATCTGCTCTGCCACCTGTCTGTAGAAAGTAAGGAAGGGCTGTTTCTCATTTTCCTTAAGGCCACAGCTTTCCAGTACTCCCGTGTCATACTCATAAACCTTCTGTGCCGCATCGCAAACCCCCTCTTTATTATGGGGACAGGCACAGCAGATATCGTCCGTTTCCCTTACAAGCGTGATCATCGGGTTCTGCTTTGTCAGAATTTCCTTCATCTTTGCCATGTGTGCTGTGAATTCGTTGCTGTAGCCCTTTCCCTCAAAAAAGGAAAGACACATGCCATGATGGGGACGCAGTCTGAATTCTTTCTTTTCTGTAATATCCGTAAAATCCATAAAAATCAGTTCAGCTTCAGGATTACAGAAAAACGCTTACTCAGGACAAGTGCAAGTGCAATCTTGATCAGATCCGGGATGATAAAAGGGATCACACACCAGGAAAGAACTGCTGCCAGTCCAACCGGTCCGGAATTTTTCGTATATACTACCATGAACCATACAGTTCCGATCGCGTAGCATACGATCAGTCCAAGTACCATAGATAAGCCAAGCACCCAGGTCTTCTTACCAAGGAGTGCTTCCATGCCCCACATCAGAAGTGCGGAAAACAGGAATCCGATAATATAACCACCGGTACTACCGAGCAGGATGCCAAAGCCCCCTGAAAATCCTGCAAATACAGGAATCCCTACTGCACCAAGCAGAATATAGATCAGTACGGAAAGACTTCCTCTCTTGCCGCCGAGAACACCTACTGCCAGAAATACGGCAAAGGTCTGCAGGGTAAAGGGAACTGTCGTTGGAATGGATATCCAGGAGCAGATTGCGATCAGAACCGCAAATACTGCTATGTATACCATATCATAAGTTTTACTTCTTGTTGCTGTCTGTGTTATCATTTGAAAAACCAGCCTTTCTGTAGTATGTTCCTTCAGGAACCTTAGACAGGATAACATGGCAGGTTTTGATTGTCAACCTCATTTCGCCACACGGTTAACATTTTATTATTCTATTGCAGGTCTCCTCTATATTGCTCTGCAATTCTCGCAGCTAATTCCTCCAGATATTCCCATCGTTCCATTTTTTCTTCCAGAAGCTTCTCTGTCTCTTCCTTCTCCTTCGTCAGCTCATTCAGCTTCACAAAATCAGTCGCCGCCTTCAGGATCCCGGCCTCCAAAGTCTCTACTTTCTCTTCCAGTGCAGCAATATCATCTTCTATGGTTTCATATTCCCGCTGCTCCTTATAACTGAATTTCAGCTTTGCAGACGGCAGCTTCCAGGATTTTCCTGATTCTGTTTTTACCTTACCTGCACTGCCAGTATTTTCACTGCTTCCTGTCTGTTCTGAAAATCCTCCCCTTTCCATCTGAATCCGGTCACGGTAATCCGTATAACCGCCCTCGTACTGCCTGATATTTCCACCTTCCTCAAAGGCAAAGATCCTCCTTGCACAGCGGTCCAGAAAATATCTGTCATGGGACACCATGATCACGATTCCAGGGAAGCTGTCTAGATAGTCCTCCAGGATCGTCAGTGTTTCAATATCAAGGTCATTGGTCGGTTCGTCCATAAAATGTAGCCCTACCTCTGCACCACTTGATTTTAGTGGGTTTAACGGAATACACAACTGTGTTTCCTGTTCACCCTCTATATTTTATATGAAAGAAAACGCATAGTCAATGTTAACCATGCGCTTACTTATGTCCCTCAATTCCGAGGTTCATGTATTCTGTTGTTTTCTTTACTTATAGGTTTTTTAGTATGTTCATGTTCTTTTTATCCAGAGCCTTTTTCAATCTCTGATTCTCTTCTTTGAGCTGCTCGTTCTCTCCTCTTAGGAGTCTTATCTGCTCATGCAGTTTCGCAATTTCATTATCCATGACCATGTCAAGGATTCCCTTTCGTGGATCAACCATACCTGCCTGTTTCTCCACAGCTTCATCTACCAATTTCCTCACGGTTGGATTCTTATAAAAGAACCCTCTTGATAATCCTGTTTGTACCATCAGTTTTGGTACTGTCACTCTCTCGCCTTCTTCTACCATTTCCAGTATGGTTATTCTGGCAAGGTTAATTTTTTCTACACTGACTCTACGGTTACATTCCACCATCTTGTCGTATTTGCTCATATTCATCACCCCATCCATCCAGATTTTGCAGTATGATATCGGACAACCTTTTTCGTGCCTTTCGTGTATCATCTGCCAGAATCTGATTGCTCATCTTCCTATAATATTTTACATTTTTGAGATTACTGTGTCCGAGCAGTTTTGCTATGGTCCAGTCATCCAAATGCATCTCTGTCAGCTTTACGCCATAATAGTGCCGGTATAAGTGAGAGCCGAAGCCAAATAAGTTACCATTATCATCTCTTATGTTCTGCTCTCGAATCATCTTTACGATTCGGCTTTGTATCGTACCATACTGCATCGGCTTATTCGGATTGTTCTCGTTAACAAAAATGTACTGTGTTTCTCCGAATCTTTCCTGCGTGTAAGCAATCGCTTTTCTTATCAGAGCTGCCAGTTCTGCACTGACCGGTTTCTCATAAGTGCTGGTTTTCATCTGCCGGATTCGTATAATGGTATCTATTCCCTTTTCATATAAGCAGTCTGTTTCAAGTGTTAAGGTATCCGAGATTCTCGTTCCCAGCATCTGGTGGATTACCATTAGTCTTGCAGTCTGCTCATCCATCTTTACAATGGCTGCGTTTAACCGTTTTAATTCTTCATCAGAATATACCTTGAATTCTGCTTTAGGTGTTGGTGGAATATCTCTTGTTAAAAATAATGTGCTTAAATTCTGATATCCGCATGTATGACCGATGCTTTCCAAGACTGCCCGAAGCCTATTTATATCTGCATGAAAATGTTTTGTTTCTGTTGCCTCGGTTTTTAGGTAGGTCAGATACTCTTCAATAATTTCTCTTTCCAGTTCCTTACATGACTGAATCCGTGGATACCTTTCCTTTAGGTATTTTGATAACCGCCTCATGGCAGTCATCTCTTTTTGTACACAAGCAATTGCTTCTCCCTGTAAGTTTAGGTATATTCCCGTTTTCACTTCTTCTCGGATTTCCTTTTGAGGTATGCCGGTGAAATTAATTGTCTTGGAACTTTTGATTAAGTTGTCTTTGTAAGGGATGTCTAATTTTTCAAGTTTCCAGATATCCTTTTCCCTTTCCGGGATTTCCTGCACGTTGACAAAATCAAGCATTGCATCCAGATACCCAAATTCTCTCGTCTTTAACAGGACTACTGTTCCATATACGCACTCTCGCTTTTTGGTAATTTCAACCCCTTCTTGGAACATCCACGCTTTCAGCTTTTTCATCCACACTTCTTTTTCTATGTCTGCCAGACTGTTGATGTTCTTCGCATATCGGCTTAAAAATCGACATATCTTTCTGTACCGAGTACGTTCTGCATAAAAAGTCGCAATATCAACTTTCTTACTTCTATCCAGTAAAAACGCTCTTACCTCTTCTTTGATATTTCCTGATGGTAACTCACTTAAATCGTAATATGGATTCTTTGCTACATATTTTGCTTTCAGCTCATCTATTGAGATTCCTTTGTAATGTACCAACTCTCTGATGTATATTCTATTCTCCATTATCGTTCACCCCCTTTCTGAGACAACTTGCCAAGCTGCCTTTTTTAAAATATTCTTCATTGGCTTTCTCTATCTTCTTTGGCATAAAGTCCACATATTGACGTGTCATTTCTTCGTAGTCATGTCCCAGATAATCTCGAATGCTTTGTATCGGAACCCCTGTATCATAAAATGCTGTTGCTATGGTGTGGCGGTAGTCATGACTTCGGAAAATGTATTCTCCGTTTTGGACATTGCATTCCTTGCATGCTTTTATCATTTTGTTCTTAAAGGTACCCTTATGATAGGCACCGCCTTTTTGATTCTGAAATATATACTCATCAGCCTTTCGGTTGTATTTTGCAATGTAAACTTTCATCAGCTTGTATAAAGCCATTGGTATCGGTATGCGTTTGTAAGTTCGCATTTTTATCTGATACACCTGTATCCATGCGTCATGTCCCTGCATATAATAAGCATTTCCTTTTAGCGTACATACCTGTTATCCAGCACCCTTGGTGCTCCAAATCATTCTTATATCAGTCAAATTAAATG
>OLRZ01000906.1_pt1 | contig 22172 bp, 13 predicted proteins | sample 1671931 | NCBI WGS metagenome assembly OLRZ01 (sample SAMEA3136627, study PRJEB25190) | human gut metagenome | reverse complement strand
AAAACCGGTCTCGATCATGGTGGCTCGGGCGACCGATTCCCCGCCGCTCTCGGCGCGGGCGTCGGCATATCGAAGCGTTGTGCGGGCGGTGCGAATCGCGCGACCATTGCGGGCAGTCGCTCGTTGCTCAACGGCCTCCATCAGCTGTTCCCGCGCAAGGCCGAGCTTTGAGATCGCCGAATCGGCAATGGGCATGCCGTCGGCAAAACCAGTTTGCAGCAGACAATCTGTGGCCGTTTGGATGGGCGGCGTTACCGATATGCCGGCTCTGCGTATTGCTCCGGCCGGCTCAATCTGGTGCCGCTGAATATGTGCGCCCGGGCGAGCCGACGGCTTTGTCGAGCTGCAAACATGCACGACATTCAGGTGTCGCCACGAGACCTCGAGCCCCAGCAGGCAAGCTGCCGAAAACGAGCAGAACGTCCAATCGGGGTGGATGATCGCAAGGGCGCGAATAATCTCGCAATGACGCTGCGCCCGGTTGAGCTCATCCCAGCGCATTTTGCGCGCGAACAATCCCGGCATGGGGGAGACGACCGTGCTGCCGGTGCGCCGAAGGAGCGCTTTTCGGATCGCCGCGCTCGGGGGAATCGGACAGCGCCCCTCTTGTTCGGCTTGGTTCAACAGCTGGTCGATGAGTTGGTCATTGCAATGGGTCATGAGCTACCGCCTCCTTTTGGGTAGCAAAAACGTATCAGCCGGAACTTGCCGCTCAGCTGACCAAAAGCTGACCAAAATCTAACCATGCAGGTAGATGGCCTGGTTTTGACGCCATTTTTTGAAGCCGAATCGGCGGGCGGTAATCGACATCCGTGAACGGTAGCTAGTTATGAAGCCTTGGTAAGTTTCGGGACGTGTACTTTTTCGAAAAAGAGCAATCTATCTGCTGTTTTGTGTTTCTGGATCGCATGTTTGAAGGCATGTGATAAGGGCGGCGGATCGTCGTCTTGTACCTGAGGAAACCGTGACCCGGAATTGCCGCTCGGAACGGGACAAGCTTTCCGGAACAGCCCTCAACCGGAAATTGCATCCCGGAATGAGCGCTCAGAACGGGATGAACTTTCCCAACGGGGCCGCAGGCGGAAATTGCGTCCCGGATTCGACGTTCAGAATGGGATGCATTTTCCGGTAGAAGCTTCAGTGGAAAATGCATCCCAGAATTCAGGCTCAGAGCGGGACGCGCTTTCCGGATGGCATGTTTGGCGGAAACTACGGCCCAGTTTTTGGCTCCAGAACGGGATACATTTTCCGGAACGGTCCACGTGCGGTGGTATGCCGCCCTTTTGCGCGCACCGCTTGTCGAATTACGTTATAGCTAGCTATATTATAGGAAGGTATAATATGGCTAGCTATAACGTAAGGGAAGGATGGCCCTATGTTTATCGGAAGAACAACGGAAATGGCCGAGCTCAATCGGCTCTACAGTTCGGATTCATTCGAAATGCCCGTGATTTACGGCCGCCGTCGTGTGGGCAAAACGCGCCTTATCACGGAGTTCATCCAAGGCAAGAAGGCTATTTACTTTCAAGCTCGTCGTACCAATGCAGAGGCAAACCTGCACGGCTTTAGCCAGGCGATACTTGCAGGCTCGGTTGGTGCTGCAGGCGTGTCGTTTCGTAGTTTTGACGAGGCATTCGATGCATTGGCCACCATGGCTCGCACGGAACGTTTGATTGTCGTGATTGACGAGTATCCCTATCTCGCCCAATCGAATCCCGAGATCAGCTCGTTGCTGCAAGACAAGATTGATCACCTGTACAAAGAGACCAGGCTCATGCTGATTCTATGCGGCTCGTCTCTTTCGTTTATGGAGGAACAGGTGTTGGGCTACGAGAGCCCGCTATACGGTAGGCGTACGGCCCAGTTTAAGATCATGCCGCTCGATTTTATGACGACCCTCGGCCTGTGGCAGAGCATGAGTCGCGAAGACGCTGCAGTTTGCTATGGCATGACGGGCGGCATTCCTGCATATATCGAGAAAGTCGATCCTGCTGCACCGCTCAAGGACAACATCAAACGTCTTTTTCTTACTCCTACGGGCTATCTCTTTGAGGAGCCGAGTAACCTGCTATTGCAAGAGTGCCGCAATCCCGAGCAATATGATGCGATCGTGCAAGCAATTGCTCAGGGGCGCTCGAAGATCTCGGAGATTGCGAGCTCTACGGGAATCCCTGCGAGCAACGTAAAGAGCTATGTGGATAAGCTGGCGTCGCTTGGGATTGTCGAGCGCGAGCTGCCCCTAAACGAGACGAGCAATAAGCGAGCCGTGTATCTGCTGAGCGACCAGATGTTTAGGTTCTGGTACAAGTTTGTTCCGCAGAACATTGGGCTGATTCAAAACGATATGGCCGAGATGGCGTATGAGCGCATTGAGCCGCACGTATCGGATTACATGGGTACGGTCTTTGAGATTATATGCAGACAATACGTGTACGAACTCGCGCGCGCGGGCCAGCTCGAGGTGGTTCCGGCGAGCGTCGGGCGCTGGTGGGGGACGGATAATCGCACGCATACGCAGGAAGAAATCGACTTGATTGTTGACGACGGCGAGGGCACTGCACTGTTTGCGGAATGCAAATGGCGCAATGAACCGGTGGGCGAAGACGTGCTGCAAAAGCTCGTGTACCGAAGCGAGCTCTTTAGGCGGCAACGAAAAAGCTATGCGCTTTTCTCAAAAAGCGGCTTTACGCAGGGATGTTGGGATGCTGCAGAGAGTAGGGGAGACGTCAAGCTGATTTCGTTTGCCGAGATGTGAGTGCGGGGTAGCTCTGCTCGAGAACAAGAGCCTGTCCTCGAATTGCTGGAATGGGGCCCTTCTTTTGTCGTGTTGGCTGCCGGCGGAATGTCGGCGGAAAGCGTGTCCCGGATTATAGCTCCAGAGTGGGATGGCCTTTCCGGATCGGCCCCTCGCGGAAAATGCATTCCGGAATGAGCGCTCAGACTGGGACGCATTTTCCGGATCGGCCTTCAAGCGGAAGCTGCGTCCCGGATTCTGGCTCCAGAGTGGGATGCCGTTTCCGGTTGAGGTCTCTGGCGGAAGCTGTATCCCGGAATCGAGCTTCAGAGTGGGACGTGCTTTCCCGTCAGGAGCTCAAGTGGAAACTACGTCCCGGATTCAAGCCTCGGAATGGGACGCGCTTTCCGGATGGGCTTCAAGCGGAAACTGTGTCCCAGAATCGACATGGCTTCAAGTGGAAAGCGCGTCTTAGAATGCCGCGCCGGCGTTTTTGGCGGTCGTGGTTGGAAAGGGGAGCATTGCCTACACACGCGACGACGGCGTGGCGGTGATCCCCATGGCGGCACTTGGGGCGTAGTGGTTTTGCGGGCGTGCCGTGCTTCCTTTACCGAAAATCCATTTGGTAAACCAGATGCTCGCGGATAGAATAAAGTTGACGGCAGCCCAAGGGTGATAGCTGGGCAGCGCCGTTGCTTGGTCAAGAGGTCAGTGCCTTAATGGCAGCGACTTGTTATGCTTCGAATGCTGCTTGAGTGCCTCGGAAAGTTCGATAAGCGCCGTGAGGAGCGAGACCAAAGCAACCAAGAGCTCTACGAGCTCTGATGGGCCCGGGATGACCTCTGATTCAAGTCACCGGGCCTCAATTTTTATCACATGCATTTGAATAGAGCGGGCGACTCTCTTGGGGCCGTCTGCATGGCGTGCGACCGGCGCATGGCATTGCACCCCGCTTTTGTGTCCGCACGAGCGCCTATCCTTACGGCAATGCAGCCGCCTATGTAGCAAGCGGCAGGCAACGGAGAAAGGCCCTAATCGTGTCAGCTGAAAAGACGCCGTGCATCTCGGCTATCGATATGACGAACTTTGCGCGCCAGATTGTGCTGGACTTTGAGTTTGCGCCGGTGCCAAAGCAGCGCCAGCGCCGTGGACTGCGCAATGAGATTATCGAGGTTGGCGCCGTCAAGCTCGATTACCACGGCAACGTTATGGGCGAGTTCTCGCAGTTTGTGCAGACGGAGTATGCCGAAGGCGTTGCGTTCCCTGTCCGCGAGCTTACAGGGATATCGGCCGTGGACACCGCGATGGCCGATCCGCTCTACGTGGTGATCAAAAGGCTCAGCGATTGGATTGGCCGCTACTCCGCCCAGGTGGTTTGCTGGAGCGGGGCGGACCGTCGACAGCTTTTGACCGAGTGCCAGGCAAAACACATCGACCTTTCCGCATTTCCTACGGACTGGGCCGACCTGCAGGCGTTTTACACCTCGATCATGGATGTGGGCAGCCACGGGTGCGTCTCTTTGAGTGACGCGGCGACGTGGTTTGGCATCGAGTTCGACGAGTCGACGGGCCATGCCCACAGCGCCCTTGCCGATGCGCGCGTGACCGCTAAGCTGCTCAAGCAGGTGATGGAGGGGAACTACCGCGTGAGCCCACGCGCCCAGGAGATCCGCCAACGGTGGGGGATGGGCGAGCGAGCTCAGACGCGCCTTTCCAGCAAGTGTCCCGAGCTGAGCGACCTGCTGCTGAAGCTGAAAGCGGAGGGGAGGTAGGGCAGATTGTGGAGAGCTAATTCTGCATTGTATTTGTGCCCAGGTGCAATATATCGGACTGTGTTTGAGTCTTGAACCTGAATTGTTGTTCAACAATTTGTACTGTACCTGCGGCGCGAGAATAGCTACCGCTCATCGTTAATATGCCGAGCTTGGCAATAAAAAATACGGAACCGAATATAATTCAAGATAAGGTTATGGGGTTGCTGGCTTCATTTCGGGTAGCCAAACAACAGAATGGCTAAGATAACGAGGGTATTGTGAACAGTAGTCAAAGGGTGTCGTTCGCTGATCTATTTAACTCTCATTCTTGCGTAGGAAATGGCATCCATTTCTCTTTCCCAAATATGGGTGAGGTTGAAATTACGTCGATCACGCGGGCGAACTTGTCTTTACTGCGCAGGGCTCGAACAAAGGGATGTCCGGGCCTAATTGTCAGCTGCCCTGATTTCGAAAGAGAAGCCATTGCTATTGTGCTCTTGGCGGCGCTGGAGAACTTGATGACTGGTGAGCCTCGCCAAGGACTTCATGAGGTTCAGGTTGGCGATAAGGTCGCGATCGGAAACTGTGTCGTCAAGATTACCTCGATTGACGAAAAAACAGTCAGATTTTCTTCTCAAGATGAATCGCTTGGCCTCAGCAGAGAGGTGAGGGAGTTTCCGCTTGCCCACAACGCTTCCGCTGCCGCGGAACTCTCGTTGACGCGAAGCACGAAAAAACGCAAGCGTAATTCATTGCTTAGAGAAGAAGAGCTCTATCAGTCGCTTGCCCCAACACTCAGAGACATTTTGAATCAATGTGGCAGAACCGTTCAGCCAGTTGGTTACGTTACCTCTCCATCCCAATACGCGAATGATGCACCGACTGCCATCTGTAAAGGCAAAGTGTGTATAGGGGGCCGGGAATACGACCTGAATGAAGCAATGCCAGTGACTTACGTTGACCAAAACGGCGAGGAGCACTGTGGCTTTAAATGGCCTTTTGCATGCACTCCATCCATTTATATTGGTCCGCGGGTAGACGGAGTAGGTAGCATTTCTCAAATAATCGACATCTCTATGGATGAATCGCTTCCCGTCGAATTTGTGTCCCTGAACATTTCTACTCCCGATCTGATGAATACAACACTTCTAAGCGACATCTTAGATTTAAAAGATTGCGGAATTGAGGCTATAGGCTTCTGTGATCGTTGGACTATGGATCGTTTGCGTCAGCTTGGCGATCAGGACTTTCTGCTATTTGACTGGGATGACTGCAATGCTGCGCTGTTGTCAGATGACCCAGTTCTGTCCGATATCCAGCGCAGGGTTCTTGATAAGCCGCATGAAATTGTGTATCCGGTGCCCGATGAACGGGCGGGCTTAACGCGTGCTGCCGAGATCGTATATAACACATTGGGCAGCATTGATGTGGATGACGACGATGTCCTCGGGGCAATCCAAGACATCTATGTTGTTTTGGGGTCTGCAATTCGAATGACGGAAGCGCCTGACAAAAAATACAGCGATTTGCAGTGTGACATTATCAACTCCGCGCGTGAATTGATCGAAGACTCGAGAGTTTTGATGCTCCCTGATTACAATCTGCTCGTTGAGGCATGCGGTATTTTAACTGCTGTATTTAGAGTGGGACATCGAATGCCAAAAGAACAGGTCATATACGATTTAATTGTCGACGGCATTGAGGATGACTTGTCTACCATTCTTGTTGTTGACAGAAATCGGGTTGACGAAGTCTATGCTTATTGGGCAAAGGAACTTGAGCTAAACGGATATAGCGCGAAGCAATTTAAAGTGATTGCGGTAAGAGACTATCTGCGAGGAAAATATCTCGGCAGCCAGGACCGAGTTATTTTTAGCGGATGGTATGACAAGGGGACTATGGTCAAGGCCCTTCATGCTGGTTTGGCGAACAATGTCTATCTCGTTCTCTATGGATATGAAGATGGAAACGGTGGACTAGAAGTTGGTTGGCGGACAAATGCCCGCCTGCAATGGAATGAAATGACAAACCGTTGTCTCAAAATATCGGATAAGACATTGGATGCATTGGGCGTTTCGCCGCTTAAGAGAATAAATAGAGTCTTGCCGTCAAGACGGGCAGCTGTACCGGTTGAAACTGAAGTTATTTGCGGAGAACAGCCATCGTCTTTCGTTAGTAAATTAGGGGAAAAGAGAATAAGCAAAGACATTGCAAAAGATGGAGAAGAATCAGTTCTCGCAACGCCGGTGTTGTTTCATGATGGAACTCACGTTTGGCTTAGAGCCAAAACTTCGGGTAGGAAGGGCGGCCGTCTTCTTGTTATCAGCAATTGTCTTGCTGGAAAAAGTGCAGAGCCTGATCAGAAATCCGCTTCGGCTCTTCTCCCGGGGGACGTGGTTTTGCGAACTCATTCGGATAAGTCGTATATAAAAAGGGAATCTGAAAGGTCCACAGAAAACTACGACAACGTGCTGGCTGCGGCGCATAAATGGCGTGAACCAATTAAGGATGCGCGTATGGCTGGATACACAGATGCCGAAATAATAGACAGGATTTACTCAGAGGTGTCGGAAACGCGAACGAAAAGCGCAGTCCGAGCTTGGGTGAGAGGGAGGAATATTGCACCGCAAGCGAAAGAGGATGTGCGGGCGATATTTGTTGCGCTTGGTTTTTCGATAACCGACGAAGAATTAAATTCTATTGAGCGTGCCGTCTCTGCCATTAGGAACAAGCACCGTGCGGTTGGCAGAATTGCGGCGAAAGACATGGTCACTGCGTTTATTCACGATTTAGCCAAATATGGTCTGGATTGCGCTGTCGCCGGTTTCGATGAGCGCCACGAGGCGGGCGATATCGAGCTGCTCAGAGTGGCTTGCGTTGGCGATCAAAAGGACGTGGCGATTAATCGCGTTGACGTTTTGTAGGGAGTGCTTTTAGATGAATATAAAATTCGATGACGCTATTGATGAAGAGCTCAGGAACCGTCTGTATAAGTCTGTGCATGAGGAGTTTGTTGGGCCGATGGACCCAGACTCTGAAGAAATACTTGACGAGCGTGATTCTCCGGCGGGTCGGTATCATGCTGGAGTCTTGCACCCAAGGGGCGCTCACGTTGATGTCGCCCAAGGAGAGAGCGCCGGCAGAGAACCGGATACGGTTCTGGATGAACGCAATGAGGGCCCTGCTCGCGACGGAGGCTTGCCGGATATAGCGGATGCCTCAGATGTGGGCGAGGCTTTACCTGACGAGGACTATGAAGAGCCAGTCGCGCTATCTAACGCACGTGCACAGTCTGCCATTAGCATGACCGTGGCAGTTCGGCCGGGAGATGTCCTGTCGGCCGATATCCGTTGCGCAAAATATGTCCGAATCAAAGCCGACGACAAGAGCCATTTTAAACGCGTCCCCGTGCACTTTGTTTTCAAATCGGGAGACCTTGCAATTCCAAGCGGACGTCATGATGATGTCAAGCGCGTTTACAGGTTGGGGAAAGAGCATCTCGAGCTATGGCTCGTTTACCGTCGTGCTATTTCCGGCGGCGTAGTGCTCACGGTGGCTGTATGTAATACGGGCAACGCAACGGGCAATCGGTCCGATGATGATCTCAAGTGTTATTACCAAACTTATTTAAGAATTAGCTCTAGCAGCGGTCTAATTCCGCCGGTGTGGAATCAGGCAAATGATGCTGTATCGGCGGAAGATGCGACAAAACGACTTATCTATCGCAATATTCGAAACTATGCGATAGGGCATGGGTGCGCAACTCGTTGGGATGACAATCGGCCTGTACTATGGGCTGAAACCCAGATTATTCCAATTGCCGAGACTCGCTCAATGAAGCCAATTCACCCATCTATGGAAAACGTGACCTTATCGATCGAAGATTTTGGCAATCCCAATCATTGGGAAGACACTGTTAGGTCGATGCGGCTTTTATGCAAGAAATATGCTCAGTGGATTGCTGAGGTAAGGAGTAAAGCTGAAGGTCTAGCGGAATGCTATCAAGCGACAGCTTGGGATAACTTGGCCCAGTGCGATATTTGTCTAAATCGTATTGAAGAGGGCATCGGCACGTTGGAAGCGGATGACATAGCAAAAAAGGCGTTCATAATGGCCAACGAGGCCATGTATGAGCAGTTCTTGCATTATAGCGTTGTCTCAGGAGAGCGTGGCAGCCTTGATGAGCCCCTTGGATACACGCGTAGTTGGAGGCCCTTTCAGCTGGCCTTTATTTTGATGAATATCAGATCGATGGTGGATGAGACATGCGACGACAGGAAAGTCGTCGACTTGATCTGGTTCCCAACTGGTGGCGGTAAAACGGAGGCGTATCTGGGGCTAACAGCATTCGTGCTAATTTGGGAGCGTCTGTCGCATAATGAGAGTGAAGGCGTCACCGTGTTTATGCGGTATACCTTGCGTCTTCTGACTTCACAACAATTCGATCGCGCCTCTTCCCTTATCTGCTCTCTTGAAGCGATGAGGCGCAAGGAGCCCGAGCTACTCGGTAGTCGCGAGTTCAGAATCGGATTATGGGTTGGTAGTGATGCAAGTCCGAATAAGCGTGACGAAGCTGAGAAAAAGAGGCAGGCTTATGTTGATAGAAACGAAGGCCTTAATCCATTTCCAGTGCGCAAGTGCCCTTGGTGTGGGAGTAGTTTTGAAGACGACCGCAGGGCATCTTATGTGCGTCAAAGGCGGACAAAAAAGCTATTGTTTGTCTGCTCGAATCCTGAATGCGGCTATTCGAAAGGCGACGGACTGCCTTTGGATGTCGTCGATGAGGAGATTTATCAAAACCCGCCATCACTTCTTGTCGGAACAATTGATAAGTTCGCAATGCTGCCCTATCGTCACGAAGCCTTTGCTTTGTTCGGAATTGACAATGGCAGAAGGGGCCGTCCTCCCAAACTGATCATCCAGGATGAGTTACATTTAATATCTGGGCCTCTAGGGTCGATGGCGGGCCATTACGAAACCCTTGTTTCTGCGCTTTGTGAGCGCACTGACGACTCTTCCAAGATTTTGCCAAAAGTCGTTGCTTCGACAGCGACGGTTAGCAGGGCTAAAGAGCAGTGCAATCAGTTATATGCCTGTGGGGAAGACAAGGTATTTCAGTTTCCGCCTTCAGGAATAGACTACGACGACTCTTTCTTTTCCTATGAAGACAAGGAAGCGCGTGGTCGTCGATATGTTGGATTGCTTGTTCCGACAGGAGAGGGCGCTTCTGCCACCTCTGCTGCCTCAACGAATATACGTCTCTACGCCGACCTTCTTTGGGAGCCCGCAACATGGAGGGATGTTTCCGATGAACAGAAAGATCCCTATTGGACCATAATTGGTTACTATGGCACGACGAGGGAACTCGGACAGGCTGTCACTTGGATGGGTGGCGATATCCCGGAACGTTTGCGCGAACATAAGAGGCGTGCAGAGCTCGTGGGCGATAAGTCGGTGCGATATGTCAATGTCGCAAAAGAGCTGACGGGTCGTAAGGATGCCGATGAAGTGAGAAAAGGCTTGGATAGCCTAGCAATCTCATATCCTTCAACTAAGGCCGTCGATCTCTGTTTTGCAACGAATATGATTTCAGTGGGCCTGGACGTTGGCCGTCTTGGGCTGATGGTTGTAGCGGGCCAGCCAAAAACAACGGCAGAGTATATTCAGGCAAGCAGTCGTGTCGGTCGAGGTAAGGCAAAAGGCATAGTGTTTGTTGTCTATAGTGCTACGAAACCACGCGATCGGTCACATTATGAAAACTTTGCAATGTATCACAGCGGGTTTTATCAAAATGTTGAGCCGTCTAGTGTCACTTCTTTTTGCAGGCAAGTCCGAGATCGTGCCTTATTTGGAACTTTGGTCGGTATTTATCGCTCAATGGATGAGGAGGGTTCGCCGACTTTTCGTAGTCCTGAGGAGAGGGCTTTTTCGCTTGCAGCGGAAACGATTCTTTCTCGAATTAAAAAGGTCGATCCTCAAGAGCTTGCTGGTGCCGAGCAGGATATAGAGACTATTCGCTCCATTTGGCAAGAAAGCGACTATGAACGATGGTCTGAACTTAAACCGGATAATTTCAATCCGCTGACTCCGCTTATGCATCCTTTGGGGAACAAGATGAGTGATATGTGGAGTGGGGGAACATTTGACGTTCCGACTTCGATGAGAAGCGTAGACGCTCAATGCAAGTTGCGGATCATGGGCTCTTATGATGATTATTATGAGGGGGAGGCGAAATAATATGCCTAGATTTAACATCGGCAACACTCGCAAAAAGAGGAGCGGGAAAAACTATTCACTTCGCATGGGCCAGTTGTTCGGTCCATATAGCGTTGGCGCTATTTATCCGTGCGATGCCAACACTACGGTAATGGTTGCCGGCCTTGATGCCTATGAGCAGCAAATAGAGAAGGGGAATTTGGATGCAATTGAGGATTCGAGGCTGAAAAGATACGTTGGGGTAAATAGGCTGTTTGCACCTCCTGTTGACGACGAACACAGCGGCGGTTTCGTTCCGGCGCTGCGTTTTCCCAATTGGTTGTATTGCCCACGATGCGGTCAAATGCAATACAAAGGGTCGACCAATGTAAGTACACAGATTCGATGTGAGGCTTGTTCAAAAAAATTTAAGCGCGATATTAAGCTCGTTCCAGAGCGTTTTGTCGTCGTGTGTCCACATGGCCATATCGATAATTTTCCCGTTATGCAGTGGGTGCACAACGGAACAGACATTGATCCGAAATCAAGAGAACATGTTGTAAGCAGAAGGACCATGGGCGGAAGTACGACCATGGGCGATATCGTCTATCAGTGCACTTGCGGAGCTCGTAAATCGCTCCACGGAGCTAATAGACCAGAAGGACTGAACAAGATTGGCTATCACTGCAGCGGCAGGCAGCCATGGCTTAATCGTATTTCCAAACAACAATGTTCTTGCGACGGGAAAGACCTGCGCGTCGTTATTATGGGTGCAACGAACGTATGTTATCCCGATGTGGTCAGCTCGGTGCTCATCCCCGATGCATTGGATGAGCGGGTGAAGAAAGTTGCCGATGAGCAGTTTACTATGATGCTCGAGTTCGATCGAAAAGGTGATTTGGACGCAGCGTTATCGTTAATTGCAAGCATGGGCGGAGTCGACCCGGAAGACTTGCGTCTGGCTTATCAACGAAAGAAAACTGAAGGGGACTCTGGACAATCCGAGATTGAGTATCTTCATGACGAGTATCTGACGCTGCGAGATCCCAAAATTAGGAAAAGTGGGGAATTTGTCGGTCGTGCCGTTAATCCCAATGAATACGAGTCACCGCTAATCCGTAACTATATAGCGGGTGTATCCCTGATAGACACCTTGACCGTAACCCGGGCTCTCGTGGGGTTCACCAGGTTGAACCCTGAATACAACGATCTGAAGAGTATGGAGGAAAGGCGAAGAGAGCTTTCGAGAAAACGACTTGACTGGACGCTTGCAAACCAAACCGTTGGTGAGGGAGTGTTTGTCGAATTCGACCAGAGCGTTTTGGAAGAGTGGTGCGCGCGTCCCGAGGTTGCTGCCAGAATCGAGGTAATGCAGGAAAACCTTAATAACGCGATAAAAAGTCGTAATGCTAAGCCTAGGGAGATCAATCCCCTGTACGTCGCCATTCACACTTTTTCTCACATAGTTTTATTGGGCATCAGCGAGGTCTGTGGTTATTCAGCCGCATCTCTTCGTGAAAGAGTGTATTGCCAAGCGTACTTAGAGGATGGCGCCGAGGAGTTCGAGGACATGCACGGTGTTCTAATCTATACTGCGTCCGCGTCGGGAGATGGTTCTCTGGGCGGCTTGGTCAGATCTGGGGAGCCGGGCAGGTTCGAAGAGATTCTAAACAATTCCATGCAGAAAGCTACTTGGTGTTCAGATGACCCTGTCTGTATTGAATCGCGGGGCCAAGGGCTTGACTCTTGTAATCTGGCGGCCTGTTATAACTGTGCACTTGTTCCGGAAACCGCCTGCGAAAACGGCAACAGGTTTCTCGATAGGGCTCTAATCGTAGGTACGTTCGACATGCCGTCGACTGGCTTATTTAGTGCTGATCTTTACAATGCCCTTTGAGGTAATTGGAACAGGAATCAGACTACTCAAACGCCTGTTTAAATGTGGGCTAGCGAAAGCTGGCCCACTAGTTAGTTGAAGATCATAAAGCCTATTAGGCTAAATATGTCCGCATGCGCATTTAGTTTACTGTCATGCAGTCACTATTGCCATGCGTTGTGATACGCCTTAAGCTAGTGATTCGCTGTGTCAATTAGCGGACAAATCGTCCGCAGTTTATTCCGATTGGATAGCATGCTAGACGTAAAAGGGGAGATAACTGCAAAGCGTAAAGAGCTTGCGTTAACTCAAAAAGAGTTCGCCGCTGCCCTTGGGATGGGGCCAAATGGTGATAGGACTGTGCGCCGTTGGGAGACGGGAGAATCTTGTCCTTCTGCAGCTGAGCTGGCTTTTATTCGCTCTTTTGGCCATAAGGCTCCATTTGCACAAGGCGATCGCAAGGACGCCCCCTTTACTTATATTGACCTCTTTGCGGGCATCGGTGGCATACGCATGCCCTTTCAAGAATTGGGCGGCAGGTGCGTTTTCTCTTGCGAGTGGGATAAGTTCGCGCAGAAGACCTATCGAATGAATTACGGGGACACCCCTGCGGGAGATATTCACGAGGTCCGCTCGGAAGACATTCCGAGTTTTAATGTGCTGCTAGCAGGCTTTCCGTGTCAGCCCTTTTCGCTTGCAGGTGTGTCAAAAAAGAAATCTATGGGCAGGGCGACGGGATTCGAAGACAAAACTCAGGGTACTTTATTCTTTGAAGTAGCTCGCATTCTGCGCGATAAGAAGCCGGAGGCTTTCCTGCTTGAGAACGTTAAGAATTTAACGAGCCATGACCATGGCAAGACCTTCAAGATTATTATGCAGACGCTTGAAGATGAACTGGGTTATGACGTCCATTACAAAGTGCTCGACAGTAAAAATTGGACTTGCCAACACCGTGAGCGCATTTATATTGTTGGCTTCAAGAAAAAGACTCCATTTGACTGGAATCAGCTTGATATGGGGTCTGGCGGTCATACTGTTAAGGAAATCCTTGTAGACAGCCCGGATAATCGATACATTTTGTCAGATAAGTTATGGGACTATTTGCGTGCTTATAAGAAAAAGCATCAAGCGGCTGGCAATGGATTTGGCTATAGCACAGTGGGTCCCGACGACACCACACGTACCCTTTCAGCGCGATATCATAAGGACGGTAGTGAAATCCTTATTTCTCGTGGCGAGGGAGTCAATCCTCGCAAGCTCACTCCGCGTGAATGCGCAAGGCTCCAGGGCTTTCCCGATCAATTCATCATTCCGGTGTCTGACACGCAGGCATATCATCAATTCGGAAACTCCGTTACTGTTCCAGCAGTGCGGGCGGTCGCCAAGGCAATGATGGAGGCTTATTTCGATGGATTACGGGGTACTGAGTAGCTACTTTGATGGCGCAGTCGCAAAGAGGCTGGTCGCGGTTGATATCGACGGGAAAGTAAGCAATCAGCACGAGTTCAATGGTACCGCTGAGCTTCGATCACTCTTTGGCGATGATGATATCAGGGGCATACCGACGACCTTTGCTTATCTGTGCGACGATGCTAACCCGCTGTTTGACCATGGCTTCACAACTTGGTATGACGCTCGCAGGAAGCATCCTACTAGGACTGAATACAGGCTTTACTACAATGACAATGATGCAATTAAGGCCGCTCATATCGACGACCTAATGATCATGGCGATTTCTGATGAGCACGGTCTTTTGGTTGTGTTCGCGAGTCGAGGATCAAATGCCGAAAGTCAACTGAGGTGGCTGTTTGGTTTAGAGGATGTCTCTAGTGGCAGATTCTCGCGGTCAACGACCGATGACATTAGAATCGGATCGATTGCGGCATCTATTCTCGAGGCAATTGGTGTTGAGGTTGCCTTGCCTGCTTCTGCCGAGTCGTATCTGGACGATATGATCGAGAAATTTGGTGATTCGTTCCCCAAAGGAATCGACTTCACGAGGTACTCTGCTTCGACGCTTGGCGACCTTGATTGGAAGGGATCTCCTGACCAGTGCTTACTTGACTGCTATGAACGAGAAGAGATTCTATTCAAGGTATTCGAAAGGTACTTACTTGAAAATGACCTCACTCCCTATATGAGGGGAGTGCTGGACGTTGACGCAGTGCTTCGAATAACGATGTCAACATTTCAGCGCAGGAAGTCACGAGCAGGTGCGGCATTTGAACACCAGCTCGAGTTTCTATTTAAAGGAAGGGGCATTCGTTATACCGCCCAACCCTACACTGAGGGTAAATCGAAGCCGGATTTCATCATGCCGTCCATTGAGGCGTATAGAGATGTCTGTTTTCCGGTAGAGCGGCTGACGATGCTTGGGGCAAAGACAACGATAAAAGAGCGTTGGCGTCAGGTCCTCGAAGAGGCAAATCGAATTGATCATAAACACCTAATTACACTCGATGCTGCGGTTAGCACAGAGTACACGGATTCGATGCGCGAACACAATCTGCAACTAGTTGTGCCTCGTCCCGTTTTTGTTTCATATACTGCCGAACAACAAAAATGGTTGATGAGCGTAGGCGAGTTTTGCGAGATGCTTGAGGAAAAACAAGCAAGCGAATAGTTTGTGTGCCGTTCGCTTGCTTGACCGTATTCATAAGTTTTGCGCTGAGGGCAATGCGTTGGGTAGTACTGCAGTAATTACATACACTGCTCGATGTTGGCTAATGGAACGTTGTAGATTGTAGTCATGAACGGCGCGCATCCTCCCTCCGCCATTAGGCCTTCAAACAAGTTATCAATCCCCAGCCTGCCCCTTAGCCAATCGAGCGCAGGCGCGTTTGATCTGGTTCACATTCATCGGCGTCCAAGCCTTAAAGACAAAGGCATCCTTGCCGTCGACGGAGATGGGCTCTGCATCGTAGAACTTGCCTTCGCGGCCCGCTGGTATTTTGTCGCGAAGCAGCGGATGGCTAATACCCAAGGTGTCGAATGAGCACCGCTGGTCGTAAAGTGCACGCCTGTCGGGCGTTCCGTCGATAATCAGGAGCAGCATGCGGCGAACTTCGGCAGTGTCTATTGCTGGCCCGGCGGGGCGCTTTGGCTTAGCCTTGCTCTTCGGTTTGCGCTTCTTCTCCTTTTTGGGCTTAGAAGGCTTGTCGGGCTCAGCGGGATTGGGTGCGCCAGCTTCCTCCGCGGGCCCCTCGACCGTATCGATTGCCTCTACTACAGGCTCGGCTTCAACGACTGCCGGGGCCTCGATAGGCTCCTCGGGTTCTAGTTCCGGTTCGCGCACGGGCTCTACAGGATCAGGTTCCACCACTTGTTCAATTTCGACCTGAACAGGCACCGCCGGATTCTCCGGCATCACCATGGTCGCAGCAAGCGGCTTCCATTGCGGCTCAGGACTTACCTCAACAACCTCCTCGGTAGCCTGCATGGCATTCTCGACCGTAGCGTCCTTCGTAATTCCCAGGCACTGCATCATCTGGTCGATAGAGTTGCCAAAGGGGGAGAGCGCCGCCAGTCCTCCGATAGGGGGGATGCCCTGTTTGTGAGCCCAAGACATCGTTCCCGTTGGAACGCAAGCCGACTCGGGCGCCTGTCCGCAAAGGAGCCATACGCTATCGATGGGCATGCCGTTGGAACGAATAGTTTGAAAACGGTATTTGGTAAGGCAGGGGTTAAAGCGCTGATCTTTTGCATTTTCGATCGACGTGAACTTAGAGTCGAGCAAAAATAGCGAATCTCGACCCGCCTCTTTAAAGCTCAGCGCAAAATCGGGCGTCCAATACGAGTCGTTTGGCTGCTGGTCAAATAGGTCGTTTGGCAGCAGGCGATGAGCGCCAAGGCCGGCGAATTCTTGGTCGCCTCCGTAAAGCACGGGCTGATACCACAGCGTGACTTGCGCGCCTCCGCGCTGAAGCCGGTAGACGTTTGCGACTTCTCGTTCGTTGTCGGGCATCCCGTATTCCTGAGTTCGCTCAACTCGCTCAAAGGGAGTTTCGTACGAACTGTCCGGCGTATATCCCTGGGCGTCAACCCAATGCAGCAGAGAGGCGAGCGAGTACAGCTCGTAAAGGCGCGAGACACGATGCATGCTCAAAATGAGGCCTTCGCGCGCAAAGTCAAATTCACCAAAAGCGTCCCACATGCGCATGAGTTGAAAAAGGCGTGCGTAATGTGGTATTTCCTGGAAGATCTTGGTTTTGCGGGGCATTCGGAACGTGTTGGAAACGGCGACTGGCATGGCTTCGGAAAGAAACCTGTAAAAGCGCCGCGCACGAGTTCGTTGCGCTTGGAGCTTTGACAGCAGGGGCTGGTCGCGTTCAATCTGCGCATCGATAATCATGACGGGAATGAGGTGCCCCTCGGTTCCCTGTATGCCAGACAGTTTGCTTTTTGCTTCGTAAAGGGCGTCCATTTTTTGATTGATGCCCGCGATTACCTGCATGAGCGTGCGAGAAACATGCGAGATAAAGGAAACGACGGCCCTGTTCTCGTACGTATCGCACGAGCGGACGGTCTGCTTCGTTTGAATTTTGCGGCTATACCAGTTGCGTCCCTGCATGCGGATGGCGGTGTTCTGACGCACCGGGAACAGCCGGTCGGGGTTTTTGTAAAGCCATTCAATTTCGTTTCGACCGATTTGTCGAAGCTTTTCGGCAGCGACGAGTTGTTCTGACCGATCGGTTTTTGTGTATGGTCGTGTTTTAAAGTTAGGAAGCTCCGCTTCTATGCCGGCGAGAATTGTTTCAGCGAGCAAAACGAACGATTGAAGGCTGTTCGCCTCTGAACCCTCCGCATTGCCAAGTGAGTCGCTGTCCTGCGTGTTTCCTGCCGATAGCATCCACCCGATAGGCGTGGCAAGCTCCTGCCCGGCAAGTTCATCCAACAATTTAACGACATACTGACGCTGGTCGCTTATGGTGCTGGAGCAAGGGATTTCTTTTGTCTTTACGGCGAACGGCTCAAACCGGCGCTGGCACGAATGGATGCGGGCTTCGACGGTAGCGAATCCGTAGGTATCCGAGAACGGTCTCCATTTGTTATTCCCATTGGTGGGGACAAGCCGATAAACGTAGCTGCCGCCAGCCTGCTCCGGCATGATGCAACGCCACTGATGCTCGTCTTCGTTAATCCTCAGCGTTATCTTGACCGCGCCCAGGTTGCAGTCGGCAAACAGCGACAGCTCGTACTGGGCACGATCGACAATTACCGCGCTGTAGTCTATTTCGCCCAAGCCCGGTGTCCTGCGACCCTCGTGCATCTCAAACGACAGGGGAACGGAAGGGTTACGGGGGTCGCGCAGGATAAGCCGGATCGAGCAGGCTTTAAGCGAAGAACTGGTAGAAGCCACTGTCTCCACCAACCTCGAGAATGTGCTCAATACGCTGCTTTGTCTTGGGAAGGCCGGTTATGGCTCCCAGGCCATCGAGCAGGTTTCTCACGCGATCCTCTGTTCCGCAGATTTGGGGAAGGACTTTTTGGGCAACCGCAAAATCGACCGGATCATAGGTGGTCGATGCCGAGGAGGTATCCATAAGGTCGCTCGCGGTAACGATGTAATTGCGCATCATGAGCTGGGAGCGCGGGCTTACGGGATGATTGGATGCAGCACAGCACGCGAGCACTTCCTGGAATTTCGCCGCAAGGCCAGCGGGCATCTGCGTATCGCGGACTCCAAATGCGGATTCGATCGTCGAGAGAGGGACGGCGGGCTCGTCGGAAAAGTCGTGCTCCTCGCTCTGAATGTCATCGATATCCAGGGGAGTGTCCGGCGCGTCGAGCATAATGACCCAGCTTCGGTCGAGGAAGCGGGGAGAGAGCTCTTCGGTTGTGTGGTCAAAGTTGACCGTCGCGATAAAGCGCAGCCAGGAAGGGGTCGTAAAGGCGTGCCCACCGCCAAGGGAGAACGCTGTGGGACGGTTCCTAAACTTGTCGCACGCCAGGAGGAACGGTGACCAGTAGTGCTCGAGCGAGCTAAGGTTTGCTTCGTCTAGGAGCATGATGTAGGGGGTGGGGGTGAGGTCTTTGAGCTGTTGCTCGGCATCGAGTTGCTCAAAGGCCTGGTAGGCGGCAGCGTTTGCAGGCTCCACGCGCTCCATAAAGGGATTGTAGAAGCCGATGAAGTCCTTGTAGCTGGTCCATCCGCGCTCGACTGAGACCTCGCAGAAGCGGTTTGCCTGAGGCTGGGTAAGCCCCAAGGCTCCGGCGAGTATTCCCGCGAGGCTCGTCTTGCCCGTGCCCGGCATGCCGGCAAAGGTAGTGATATAGCCTTGCGTAAGGCAGATCATAAGGTTGGCGATATCGTTGCGGGTAAAGTCGCGTCCAGCTCGATTGATGACGGTATCGCTCATGCGGTCTAAAAGGTCCGAAGCTGAAAGCTTATCGTCGGACAGCATGGCGGGTATGGCCAAGGTGGGGGCTACTTCATTTGCTTGTTGCGGGTTTGCCAAGGGGGCGGTTCCCGCCGGTACGGGATTGACCGCTCCCAGAATCTCGCGAACGACGGTCGACTCGAGGAGCTTTTCGCTCGCGGTCATCTCGTCCTTAAACGACTCGACGACATTTTTAATGGCTCGCTTGGCAAGGACCTTGCCTTCTTCTAGGTTTTCGAGATCTGCTTTCGCGCTCCTGAGGTCCTCGAGCGTCTTATCGAGCTCCGCTTTGCGTCCGGTGAGTTCCGCTTCCGTCTCGGCGACGATTCGTTTTTTGACTTCGTCGCGGCTGGCTTCCGCCTCATCGGCGGCCGCCTTGGCGTCACGAGCTCGCTGCTCTGCTTGAGCAGTTTCTTCTTGGGCTTTTTGGATTTGTTTTTCCAAGTCAGCCTGACGGCGCGCGACCTCTTGGCGGATTTGCTCGTTCTCTTTGACCTTGTCATAGAACTCTGCAAAGTGCTCGTCATCTAGAACGTACTGTGCGAGCTGCTCGCTAGAGACGGTATCGATTATCTCGCGCTTGCGGTTGTCGGAAAGGGTCGACCACTCTTCGTACTTGCTCAGCGCGGCAAGCATGCGCTTGCGTCGCTCTGGGGTCGTGACGATCTTCGTTTCCAGGTCGGTGCAGGCCTCGATTGCCGTCTTAAGATTACGGGCTTCGTTTTTCGAAAGGCCGACTTCCGTGGTGCGTGATACTCGAGCGATGGCGCTCAAAACCGTTTCATTGGGCATCCAGTCATACTTGCGATTGCTGGATGTAAATCGTGTTTTGATTTCGTCGATGTCGAGAAGGCGTGCATAGGGATTACCCTCTCCATCGTTTACGGTGAGCTTAAAGGTAAAGCTCGACGCTTTCTCGGCAAAGATGTACTCGTCAAAAGACTGAACGGCCTTGATGGAATAGACACCGGGCGCTTTCTGCTCAACCTCGAACGGTCCATAGAGGTAAGGCTGATCGTCTATTTCCTGGCGCAGCATGATGTACTTGGTGAGCGGTATTGCCTGCGAAGCAGACGGATGGATGACGCTAATGAGCGGTTGGCTAAAGTCGATCAGCCCGTCGTCTGCGGTGATGATTTGGACCAAGCGCGATGAGATTTGGCTTTTTCTGAACTCGATAAAGTCGATGTTGCTACGCCCAGGCTTCCAGTTGTAATTGGCGATTGAGTTGTAGCGGTGATGCTCCGGGTCGGGATAACGGTTGTTATCGACGAAGTCTTCGACATCAACGTTGGTCTTCATAACGATAAGTCGGCCAAAAATACCTTCGTATTCTTCTTTCGTTTTACTTTCAAGCGTTACAGATAAACCGCCAACTTCAGGAAAGGTGGTGGGGTCAATTCGCACTATCCTGTCTTCGTCTACGAGGTACTGAGGATAGGTAATTGCTCGTTTTGGAGATGAACCTCCGTACTCCACGTAGGTGATCATTTCCTTGCGAACGCATTCCGAGATACTTGTAACCTTACGCGATGCGAGCGTGAAGCCCATGAGCGGCTCCTTTCAACACTGCCAAGACAGATGACCGACTAATAGTCAATTCTACGGAGGCTGCCAGCAATTTTGTTGAGCAACAAAATCGATTACGTGAACGGTCGGTTATATGAATCGAACGTTCGCTCAGCTGCATGTCTGTCGCCGTGACGCTTTGGAAAATGGTTGTCTGGGGGTATTCTGTTTTGGCTGTCATTTAATGGAAGGATGCAAGACATGGCTTTAATAAAATGCCCGGAATGCGGTGAAGAGATTTCCGATAAAGCAAAGAAATGCGTGCACTGCGGGCACGTGCTCGTGGAAGAAGCAGTGCCCGTGCCTCCTTCGCCTCGTATTTGCACTGAGTGCGGTGCCCAGATTGAAGATCCGGAAGCGACCGAGTGCCCCAAATGCGGATGCCCGCTTGAGGCCGAGGTTGCGGACGCTCCTCAGAACGATGAGAAACTCACTAAAGTTGAGGTTTCAAGCGTTAAGGTGAGCAAAAAGGCCAAGACGATTGTCGTTGGCGCTGTCGTCGCCGTTGCAGTTATTGCGATGGTTATCTTTGGCATCAATGATGCAAATCAAAGGCGTGAAGAGGCTCAGCGTGTAGAGCAAGAGCAAGCTGCGGTAAAGGAATACAACGAATACGTTGCGAACCTCAACGAGGTAAAGAAGGAGATGCTCTCGGGCGCCATTTCTGCGGAGGACACGGCGTCCACCGTACTGAACATCTGGAAATCGGCGATTTACGAGGATAACCAGAGTGACTGGGACGCCGACATTCAGGAGTATTTCGCGACTGATTTTAATGATGCCCTTGCTAAGTATTACGGCGACGAGTCAGTCAAATCAACGGTCTCTTCGATTGAGAGCAACCAGGACCAGGTAAAGGACTTGATGTCCAAGCTTCAGAATCCTACCGATGAGCTTGCATCTGCCTATGATGCCGTGAATGACTTGTACGATCAGTACATTGAGCTCACAAATCTTGCGGTAAGCCCGTCGGGCAACTATACGAGCTATTCCAGCAATTATAACGACGCCGACTCCGGCTTTGCGTCCGCTTACGACAAGCTCGATACGCGCATTCCCGACAAAATGAAAGAATAGGACGCAGCGCTATAGGGGTCGATGGCGGAACGATGGCTAACGGCACATCTTCGTCATGCAACTCTCCCTTGGGCCGTCGAGCACAGTCTCGGCGGCCCATTTTGTGTCGCGATGAAAGCGGTCTTACCGAAAACTCGCCTACACCTCCGCAATCCCGCGCGCCACGCTCAGCAGTTCGTACTCCCTCTGGCTCCACTGGCGCAGCTCGGCAGCCCCGACGGCATCTCGGCACAGGTCCAAAAACACCTCGGCTCCCTCGCAGAAGCACTCACGGGCAAAGGCACCGGATCCGTCCACGATGCACGCGCCGTCGGCAAACAGCATCCAACTCGACGGCTCACGCGAATCGTCTCCGAGCAGCTTGATCTGCAGTACGTGCGGGTCGTCGGCGTCGCAGAGCTCTTCCTCGAGCACCTGCACCGTAAAGCGCATCTGGTGGGAAAGGCTGCTCTTGACCATGGCCGAGGCGTAGCCATTTGGCTTATCCAGAAGATGCATGTGATTCGGTTTGACGACTTGGTTGTGGAAGTTGCGCTCGCTGCGCACAGAGAAATTGTCCATACGGACTCCTTTCATCGATGTTGGCA
>OLRZ01000900.1_pt1 | contig 22247 bp, 19 predicted proteins | sample 1671931 | NCBI WGS metagenome assembly OLRZ01 (sample SAMEA3136627, study PRJEB25190) | human gut metagenome | reverse complement strand
CCATGCTGGCCCGAAGTGACGCCGCCATTATGGGCGGTTTTTTTGTACCCAAAATCAATCGTTCAATGAAAAGGAGAAAACTATATGGATTTTTTTAACTCTGCTATCGACATTCTGAAGATTCTGGTTATGGCTCTTGGCGCTGGCCTTGCGGTGTGGGGCGTTATCAACCTGCTGGAAGGCTACGGTTCCGACAACCCTGCGGCAAATGCTCATGTGCCGTAAAGTAACATAATGGCAAAGACCAATGACAGCTACCACTATTCCTAAAAATTATTTTAATCTTCCTATTGACTTTAATTTTATTTATGATATATTAAATATAATTAAAAACAACAAGAAAGGAGAATTTATTTGGAGATAGATAAAATCCCTCAATGGATACTTGCATTAGAACCAGAGGACGCAACTTTTCTAAAGAACTTTGTTTTGAAATCTGGTTCATTGAAAGAAATTGCACGTTTGTATGAGGTATCTTATCCCACAGTTCGTCTTAGATTGGATAAGCTCATTCAAAAAATCGAATTGAGCGACCAAAAGGAGGAAGAACCATTTTCAGCATTTATCAAAGGGTTAGCGGTTGATTCACGAATTGATTTGGAAACCGCAAAAATCATTATCGAAAAATATAAGCAGGAAAAGGAGAAAACATCATGAATACAGTCATCACATTGATTATTGCGATTGTTGTCATTATACTTCATGTCTGGTTGTGCCGAAGAAGTCCTAAATTTTGGTATTTGGGCGGTATTATTCCCCTTTTGTGGATTGTATTACTAGTATTTTTATTTTTCAACGGGAAAATCAGTTGGGGAGAAGATTGGAAAATGATTATTTTCCCGACACTAATTTCCTTCCTGTTTTGGATTCAAGGACATCAGGCAGCCAAGAAAAAGGAAATTGAAAAAATGAAAGCAAAAGATATTAACTAAAAGGAGTGTTGAAAATGTTTGAATTAGTTATTGGATTTATCGTTGCTACAATACTTTTTATTGCTGAATACCTTTTGTGTACGAAATTAAAAAGCCCTCTTTGGGGCGGAATTATTCCCGTTTTAATTCTTGCCGGAACAATTTGGATTTTTGCCGGTGGCATAATTCCTATGGAAACAAAATATTTGTTCCCATTTGTCATTCTAAACACCCTATTTTTTGGAGATTGGGGAACAGGCCGCGACAAATACAAAAAAATTAAGCAAGAGAAAAAGCCCATGTCAGGGCTTTTTTGCTCTAGTTTTACAGTTGGATAAAGTTCTTTTGTGCTTCTAGGATAATAAGTGCTAGACGCTCAATATCGGACTGTGTACCACGTAGTTCAAAGTCTCCCAACATTGGGAAGCCAAAACGCTGGCTGTACTGTTTAGCAGTTAGGCAGTATTGGTTATTGAAGTTGCGGTTCCCAGAACCGATGATACCAAAGCAACGTTTGTGGTTGTCATGGGATGCGATAAAGTCTCCCAGTGGATTGGTTAAGATTTCAACATCTCCATTGTCAACGCCATTTCCTCCTTCAAGGTAGGTTGGCAAGAGTGCGACAAAGGGTTCATCTACTTGGAAGGTTTCATGATTAAGCTCTTTAATATTGATTTGGCGACATTCAATCCCGTGGTTGAGGGACAGATAGTCAGACATACGTTTGACAAAGCTTTGGGTATTACCGCTTAGACTAATATAAACGAGGGTAAGTTGAGACATAAGCGTCCTCTTTCTATCTATATCTTGTGTTTGTTCAATCATTCTAACACAAGATATTGTGCTTTTCAAGTTAGCTCCTTGCGCTTAAGAATTGCCTATCTAGCTCTTTTTCTTTACTTGTAAAAGTGATAAAATAAAGGTTATTAAAAGAAGCGAAGGAAGAAATCATGGCTAAAGATAAAAATGTAACAGGAGAAGAAATTTTAGACGTTTGCTCGGCCTATATGTCAGCAGATGATTTGAAATTAGTCGAAAAGGCCTGGCATTATGCGACGGATGCTCATAGTGAGCAATTTCGTCAGTCAGGAGAACCTTATATAATCCACCCTATTCAAGTGGCAGGTATTTTGGCAGATCTCCATCTTGATGCAGTAACAGTGGCCTGTGGTTTCTTGCATGATGTCGTTGAAGACACGGAAAAGACGCTAGATGATTTAGAAGCGGATTTTGGTACGGATGTACGCAATATTGTAGACGGTGTTACCAAGCTTGGTAAGGTTGAATATAAGTCTCACGAGGAGCAGTTGGCTGAAAATCACCGTAAGATGCTTATGGCCATGTCTAAGGATATCCGAGTAATCTTGGTTAAGCTGGCAGACCGTTTGCACAATATGCGTACTCTCAAGCATCTTCGTAAGGATAAGCAAGAGCGCATTTCTCGTGAAACGATGGAAATTTACGCTCCTTTGGCCCACCGTTTGGGTATCAGCCGCATCAAATGGGAATTGGAAGACACGGCTTTCCGTTACCTTAACGAGGTAGAATTTTATAAGATTTCCCACATGATGAAGGAAAAACGCCGCGAGCGTGAGGCACTTGTGGACGAGATTGTCGATAAAATTAAGACTTACACAGCTGAGCAAGGACTTGTTGGTGATGTTTATGGTCGTCCAAAGCATATCTACTCTATTTATCGTAAGATGCGCGACAAGAAAAAGCGCTTCGATCAAATTTATGATTTGATTGCCATCCGTTGTGTCATGGAGACGCACAGTGATGTTTATGCCATGTTGGGATACATTCATGAGCTCTGGCGTCCGATGCCTGGCCGTTTCAAAGACTATATTGCCAATCCTAAATCCAATGGTTACCAGTCTATCCATACAACGGTTTATGGACCAAAAGGACCTATTGAAATCCAAATCCGTACCAAGGAAATGCACCAAGTTGCCGAATACGGGGTTGCAGCTCACTGGGCTTACAAGAAAGGTATCAAGGGCAAGGTAGATTCGAAAGAGTCTGCTTTGGGAATGAACTGGATTAAAGATCTTGTTGAACTTCAAGATGCCTCAAATGGTGATGCTATGGGATTTGTAGACTCTGTTAAAGAGGATATCTTCTCAGAGCGTATTTATGTCTTTACGCCAAATGGTGCTGTTCAGGAATTGCCTAAAGATTCAGGACCTATTGACTTTGCCTATGCCATCCATACTCAAGTCGGTGAGAAGGCCACAGGTGCTAAGGTTAATGGCCGTATGGTTCCCTTGACTGCTAAACTTAAGACAGGTGATGTGGTTGAGATTGTCACTAATGCCAATTCTTTTGGTCCTAGTCGTGACTGGATTAAGATGGTCAAGACAACTAAGGCCAGAAATAAAATTCGACAATTCTTTAAGAATCAGGATAAGGAAGCTTCTATCACCAAGGGTCGTGAGCTTTTGATTGCCTACTTCCAAGAGCATGGCTATATTGCCAATAAATACCTAGACAAGAAACATATTGAGGAAATTCTCCCTCGTATGAGTGTGCGTAGTGAAGAAGCTCTCTATGCCGCTGTTGGTTTTGGTGAAATTAGTGCTGCTGCTGTTTTCAATCGTCTGACAGAAAAAGAACGCCGTGAGGAAGAGCGTGCTAAGGCAAAAGCTGAAGCTGAAGAGCTAATGAACGGTGGCGAAGTTAAGACTGAGAAGAAAGAAGTTCTTAAGGTTAAGAGTGAAAATGGCGTCATCATTCAAGGTGCTTCAGGTCTCCTCATGCGTATCGCTAAGTGTTGTAACCCAGTACCTGGAGATGAGATTGAAGGTTATATCACCAAGGGCCGTGGAATTGCTATTCACCGTTCAGATTGTAATAATATCAAGAGTCAAGAAGGTTATGAGCAACGTTTAATCGAAGTGGAGTGGGATGAACGTAATGCCAATAAATCTTATTTGGCAGAGATTGACATCTATGGCCTTAACCGTTCTGGTCTGTTGAATGATGTTCTTCAAATCTTGTCAAATACGACCAAGAGCATTGCTACGGTCAATGCGCAACCGACTAAGGACATGAAGTTTGCCAATATTCACGTTAGCTTTGAAATTGCAAACCTTATTGAATTGACTGGTCTTGTGGATAAGATTAAAATTATCCCTGATGTTTACAGTGTTAAACGTACGAATGGTTAAGGAGTTACTGCGATGAAGATTGTGATTCAGCGTGTGCAAAGTGCTTCTGTAGCTATTGAGGATAGTACGGTCGGTACTATTAAGCAAGGGCTTTTGCTCTTGGTTGGAGTTGGCCCAGAAGACACTAAAGAGGATCTTGACTATGCGGTTCGTAAGATTATCAATATGCGCATTTTTTCAGATGAAGATGGCAAGATGAATCTTTCTGTTAAGGATATTGGCGGCCAGATTTTGTCGATTTCTCAGTTTACGCTTTTTGCAGATACGAAAAAAGGGAATCGACCAGCATTTACGGGAGCTGCAAAGCCTGACATGGCTAGCCAGTTCTATGACGATTTCAACCAATCCTTGTCAGCTCATGTTCCTGTAGAAAGAGGACGCTTTGGTGCAGATATGCAGGTTAGTCTGGTCAATGACGGACCTGTGACCATTATTTTAGATACTAAAAATAGATAAACAAACTATTTCTCGCCTTGATATGATACCTCTTAAGTAGACAAGGTAAATACCTAAAATCTACTTAAGAGGTATTTTTATGTCTAGAAGAGAAAGATTCACCCCATACGAGAAAGAACAAGCTTGTCTCGATTATATTAATGGAAATCGTTCCAGATCTGAAATATGTAACTGTCTCCATATTTCCACAAGGACGATTCAAGATTGGGCCGCCATCTATAAAAAATATGGGATTTTAGGATTCACAAAGAAAACAAAAAACAGTTCCTATTCAAAAGAATTTAAAATGGAACTTGTAGAAAAATGTATTAGTGGTGAGGCTTCATCTATTGATTTAGGTCATCAGTATGATATTTCTTCAGGACTTTTAAGAAAGTGGATTAGGATGTATAATGCCAATATAGAACTTAAGGATTACAATCCAAAACAGGGGGTCTATATGGCAAAAGCAAGACGTAAAACTACTATTGATGAGCGTAAAGAGATTGTCAATTATTGTATTGAACACAATCGCAATTATAAGGAAACGGCGTCACTTTATGATGTTTCTTATAGCCAAGTGTATTCGTGGGTGAAAAAGTATGATAGTGATGGTGAAGAAGGTTTAGTTGACAAAAGGGGTCATCACAAACTAGATGATGAGGTTGATGAATTAGAACGTTTACGAAGAGAAAATGTGCGCTTAAAACGTCAGTTAGAAGAAAAGGATATGGCTGTTGAACTCTTAAAAAAAGTGAAAGAATTCGGAAGGATGTGAGGCTAGGGAAACAGCGCCACGAATCAAAATACTTAGCGATTGAAGACTTCAACACAAATAAAGGGTGGAGCATTAGCTGGATGTGTCATCAGCTCGGCATTACGAGGTCTGCATTTTATAAATGGAAACATAGAATAGTTCCAGAACAAGAACAATTAAACAGCGAAATTGCGGAATTAATTAAAGAATATGACGAACGTTTTTCACACATCTTGGGATACCGAAGAATGACCGATTGGATCAATCATTTCAATCATACGAATTACTCAAGAAAGAGAATTCACCGAATTATGAAAATACTCGATATTCACGCTTTTATCCGTAAGAAAAGGAAAAAATACAAGACTGCCAAGTCTGAAGAAACTGCAGAAAATAAGTTATCAAGAAACTTCTATACGACTGCTCCGAACAAAAAATGGGTAACAGATGTTACAGAGTTTAAGATTCCTAACTCTCATAAGAAACTTTATCTGAGTGCCATACTTGATTTATATGACCGCTATCCTATTGCTTTTGTCATAAGTGGTCGAAATGACAATCGGCTAGTCTTCAAAACATTTGACAAAGCTATTGAAAAAAATCCCACAGCTAAGCCTATATTTCACAGCGATAGAGGGTTTCAATATACCAATAAAAACTTTCAAAAAAAGCTGAAAGATACTGATATGATTCAATCCATGTCAAGAGTAGGCCATTGTATTGATAACGGACCAATAGAAGGTTTTTGGGGAATTATAAAATCGGAAATGTATCAGATGTATGAGATTTCAGATGAGGCCTCCCTCCGATATGCCATCAAAGACTATATCCGATTTTACTGTCAAGAGCGTCCACAAAGCAGATATGACTGTAGAACGCCTTTGGAAGTCAGAAACGCTGCCTTAACATCAGAACATCCTTTGTCATACCCAATCGCTAAGAATAACAAAATTGAAAAGTACAAGTCAAAGTGGTCTGCATAAAAAAACAGCCGTACATTTATTTTGTACGACTGACCTTCAAAAACAGACACTTTTTTAGATATTTAACCTGTCTACTTGACAGGGGGCATATCACCTTGTGTGAGAGGTGGTTTTTTTTAATTCTCTCACATGAACTATTTAGGTGATGGATTTTCATTATTTAGGATTTATTTTTTCATTTTAAGTAGACTGAATCAAGTGAATATTTAATGAAATTAGAAAATGTTGCTCTCAAATTTCTGAAAAAACCTGACCATTCATGATGAAAAAATTACCGTTTACGAGGATTACCGGAAATTCCCTTGTCTTACAAAAAAGATTAAGTTAACATTAGTTTCATAAGAAACACCAAGCGATTTTTATGAAACTAAAAATAACTCGAGTTTACAGCATGCAAATACAAATAGTGATAATTTGAAACGCCGAGGTGATTTAAACTTTTTTAGAGGGATAGAGAGATATGTCAAAGAAAGTAGCGTCAACTAAATTATTATCAGGTTTGTTTGTAGCCGGTGGTGTCCTAGGGATGAATCAGGTCGCCAAGGCAGATAGCATGGTCAGTTCAGAAGCAACAAAACCAGTCATTACAACTGAAGCAGATAACTTGGTGGTGGTACCAACTGAGGCCGTTGCTCCAGTAGCGACAACAGAAGTAGGTCCATCATCTGCCGCTGTTGCGACAGATACTGCAACAACAGCGACAGCTTCTACAATCTTTTCACAAGCTGTGCCAGAAGAGAGTGCTAGTTCAGAAACGCTTGTAGCCAGTGAAGCATTAGCTCCTGAGTCAGCTGCTGTGGAAACCATCACATCATCATCTGATAATGCTACTGAAGCAGGACGCCATTCAACTGCTCAAGTGACACCAGTTACAGAAGTGACAGAGCAAAACTTAAATGGTGATGCTTACTTGACAGATCCAGAAACAACAAAAGCAGCTTATAGCAAGACAGATGGTGATATTAATTATTCCGTTGTTGTGTCTAATCCAACAGCAGAAACTAAGACGATGACTGTCAACTTGACACTTCAACATGCTTCAGAGATCATCGATCAAGATAACGTTGACCTTACGCTAGCGGCAGGAACCTCAGCTAAGGTTTCAAACTTGATAGTAGCGTCAGAGTGGTTGACAAACAATACAGGTTACTTGGTGACAATCAGTGTCAATGATAAATCTGGTAGTACTTTGTCAAGCAAGCGTGCTGGTTTGTCTGTTGAAGATGATTGGACAGTTTTCCCACGTTACGGTATTGTAGCAGGTTCGCCAACTGATCAAAACAGTATTCTTGTTAAAAATCTTGAAGCCTACCGTAAAGAGCTTGAGCTCATGAAGTCTATGAATATCAACTCATATTTCTTCTATGATGCTTATAACGAAGCTACAGATCCTTTCCCAGAGGGTGTCGATAGCTTTGTTCAAAAATGGAATACCTGGAGTCACACTCAGGTTGACACTAAGGCTGTTAAAGAATTGGTTGACCAAGTTCATAAGTCAGGTGCTGTTGCCATGCTTTATAACATGATTTCAGCAGATTCAAATCCAAAGAATCCAGCCCTTCCACTTGCTGCTTTGGCTTATAACTTCTACGATAGCTTTGGTAAGAAGGGTGAACCGATGACTTACACTATCGGTGATAACCCAACTCAAGTTTACTATGATCCAGCGAATCCAGATTGGCAAAAATATATCGCAGGTGTCATGAAATCAGCTATGGATCGTATGGGATTCGATGGTTGGCAAGGTGATACAATTGGTGACAACCGTGTGACTGATTATGAGCACCGTAACAGCACAGACGAGGCTGACTCACACATGATGTCTGATTCATATGCGTCATTTATTAATGCTATGAAAGACCTCATTGGTGAAAAGTACTACATCACAATCAATGATGTCAATGGTGGTAATGATGATAAATTAGCCAAGGCACGTCAAGATGTTGTTTATAATGAGCTCTGGACAAACGGTGGTTCAGTTATTCCAGGACGTATGCAGGTTGCCTATGGTGATTTGAAAGCACGTATCGATATGGTACGCAATAAAACTGGTAAATCACTTATCGTTGGTGCCTACATGGAAGAACCAGGTATTGATTATACTGTTCCTGGTGGAAAAGCAACTAACGGTGCTGGTAAAGATGCCCTTGCTGGTAAGCCATTGCAAGCTGACGCGACTCTTCTCGTAGATGCGACAGTAGCTGCAGCCGGTGGCTATCACATGTCCATTGCAGCCCTTGCCAATGCTAATGCAGCCCTTAACGTTCTTCAAAGTGCCTATTACCCAACTCAATACCTCAGTGTGGCTAAGGACACTATTCGTAAGCTTTACAATTACCAACAGTTTATCACTGCTTATGAAAATCTTCTCCGTGGTGAGGGTGTGACAAACAGCACTCAGTCTGTATCTACAAAGAATGCTTCTGGTGAAATCCTTTCTAAAGATGCTCTTGGTGTGACAGGAAATCAAGTTTGGACATTTGCTAAATCAGGAAAAGGTTTCTCAACTGTTCAAATGATTAACATGATGGGCATCAATGCGGGCTGGCATAATGAAGAGGGTTATGCGGATAATAAAACACCGGACGCTCAAGAAAATCTCACAGTTCGTCTTAGCCTAGCAGGTAAAACGGCTCAAGAAGCTGCTAAAATTGCCGATCAAGTCTATGTGACGTCACCAGATGATTGGGCAACTTCAAGCATGAAGAAGGCACAAGCAAGCCTTGAAACAGATGAAAATGGTCAACCAGTACTTGTCATTTCAGTTCCTAAACTAACGCTTTGGAACATGCTCTATATCAAGGAAGACACAACAGCAACACCGGTAGAACCAGTTATCTTGAAACCAGTTACTAACCAAGCTGGTAAGAAAGCAGACAATACCGTAACATCTGAAGCAAGCTCAGAAACAGCTAAATCCGAAAATACAACAGTAAACAAAGGTTCAGAGGCTCCAACTGATACGAAACCATCTGTTGAAGCTCCTAAACTCGATGAAACAACTAAACCAGCACCATCAGTTGACGAGTTAGTAAACTCAGCAGCTGTTCCAGTGGCGATAGCTGTGTCAGAGACCGCACATGATAAGAAAGATGACAACTCAGTATCTAATACGGATCAAGGTACAGTAGCATCAGATTCAATCACTACACCAGCTTCAGAGGCTGCAAGCACAGCTGCCTCAACAGTCTCATCAGAAGTATCAGAAAGTGTAACAGTATCATCGGAAGCATCAGAAACTGAAAATAGTTCAGTAGCATCAACTTCAGAGTCAGCAATTTCAACGACGACAGCAATTTCAGAATCACATACAGTAGTTGAACCAGTGGCTTCTTTGACAGAATCAGAGAGTCAGGCAAGCACTAGCCTTGTTTCAGAAACTACAAGCACAATTGTCTCAGTTGCTCCGTCAGAAGTATCAGAAAGCACAACAGTATCATCGAAGGTCTCAGAAACTGATATTATCTCAGCAGCATCAACTTCAGAGACTTCAGCATCTGAATCAGAGAATTCAATCAGCACAGTCGTTTCAGAATCAGAAGTAGTTGAAGAACCAGCTGTTTCATTGACAGAATCAGAAAGTCAAGTGAGCACTTCAGAAGTGACTTCGGCGATTTCAGAAACAGTAAGCACATCAGAGGAAGTCATCCTTGATGGACTATCAGAAAACATCAATAGTTGGAATAGACTCTCTGTAGCTCCTCGCGTCTCAGAAACCTTACCAAGTACTTCTGAAACGATTACAGAAGCAGCATCACTCTTTAGCAACTATGCAAGATATTCAGAAACAGCAAGCTCAGAATCTCACTCTATGGTAGCAGCTTCTTCAGAAGTTTCTATTGAAAAATTAGCAGTATCTATCTTGAAAGATACTGAGGGTGGCTTGTACGATGCAACAACAATCAGAAATATTGTTGAGATGATTGATAGCATTACAACAAATGTCAGCTATACTCGCAGTAGCCGTCAAGACCTTGTCAATACAGCTTCGTCAGATAATACTTACAATGGTAGTCAAGATCTTAACCTTGCAAGTAAGACAACGACGCAAGCAGGTGAAAAAGGAACAACTGAAGATCTTAAGGCTACAATTGCTAAAACAGCAAAATCTCACAAGTGGGGAGAACATGCTGTAGCTATCCTTACAGCTATTGTCCTTGCAGGTGCGGCAACCCTTGCAGCTCTTCGTAACTTCTTGATGTCAAAAAAAGTTGATAAATAATAAGTAGAACTCTTTGTGTAAACAAGGAGTTTTCTTTATACTGGCTGCTATTTTTTCTGAAAATTGTGATACAATAGAAATAGTTTGAATATTGTGTCAAAGGAGAGCCAATGATTACTGCAAATGATATCGTAAAGGCTAATGAAGTCTTAAAAAACGTGGTGGAACGCACACCACTAGATTTTGATCGCTACCTATCTGAAAAATACGGGGCGACCATTTATATTAAAAAAGAAAATATGCAAAAGGTACGCTCTTTCAAATTGCGTGGAGCCTACTATGCTATCCATCAATTGAGTGATGAGGATAAGGCGCGTGGTGTGGTTTGTGCATCAGCCGGAAACCATGCTCAGGGGGTTGCCTACACTTGTAACGAGATGAAGATTCCGGCAACCATCTTTATGCCAGTAACAACACCTCTCCAAAAAATTGGTCAAGTCCGTTTCTTTGGTGGCAAGTTTGTAACAATCAAATTGGTAGGAGATACCTTTGATGCTTCTGCTCAAGCAGCACAGGAATATACCAAGTCTGAAGGGATGACTTTCATTGATCCATTCGACGATTATAATGTCCAAGCAGGTCAAGGAACTGTTGCTTATGAAATTTATGAGCAGGCTCAAGAGGAAGGTGTTTCCTTCGATAGTATCTTGGTTCCAGTAGGTGGTGGCGGCCTTATCTCTGGTGTAGCTACCTATATCAAGGATGTAGCACCGTCTATGGAGGTTATTGGTGTTGAGGCTAGTGGTGCTCGTAGTATGCGTGCTGCCTTTGACCGTGGTTATCCTGTAAAACTCGAAGAAATTGATAAGTTTGCGGACGGGATTGCTGTTCAAAAGGTAGGTGTCAAGACCTATGAAGTCGCACGTAAATATGTTGACCGTCTCTTGGGAGTTGATGAAGGATTGATTTCAGAAACCCTAATTGATATGTACTCTAAGGTTGGTACCATTGCAGAACCCGCAGGTGCGGCATCAGTGGCAGCTTTGGAAGTGATCAAAGATGAGATTAAAGGAAAAACCATCGTCTGCATCATTTCAGGTGGTAACAATGACATCAACCGTATGCCAGAGATGGAAGAACGTGCGCTTATCTACGATGGTATCAAGCATTACTTTGTGGTTAACTTCCCACAACGTCCTGGTGCCCTTCGTGAATTTGTAAATGATATCTTGGGACCAAATGATGATATCACTCGTTTTGAGTACATCAAACGTGCTAATAAAGGAAAAGGTCCGGTTCTCATTGGTATAGCTCTTAGTGATAAGAACGACTATGATGGACTTCTCGAGCGTCTTTCGGCCTTTGACCCAAGTTATATCAACCTTCACGGTAACGAAACACTATACAATATGCTTGTCTGAGGACAGGTTCAGACAATGAAAAAAGAATCGACGAAGTCGGTTCTTTTCTACTTTGACTTAGCTATAAAGTGGTACTAATGCCTTATCTTCAAACTAAAACCCCAGTATTTCTACTGAGGTTTTCTTTATTCGATAATTAAGAGTCCATCTTTAATGGCGAATGGATTGTCTTTATTGATGCGGTCGTAGAACATGATACCGTTAGTATGGTCGATTTCATGTTGAACAACGATTGAGTTGTAACCACGGAGTTTAACACGTTGCTTTTCGCCTTCTTTGTTGAAGTATTCAACAGTTACACGAGCATGACGAACCACGTAACCAGGAACGTCGCGATCAACTGAGAGGCATCCTTCGCCATCGCCCAAAGCAGCATCCTGAACAGAATGGGCAACTACTTTAGGGTTGTACATGATTTCTTGAAGGCTATATGCTTCTTTTGGTGGATTACCTTCAGCGTCTTCAGGGTTTGGAACGAGAACAGCGATAATGCGTTTTGAAATATCTAATTGAGGGGCTGCAAGACCGACTCCCCCACGAAGCCCCATTTTTTCGGCAATAACAGGATCTTGTGAGTTACGAAGAAACTGCATCATTTTTTCACCTAGGATAATGTCTTCGTCTGATAGTGGGAAGGTTACATCTTCAGCGACAGCACGCAAGGTTGGATTTCCTTCGCGAATGATATCATTCATATCAATCATATGGCTGGCGCGGATAATTTTGGTTTGAGCATCCATTTGTTTACCTCTATTTTCTTTTTTCTTTGATTTACTTGTTTATAACTATAGCACAAAAGGGTTGAAAATTAAACCATCAAGGGTTAAAGTGAGGCTTTTTCTAATCGATAAAAGCCAGTTTTTCCAAGGTTTGTCTCTCTAAAATACGATAGGTTTTAAAGGCCTCTTTTTCGATAATTCCCTGATCGATAAATTGTTTGATAACTCGCTGTACATGACGATAGCTAGTTCCAAAACGGGAAGCTAAAATGGATGGTGATAATTGAAAGATATTCTCTTCTTCACTTTTCAAAATATGGGTGGCCAGACGCTCTTTGACAGAGTAGCTCGCATTCGTTGAAGCAGTGATACCTTGCTTATGCAGTGCCATAGCCAGGTTACGTCCAATTTGGTAGAGAAAAACAGGGTCTTTGAGGAGTTCTTCTTTATTATTTAATGGGAGCTGAACTGCTTGAACCTCTTCTAAAGCAATGACTGATGATCCTGCTGGTTGGTTGGTCATGAGTTCTACATCTCCCAATATCTGAGGCTGATTGAGCGTTTCTAGGATATGTTCTTTACCATTGAAGAGAGAACGAACAATTTTTACCTTTCCTGATAAAATGTAGGTCAGCTCAGTGATAGCTTGCCCTTGGGTACAAATATAATCGTTCTTTTGAAAGGTGACTTTCTGTAATTGGTTGAGGTAGGGGGGTGGAAAGACCTGGTCAAGTTGAGGTCTTATGGTATGATTACGCATACATCTCCTTTTTTAGGACCTAGGTCCTATTTTTTAAAGTCTCCTTAGATTATAATGAAAAAATAACTATTAGACAAGTAAGGAAAGGATGTTCTTATCCCTATATTATGACACGAATTTTAGAAAAAATGAGCCTGCTTGGGCTATCCTTGCTCTTGATTTCGGCCTTTTCGATTTCAACAGCGTTACCACCTATGTTGGACTACTATAGCCCAACCTTTTCTGCCGCGCAAGTGGAGCTTTTAGTATCTGTCCCTTCATTTTCCGTAGTCGCGATGCTCTTACTTAATTCATTTATTGACAAATGGCTAAGTGATAGACAGCTAATTGTGACTGGGCTGCTCTTACTTAGTAGTGCTGGGATTTTTCCTTTTTTTGTACAAGCCTATCCTCTTGTCTTACTGTCACGTATTGCTTTTGGAATGGGGATTGGTCTTATCAATGCTAAGGCGATTGCCATCATCAGTCAACGTTATCAAGGTAAAGAGCGGGTTCAGATGTTAGGTATTCGTGGCTCCATGGAGTTGATTGGTGGAGCTTCTTGTTCTCTTTTAGTTGGACAATTACTGAAAATTCATTGGACCTTTGCCTTTCTTATCTATGGTTTTGGTTTTGTGATTTTGATTATGTACCTCCTTTTTGTGCCATCGATGGAGCAGGTGGAGAAGAAGCAGATTACAAAAAGAAAACAAGTTCTGAACAAAAAAGACCTTGGTATGATTCTTGGCATGGCTCTTTTAGCAGGTTTTGTCATCTGTATCAATTCTTCGATTAGTTTGCGCGTGCCTCTGTTTCAAGTTGCTGGTAAGACTATTGAGAGTGGTCAATCAGCCTTAGTACTGAGTTTAGAGCAGGGAATTGGAATTGTAGCTGGACTGAGTTTCGCCTCGCTTATAGGACATTTTAAAAATCGTCTTTTGCCAATAGTGATGTTCTTGTTAGCGGTTTGTCTCTTTGGGATGTCAGTGGCTAGTAACTTACCGATTTTGATTTTATCTTCAGTTGGTGTTGGTTTCTTTTATAGTATTATTTTGACAATTATCTTTAACCGACTTTCTGAGTCTATTGCTAGAAGTCTGTTGAACAAGGCGACAGCCTATGTCCTCTTAGGCTGTAACCTAGGGTCAGCCATTTCCCCTTATGTTTTGAAATTGTTAGCACTCATATCTCCAAGTTTTAGTTGGATTTTTCTAGCTTATGCTATCGTAAGTTTCCTACTTTTCCTTGGATTCTTTCTGAATGCAAAAATGGCCAAAAAAGTCTAAGCTTCAAAAACTTAATCAGTGAAATCTTGCGATTGACAAAGATTAGTAGATGAGCTAAAATAGAGAGGTCGTAAAGACAAACCAACTCTTTCTTGGTTTTAGGAGAGCCAATCCTAAGACTCGGATGGAGCAAAAAAAGGAGAAAAAACATGGCAATCTCAAAAGAGAAAAAAAATGAAATCATTGCTCAATACGCACGTCACGAAGGTGACACTGGTTCAGTAGAGGTTCAAGTTGCTGTCCTTACTTGGGAAATCAACCACCTTAACGAACACATTAAACAACACAAAAAAGACCACGCTACTTACCGTGGTTTGATGAAAAAAATCGGTCACCGTCGTAACTTGTTGGCATACCTTCGCCGCACAGACGTTAACCGTTACCGTGAGTTGATCAGCTCACTCGGACTTCGTCGTTAATTCAAGATACAAGTGCCTAGGCCTTGTTCAATTGAATACACGAAAATGGAACTGCTCTATGATGGGGCAGTTTTTTTATTCGCTAGGATTTTAGCCTGAGTTCAAAACAGCTCTCTAGATGTAGAGGGATGTTTTTCTGTGTTCCTCTAAAAATTTCTGACGTTGATTAATCTATAGAATAAAAAAACTCCAAAATTAATTCTGGAAGTTTTTTAACTTAAAATCTTTTTGATAACTGTTTGAAATTGAGGGAGTTGATGAATAGCAGTTCCGACAAGGATACCTAACATATTTAAGGTGATATCTCCCAAATCAAAGACTCCTAAATGTCCGAAGTATTGAATGGATTCGACGGAGAAAAGGGTAAGGAGACAGAGTAGGAGATTACTCAATCGTGAAGAAAAGAGGAGTCCCAGAGGGATGAACATTAACAGGTTCATGATGGGAACGAAGTGGCTGCCCCAGTATAATTCCCGAGCGAAGGAAAGGGGATTAAGTGAGAGACCTTGGGTACCAATGTTTTTCAAGAAAAGTAGGTAGAAGAGAGCAAGAAAGTAAATGAAGTAGAGTAGGAGTAGTGTCTGTTTTTTTAGCTTTCTAGTAAGAAGGAGTTTCAAAAAAGCGTAGACAAAGTAACTCAGTAGGACAATAATGACTAGGTTGAGTAAGACTTGGAAGTAGGAGCCATAATGGGCGATGTAATGAACGTACTGTTCGAGATGGCCCCTATAAAACCAATAAGACAAGCACAGTGATAGGCTTCCTAGTAAGATGTTACTCAATGTTTTTAATGTTTTTGCCACTTTGCTCCTCCATTTGCATATGATGAGTACACATTATATCAAAAAAACGTTTAAAGAAAGTTAAGAAACTGTAACGAAGTTTTGATAGAATGGAAAGATAAGGCAGAATCAAAGACTAAAAAAGGACTTTGAAACAGCAACTCTACTTTTGACTAACAATTTAATGATTTTTGTAAACAGGCTATGAAAGCTTATAAAATAATTAAATTTTAAAAATTAGGAGTCAGCATCTTGTTTCAGGATTATTAAAATGTTATTATATAGTAGTGAATTTTTAACATAAAAAGGAGTTCGTCTTATGAATAAAAAGGTTTTGGCGACAGCTGGAATTGCAGCACTTGCAGTTTCTGCTACAGTTGCTAAAGCTGATGAGGTAACGACAAACGATCAAGCCTCAACAACAGCATCAGTATCATCGACAGCTACACAAGCTGTCCCAACTCAAGCCCAAGTCGAAGCGGCTAGAGAACAAGCCAGCGCTGCAAATCAAGCAGTATCGCAACAAGAGTCAGTTGTTGCTAATCATGAAGTAGCTGCAAACCAGGCTCAAGCAAACCTAGCGACAGCAGATGCTAACTTGCAAAAGGCACAAACAGCAGCCGATGAAGCAAGTCCAGAAACTATTGCTGCCGCTCAAGGTCAAGTAACTACTGCTGAAAATGCAGCTAAGGAAGCTAAGTCAGCAGTCGAAACAGCTCAATCAGCAGAAAAAACTGCCAAAGATGCAGCAGACAAACAGCAATCTGTCGTTAATACAGATCAAGCTAATGTCAATGCTAAAGCTAGTGAAGTTGCTAATGCTCAAAAATCAGTAGATGCTGCTAAAGCAGCTCTTAATGGTTCTAGCGCTTCTGAGGCAGCTTCTAACCAAGCTAAAGCACAATCAGCTTTTGATGCTGCAACAGCAGCTGAGAAAAAAGCTCAAGAAGAATTGGCAGCCGCTCAGGCAGCTGATAAAGAAAAAGCTACTGCTATTGCAGCTAAAGAAGGGCAATTGACTGCAGATCAAAATGCAGCAAACCAAGCTAAAGCAGCCTATGAGACTGCTCAAACAGTAGCTAATGAAAAGGCAGCTGCCCTTGCAGCCGCTGAAGCAGCTAAGAAAAAAGCAGAATCTTCAACAACTTCAACAGCTAATGTTCGTCAAAAATTCTCAGTGTCACAAGAGTATGTCAATGCTCTTAAGATTCATGAGTCTAAAACAGCGACAGCAGCAGAAATAGCTCAAGCTGAACAAGTCTTGAAGAACGTTAATAAACGTGATCGTGGTAACAATAGTTATCAAGACAATGAAGCAGATAAAAATGTTAAAATTAGTGATTTGAATAATCTTAGTGAAGCTCAAATTACAGATTTGTCATTGTATGCTTCAAGTTTGATTAACCAAATTCGTACAGCCTTTGGTACAACTCAAACATCTGTTTCAAAAGGTAGTGTTCTTGCAGCTGATCGTGTTTCAGATGGTTATGTAGCAGATAACTGGGGTTGGGAAGCTATTACCCATAAAAGACATGATAGTGCCGCCCTTGACCGTGCTGGTAAGTCATTTAATAGTGTAAGTATTGGTGAAAACCTTAATACATGGCAAGGTTTGACAGGACCATTTACCCTTAACGACATTAAGAAATATGTCTATGAAGCTATGCTTGACTTCATGTTTAACGGTAAAGAGTGGAACCACGCTCGTTCTATTTCTGGACTTACAGCAGATGGTGGTGAGGCTTACATTGGTACAGACATCAGTGTTGTTGCCGGTGCCTTTAACGTTCACGTAAACAATGTCAATAAAAATTCTATCGCTTCTGATAGTAGCTTTGACACAACTAAGATTGCTAACCCATATGTAGGTAACCAATCTCAACCATCTTCAAATGCAAATCTAGCAGCTGCAAAAGCAGCTTATGAAGCTGCTAAACAAGCTAACGATCAAGCTCAAAGTGATTTGGCTAGCAAGAAATCTGCTTCTGAGTCAGCAACTCTTAAACTTAAGAATACTCAATCAGAACTTGCAGCTCTTAAAGCGACTGCAAGCAAGTTGGCAGCTGCTCAGAATAACCTTTCTGAAAAACAAGCAGCCCTTGCAACTGCTAAATCAGAATTGGAAAAAGCTAACGCTGCAGTCGAAAACCTTAATGCTAACGCACAAGAAAAAGCAGCAGCCCTTAGCAAAGCTCAAGCAACTCTTGATGAAAAACAAGCAGAGCTTCAAACAGCTAAAGATAAACTTGCGACAAGTTCTGCGACCTTGCAACGTTTGACAAATGCATACAACGCTGCTAAGCAAGATACTGCTAAGAAACAAGTAGCATTGACACAAGCTAACCAAGCTTTGGCTTCTGCTAAGAACCGTGTAGCAGCTCTTACAAATGCTTCAGCTAACCTAGCTAAGGCTAAGGCAGAACGTGCAACGGCCTTTGCTAAATTTACTGCGGCGAAAGGTGCTCTTTCAACTGAACGTGCGAAACTGGTTGAATTGTCTGCTAAACGTGATAAATTAACGAGCGAATACACGACAGTTCAAACAGCTTTCGATAACTATATGAAAGCTAAGGCAGACAAAGAGCTTCAAACACAATTGGCTAAAGAGTATGCTAACATCATCTCTAAAGGTCTTACACCAGTACCTGTTTACGATGTAGATGGTAAAGTTGTTGCTTTCACAACACAAGAACAGGCAGCTCAAACTGTAGCGCAAGTTCCTGTAAATTATGGTCAAACAAAAGCTGAGAAACAAGCTCCTGTACAAGAAGCAGACAGCTTGCCAGAAACAGGTGAGTCAACTGCAGCAGGATTCAGTCTTGTAGGTCTCTTCATGACACTATTGGCCTTCCTTGGTTTCGTTGACAGACGTACACGTCGTAACTAATCATTATAGACAAAAAACGGCAGTTGCCGTTTTTTATATGTCTGAGAATCTAAAAAAGTTAAGGTCTAAACCTTAACTTTTTCGTTTTTAACCCAAGAAACGTTTGAGGAATTCCTTAGTACGTTCTTCTTTAGGATTTTCAAAGATTTGTTCTGGGCTACCTTGTTCAGCGATTACCCCTTTATCCATGAAGATGACACGGTCTGAAACGTCACGGGCGAACTCCATTTCATGGGTAACGATAATCATGGTCAAACCAGTTTCAGATAGCTCCTGCATAGTCTTGAGTACTTCCCCTACCATTTCTGGGTCAAGGGCTGAAGTTGGCTCGTCAAAGAGGATGGCTTCTGGATCAACAGAGAGGGCACGGGCAATGGCCACACGTTGTTTTTGTCCCCCTGAGAGTTGTTTTGGTTTAGCTTTCCAGTATTGTTCCCCCATACCAACTTTCTCTAAGTTAGCTTTGGCGATGCTTTCAGCTTCTTTACGGTCACGTTTGAGAACGGTTGTTTGAGCTACGATAGCATTTTCCAAGACATTAAGGTTTTCAAAGAGGTTGAAGGATTGGAAAACCATACCGAGTCTTTCACGATAGGTAGTGAGGTCGTAACCTTTTTCAAGGACGTTGTCCCCATGATAGAGGATTTCACCACCTGAAGGTGATTCGAGTAGGTTAATAGAGCGAAGGAAGGTTGATTTCCCTGAACCTGAAGAACCAATAATTGAGATAACCTCACCCTTTTTGACGCTGAGGGAGATATCTTTGAGGACTTCATTTTTTCCGTATGATTTTTTGAGGTTTTTAATTTCTAAAATCGTCTCAGTCATTAGTGAACCCCTCCTTGTGTGTAAGTATCTTGATCCAAACGGCGTTCTACATAACGCAAGATGCGTGTCACTGTGAAGGTAAGGACAAAGTAGATTGCTGCGATAACAAAGAATGTTTGGAAGTATTGATAAGTTTGGCTTGCAACAGTGTTACCTGCGAAGTAAAGTTCCACAACAGAGATAACGTTCAAAACAGAGGTATCCTTGATATTGATAACGAACTCATTACCAGTAGCTGGCAAGATGTTACGGATAACCTGTGGAAGAACAATCTTACGCATGGTTTGACCATGGGTAAATCCAAGAGCAGTTGCAGCTTCAAATTGTCCTTTATCTACGGCGAAGATACCACCACGAACGATTTCACTCATGTAGGCTCCGGTGTTGATAGAAACGATGAAGACAGCTGCTAGGGTACGGTCAATGTTGATACCAAAGGCCTGGGCAGTACCGTAGTAGATAACCATAGATTGTACAATCATTGGCGTACCACGGAAAACTTCGATATAGACATTAAGAACCCAACCGAAGAGTTTTTGGAGCAAAGCTACAAATTTATTAGCAGCTTTAGGAGCTGTGCGGTAAACACCAATCATAAGACCGATGAAAGTACCCACAACTGTACCGATAATTGAGATAAGAAGGGTAATTCCTGTACCACGTAAGAATTGTGGCCAGTTCTTAGCGATGATATTGCTCATCTGACTAAAGAAGTTTCCTTTTTTAGCCTCATCAGTCTTATCTGCAGGTTGGATGGCAATGATGTGATCCATCAGTTTGACACGTTCCTCTTGGCTGATTCCAGCAAGGACCTTATTGACTTGTTCCATTTGCTGGCTGTCTCCTTTACGAAGACCGACGGCCAAGGACACGTCATCGTCTGAAACCTGGAAACCACCATCTTTAAGCGTAATCATCTTATATTTTGAGCTAGCTTCTTCGGCAGTTTTTGCTTCAGGACGCTCTGAAACATAACCATCGATGATACCAGATGCAAGGGCTTGGCGCATAGCACCGAAGTCTCCCATAGCTGTTTGTTTGCTGACGTCTGGGATTTGGTCAATCAAATTATAGAGATAAACCCCTTGTTGAGCTGTGATTTTAGCATCCTTGAAGTCTTTGAGACTCTTAGCGTTGGCATAATCACCGTCTGAGCTGACAACCATGACAGGTTCGCTTCGGTAGTAGCTGTCTGAAAAGTCGATTTCTTGACGACGTTCAGCTGTTGGACTCATACCAGCGATAATCATATCGATCTTGCCGGAAGTGAGGGCAGGAATCAAACCTGTCCAAGCTGTTTTGACCACCAAGGGTTTCTTACCTTGGGCTTCAGCGATTTTTTTAGCGATTTGCACGTCATAACCGTTGGCATACTGTTTAGTACCTTCGATTGGAACGGCTCCGTTTGAGTCATCGTCCTGCGTCCAGTTGAAAGGTGCATAGGCAGCCTCCATACCGACACGGAGATACTCGTCTGCTTGAGCGCTTGATACCCCACCAAAAACGAGGAGGAGCGCTGCAAAGCAGGCTACAATAATTTTTTTCATTGAAACAATGTCTCCTATAAAAATGTCATACCTTACTATTTTACAGGAAATTAGGATTAATGACAATAAGTTGGGATTAGAAAAACAATCTCTATACCAAGATTGTCTTCAAATACAAGTTGTAATTTGATATAATGGGAAGGACAATTTGGAGCCCTGATCATTTTTGGTGTGATGGGGCTAGCATTTTAAAACGGAGATAATTATGCAAACGGCACAATTTATTATTGAATTACTAAAAGCAGTCTTTCTTGGGATTGTCGAAGGTATCACTGAGTGGCTACCGATTTCATCTACAGGTCACTTGATTTTGGTGAATGAATTCTTGAACTTGAGACAAAGTAAAGATTTCATCGATATGTTTAATATCGTTATCCAACTTGGTGCTATTCTTGCGGTTATGGTCATCTACTTTAAACGCTTGAATCCCTTCCAACCTGGTAAGACAGCACGTGAAGTGCAATTGACTTGGCAACTTTGGCTCAAGGTGGTCATTGCTTGTATTCCCTCAGCCTTCTTTGGTCTTCTTTTAGATGACTGGATGGAGGCCCATCTCAGTAATTTCTTTGTAGTAGCTATCATGTTGGTGGTCTACGGGATTGCCTTTATTTGGATTGAGGACCGCAATCGACGTGTAGAACCTAAGGTAACGGATTTGGCACGTATGTCTTACAAGACAGCTTTCTATATTGGTCTTTTCCAAGTCTTGAGTATCATTCCAGGGACAAGCCGTTCAGGTGCTACTATTCTTGGGGGAATCATCGTTGGTACTAGTCGTAGCGTAGCAGCTGACTTTACCTTCTTCCTTGCTATTCCAACGATGTTTGGTTATAGTGGGCTTAAGGCAGTTAAGTATTTTATTGATGGGAACACCTTGACTGGTGGACAAGCGGCCATTCTATTGGTAGCTAGTGTGACAGCCTTTCTTGTCAGCCTATTTGTGATTCGCTTCTTGATGAACTATATTAAGAAACACGATTTCACTGTTTTTGGAAAATACCGTATCGTACTCGGTATCATTGTGCTTTTCTATGGAGCTGTCAAACTTATTTTTGGATAAAAAATTGAAAGGATTTCGATTGAAGTCCTTTTTATCTGGTTTAGAGATTAGTTATTGAGAAGTTTTCCAAAGATAAGATAAGCTAGTGTCTAAAGGACTAGTCCGCAAATTAAGAAACCGGAAAGGATTTTCAATAAGTCC
>OLRZ01000899.1_pt1 | contig 22255 bp, 18 predicted proteins | sample 1671931 | NCBI WGS metagenome assembly OLRZ01 (sample SAMEA3136627, study PRJEB25190) | human gut metagenome | reverse complement strand
TTCGTTATTATATCACTCCTTTTTACAAATTGCAACCCCTTTTTTCAATTTTTTTCAAAAAATTTTAAATAATTTTTACTTTATCTTCATAAACTCAATATATAGTGTTTACATATATGGAATATACTATTTTTAGTCTGAAATAATACTCTCTTACATATATATCTAATAAAATCAAGTATCACGATTATTAAATTGAAAACTGATTTAATTTCAAAAATTACTTTTATCTTTAATAGTATATATGTAATCTTAAGATAAAGTCTTATATTGATAAATAACTGTATTACAGGCAATTACTTATTTCAACTGTATAGTTTATATATCAGACAGACTTCGTACAAACTCAATATATTTCTTATGTGCTATACGGTAATAGTGCACAACGCAACTCAATTCAATTTATATTGATTACACAAATTTTGTAAAAATTGTATAATTCATTTGATTTTTTTAAAAATTATGATATTATATATATGTATAGAGTAAGTAATACAAGTTACTTTTCCATACATTTCTTTGCACCGGAGGTTATGATATGAGCTGCAATAACATTATTACAATTACAAGACAGTACGGTTCAGGCGGTCACAACATAGGAAAGGCTCTTTCAGAACGCCTTGGCATTCCATTCTATGATAAGGAGCTTATATCTTTAGCAGCCAAAGAGAGCGGAATTAGTCCTGAAGTATTTGAAAATGTTGATGAGAAGGCTACAAACAGCCTTTTGTACTCTCTTTCATTAGGACTTTATAATTACGGTAACGGTTTTTCATCTATGGGTGATTTACCTGTTAATGACAAGCTCTACATTTTACAGCACAAGATTATCAAGCAGCTTGCCAATGAAGGTCCATGCGTATTCGTTGGCAGATGTGCGGATTATGTTTTGAAGGATCACCAAAACCTCGCTAAAATTTATATCTATGCTGACATTGATGTAAGAACTAAGAGAGCAGTCGAAAGACAAAGTATTGATCCCGCTCGTGCAAAGCAGGCAGTATTAAAAGCAGACAAAAACAGAGCAAACTACTACAGTTTCTATTCAGGAAAAAAGTGGGGCTTGGCAGATAACTATGATTTGTGCATTAACAGTACAGCTCTTTCTACCGAGCAGGCAGTTGACATTATTTGTGAATACTTAAATATTATTAACAAGTAATCCTGTATAATTCCTGCACTTCCTGAATATAATGGTATTGTTTACTATAATATAGGAGGTGTTTTTATGAGAATTATTGTAATGGATATTGATGATTTTATCTTTGGCAATGAAGAATGGCATCAGAGCGAAAGATAACCGTACTTTGTAAAATTGTAAATCGTGAATACGAATAAGATAAAAGTGATGGCTGAAATCAACCATCACTTTTTTGTTTGCCCCTGAAACGATACGAGGGCGTGCTATAATTATATCTATGATAAAAACGGAGATTTTATTCCCCGTTGCTGATAAATGAAAGCGGGTCTGCAAATTGTCTGTCTATCTTAACGGCAACATGAATATGATTTTTGTCGTGTACTTCACAAGGAACTGCACCTATTACAGCGATTTTCTGTCCGTTTTCTACCGAATCGCCTTCTTTTACGGTTATTCCGTTTAATCCGCTGTAAATAACTACGGCATTATCGGTTGCAATCTCTACCGTTTTTCCGTACAGTTTATCCTCGTCAACCTTTATTACCGCACCGCCTGTCATTGCGGTTACTTCATCGCCTATCTCACCCGCAAAATCCACTCCGAGATGCGATTTCCATACATTAAGACTTTTATAATACACTGTTTTCTCGCTGTATTCTCTTATAATGTTTTTCTGATTTAGCGGATAACTTAGAGTTAAATCGGTTGAAAGCATAGTTTGTAAGGCATTTCTTGTTGTGTCCTGCTCGGTAGGTTCGGTGTAAGGGGGAATTGTAACCGATATTGTTGGAACAGTTATTTCATTTGCAACTTTAGGAAATGTAGTTTCCTCTGCAATCTCCGTTATACCTGTCACCTGATTATTTACCTCCACTGCCGTGGTGGTGGGTTGCTCCGTAGGTTCTTTTGCTCCCGATATAGTATTATATGTTGAATACACTGCCATAGTTACGGCTATTAAGCAGATAGAAAGCGCAGTATAGAATCCTGCCTTTTCATATCTGCTCTTTTTCTTTCTGCTGTTATTTTCGCTCATAAATAGCACCTCCGTTGTTATTATTGGCTCTGCTGTAATAAATATACAATTATATAAAAATATTTTATTGTATAAATCTGCTACAACATTGAATATACTTGATTTTTTTGCTGAAATTTGGTACTATTAAAGAGTATTTGTGTTTAATAACAAAATAGAGGAGGAAAATATGAGTACAGCAAATATAATAGTTTTATGCTCCTTTGCGGCATATATGGTCATTATGATAATTATTGGCTTTGTATCGTCTAAGGGCACAAAGAACAACGAGGACTATTTCCTCGGCGGACGAAATCTTGGCGGCTGGACCGCTGCACTCTCTGCACAGGCTTCCGATATGAGCGGTTGGCTGCTTATGGGACTTCCTGGTTCGGTTTACCTTGCGGGAACAGGTGAGGTATGGATAGCAATCGGACTTTTGATCGGTACTATACTCAACTGGTACATTGTTTCGGCACGATTAAGAAAATATACAATCGTTGCAGGAAACTCACTTACAATTCCGAGCTTTTTCCAGAACCGTTACCGTGACGATAAGGGCGTAATAAAAATGGTATCTGCCATTATTATTGCAATATTCTTCACAGTATATACAGCCTCGGCATTCAGTTCGGGCGCAAAGCTTTTCGCTACACTTTTCGGCAACTCTGAAAACTACAACACTGTATATACAATCGGTCTTATAGTTGCTGTAATTGTAATTCTTGTTTATACATTTCTCGGCGGATTTAAGGCTGTTTGCTACACTGACTTTATACAGGGACTTTTAATGCTTGTTGCCATTATGGCGGTTCCGATAATCGCTTATGTAGCTCTTACATATAACAACAGTTTCTCACAGTCACTTATCGACAGCGGTGTAACAAACCCGGATAATTACCTTAACTTCTTTAAAAATGATGACGGTTCAAATGTTTCTGCCGTTTCCATTATTTCTAACCTTGCATGGGGACTCGGTTACTTTGGTATGCCACACATTCTTATAAGATTTATGGCGGTAAAAAGTGACTCTGAAATCAAAAAGTCAAGAAAAATTGCTATCGTATGGGTTATCATTTCACTTGCCGCATCTTGCCTTATCGGACTTGTTGCAAGAGGTTACCTTATCGAAAGCCTTGACGCTACAGCAAGCGAAACAGTATTCATCAGACTTATTCAGCAGATCTTCTCCGATAACGGAATAATGATATTCATCGGCGGTATATTCCTTTGCGGTATTCTTGCCGCTATTATGTCAACAGCCGACAGCCAGCTCCTTGTTACCGCATCTGCCGTATCAGAGGATATTTACAAAGGCGTTAAGAAAAACGCTACAGAGAAAAGTGCTCTTAACATCGGTAAGGTTGCGGTAGTTGTTGTTGCAATTATCGGATTTGTAATTGCCATTAATCCTAACTCAAGTATTATGGGACTTGTTTCTGACGCATGGGCAGGTTTTGGCTCTGCTTTCGGTCCGGTTGTACTTCTTGCGTTATTCTGGAAACGCTCAACACTTGCAGGTGCAATCAGCGGTATGGCAACAGGCGCACTTACAGTTATTGTATGGGACTATTTACCGCTCGTAAACGGTGTAACTCTTTACAAAGCAACAAATCTTTATTCTCTTGTTTTAGGTTTTGCACTTGCGCTTATCGTAAATATTATAGTTTCTCTTATAGCAAAGAAACCTTCAAAAGAAATTCAGGACGAGTTTGATTCAATCAAAAGCATTGAAATCTAAGATACAAAAACAGGTTGTCGCAATTAAGCGGCAACCTGTTTTTTGTTGATATTCAGTTGTTAAAGAATTTTATTACAAATTCACTGCCTTTATTAAGTTCAGACGATACACTTATGTATCCGCCTTGTTTTTCAATAATTGTCTTTGCAAGTGAAAGTCCTATACCCACACTGTCATCACTTGAGTTTTTGCCCTTATAAAATCGCTCAAATATATGAGGCAAATCTTCTTTTGTAATACCGCTGCCGTTATCCTTTATGCTGATTTTTGTATAAAGTTTATTTTGGTCAGCGGTTATTTTTATATTTCCGTTCTGTGAATGTTCAATGCAGTTCTTAATTATATTCGTAACAGCCTCGCAAAGCCATTTTCTGTCGCAATTAAGAATTATGTCATTGCAGTCGGTTTCAAGTCTTACACCCAAAATTTCAGCCATTACAGCGGTATTTTTAATACATTCATCAATAATGCTTTTTACATCGACCTGCTCATATCTGAATTTAACCGCCTCTGCGTCAAGTTTTGATAACTTAAGAAGACTTTGCACCAAAAAAGAAATAGTATTCGTGTTGTGCTTAATATCATTTAAAAATTCACGCCTGATTTCAAGCGGCATATCGTCATCGTCAAGAATATTATCAACCATTACAATTATTGATGTAAGCGGAGTTTTAAGCTGATGTGAAATATCGGAAAGCGATTTTTGTAAATTCTCTTTGTCTTTATTAGAATTTTCTGCCTGCTCTCTGAATTTTACGGCAGTTCGGTAAATTTGATTGTCAAGCAGTGAGAGTTCATCTTCACTGTTTCGGTCAATCTGTAATGAATAATCACCCAGATTTATACGCTCAATCCGCTTTGCAATATCCATAGTCTGTTTCTTTTGAATTTTTAAATACCCTAAAAACAGAACCGCAAAAGCAAGTCCAAATGCTATACAAACAGATACCGAAAGAATCACATATTTGTATGAGCCTTGATTATTGTACGAAACCCAATCCTTTTCGGGGTAAATTCCGTACTTATTTAAAAATTCCGAATTATCCGTATATTCGGTTTTATTATTAAGTATTTCGGCTACTTCTTTTTCGCTGACATCAGGGTATTTTTCAAGCAGTATATTTACAAGCTGATTTATGGTATCGTTACTTGTTTTTCTTATATTCTCAAGACCGATAAAAGTAAAAACAGCTGATATTACACAAAATACAATTGTTACCGCAAGACCCGCACATACAAACTTTTGAGCATTTTTCATTCGCTGACCTCCGCAACCTGATACCCCATTCCCTTTACCGTTTTTATTATATCCGCATCAAGCTTTTTGCGTATTCTCTTGATATATACGGTAAGCGTATTGTCATTTACAAAGTTGCCCGATACATCCCATATTTTTTCAAATATCAGTTCTCGTGTTACCACTTTACCTGCATTTTGCATTAACAGCGACAATAATTTATATTCAAGTGCGGTAAGTTCAAGCTGTTTTCCGTTTTCAAACACCGCCGATTTATCCAAATCAAGCGTAACGCCCGATACTGTAATTATGTTCTTTTTACTGTTTTTATTCGCCACTCGCTTTATGCGTGCAATAAGTTCTCTTGTAGAAAAAGGCTTTGTTATGTAATCGTCCGCACCAAGTTCAAGTCCGTTTACTACACTGTCTTCATCATCAACAGCGGTAAGAAAAATTACAGGCAAATCGGAATATCTGCGAATTTTTTTAAACAAATCAAAGCCGTTTCCGTCGGGAAGCATTATATCAAGCACTGCTACATCATAATTAAAAGGTGCTTTTCGTACAGCCTTGTCTAAACTAAGACAGTATTCACAACTGTAGCCGTTCTGTGCAAATGCATACTCAAGTCCTTTTATTATGCTTTTGTTATCCTCAACAAGCAGTATCTTCATACTAACACTTCCCTTCTTTTGTGATTATATCACCCTGTAAGCCGATATGTCAAATATTATCGTTGCGTATGGTTTCAATTATATTCTGTTTATTCACTTTGCTGATAGAAATTTTCATAATAAGCCATACAACAAAGAATACGAACACTATGCTTATGAGTACAGCCATAGTCGGGAATGAATAGTCAAGCATAATGGTATTTCCCGTAGCCTTAAATATAGCATAACCTCCGAGCAATCCGAGCGGAACACCGATAAGCAAGGATTTTAAACCGTAGAACAAACTTTCAAGTCTTATCATTCTGTTAAATTCTTTCTTTGTCATACCGATAGACTTGAGCATCGCAAATTCCTTACTGCGCAAACGCATATTGGTATTGATTGTGTTAAACACATTTGTTATACCGATAAGTGAAATTACAATAATAAAACCGTAAGCAAAGATTGCAATAATAAGCACAATGGCATTCATCTGTTCTTTTTGCTCGTTAATATTAAAAACATCAAGATTTTCTATATCAAGATTATTTATATATTCTATCGTATTTACAGGGTCAGCCGAATCAATAACAATGACTCTTGTTGTATGGTCATTATCCTCGGCAAACAGCTTTTTAAAATAATCCTCACTTACAAGCACACTTCCCTCATTTCGGGTACTCATAATACTTGAAACTATAGACCCCGGCACTTCCTTATTAATTGTATCATATATAACAAGGTCAACAGACTTATAATCATCCGGATTATATACAAAATCAGGATCTGTTTTCTGAATTTCTTTAATATCATCCTCAGTATATGACGGGGTTCCGTTAGGATACAACTTTACAACAGTGTTCATAGGCAAGTCAAATCCCTTACCCTTGATAAGAATATTATCCGAATTGTAGTATTTAAAATCATTCGTAATAAGTGCTTTATCCTTGACATCATCATAATTATATCCAAGTGCAGTTACATACTCCTTAAAGCTCTTATTATCCACACCAAACACATACGCTAAATCACCGCCCGATAACTCTGCCGCTTTGGCATCCTCCGTATAATAATCGGTAAGCCCAACTATATTGCCATAATAATTTTCACAGGCTTTTATGCTTGAATTTATATCCGTATCAGCAATGATTCTTTTGTAAACATTTTCGTATTCATCGTATGACAGCTTATCGTTTGCATGTACAGTAATATTGTAAGAAATATCCTTAAAGTGATCGCCTGTAATTTTCATTCCGTATTCAATAAAGGTTGAAATTGAAATAAACATTGCAACTGTTATAATAATAGAAATCACAGTAGTGCGGTACTTCTTTTTACTGCGTTTAAGGTTTTTATAGGCAATCTCTCCGCCCACACCAAAGAGTTTTTTAATAAATTTCGGTGCTTTATAACTTTTCCTTTTATTTTTATTAATCTTAATATCATTGTTGCCTCTGATTGCGGTAATCGGAGCAATTCTTGAGGCTCTGAAAGCCGATGAAAGCGTAGAAAACAGAATAATAACCGCTGACATTACAGCAGAAATAACCGCTGCCCACCATGGAACAGCATAAACAAATGAGATTCCGTTCAGCATATTTTCGAGCAATGCGTTCAAAATTACCACAAGCAGCGCAATTACACCTACGCCAAGCAAAATGCCTGCCGGAATACCGATTATGCCAAGCACAAAGCCCTCAAAAAGCACATTATGCCTTATCTGCTTTGATGTAGCACCGATTGAAGCAAGCATACCGTACAACTTTGTTTTTTCGGTAATTGAAATTGCAAAGCTGTTGCGGATAACAAAAATACTTGAAATTGCAATAATTACAATAATTATTACAGCTAATGATAAAAGCATTCTCATATACTCGTCACTTAGCGCAAAACCTTTGTATCTCAGCAAATCTTTGTTTATATCCGCCTCATCAAAATCACCGTTTTCAAGATAAACTTCAAAAATATTTTTTAAACTCTCAAAATCGTCACCCTTTAAATTTAAAATTTCACCGCTCGTTGTAATATAATCTTTTTCACCGTCTGATGTAAAGCTTATAAACAAATCATTTATATCGGCATTTTCTTCAGCTAAAGTGAAAGCGGAACTGCTTGCGGAAAAGCTGTCTGCCGCAAAATATGATGAAGAAACCTTATTAAACACACCTACAACAGTGTAAGTCTTTTTATGAGTATCGACCAGCTTTTCTGTACCTTTGGTGTCATTAAAATAATCCGTATCATCTAAAGGTATTTCAGCACCCGAATCATAGACTCTCTTCCCCAAATCAAGAGCAACTGTATCTCCGAGTTTATAGTCTGCCTTGCTGTTTTCAATTACACTCTGCGAAAGCACAAGTTCGTTTCCGTTTTGCGGAAGTCTGCCCTCTTTAAGTGTAACATTAAAGCAGTCTGTAAATGATTTTTCGTTAAATGCAACCACATTTATGTACGGCTTTGTGTCAAATTTCGCCTGCGGCAGATATGCGCAACCGAGATTTTGTTTTATATAAATGTCCTTTACATTTCTGTTTGCCTGCGCATTGTCAATAATTCTTTTGTTTGCTCCTTTTACAAATAAATCATAATTACCCGTAATATTAATTTGTAAGTTTACCATTGTCTGTTGTGCGCTTGCCGCCATACCGGCAACAACCATAATCAAAGCGCACGAAAGCATAATACCGATAATCGTAACAATCGTACGGCTTTTATTCAACTTTAAATTTTTAACAGTAAGTTTATTCAGTATCTTCAAGCCTTACGCCTCCCTTAAAATTTTGCCGTCCTGAATTGTAATAATTCTGTCGGCTTCCTTTGCAATTTCAAGATTGTGCGTAATCATAATTATTGTCTGATTAAAGTCACGGTTAGACATTTTCAAAATACTCATAATTTCTTCTGTGGATTTTGAATCAAGGTTACCTGTAGGTTCGTCAGCAAGCAGAATAGCCGGATTATTTATTAAAGCTCTTGCAATTGAGGTTCTCTGTTGCTGACCGCCCGAAAGCTCGTTAGGCAGATGATTTTTTCTTTCAAAAAGTCCGAAAGACTTTAAAATCAAATCCATTCTCTCTTTGTCGGGTCTGTTACCGTCAAGGTCACACGGAAGAGAGATATTTTCTTCCACCGTAAGAATCGGAATAAGATTATAGAACTGATAAACAATGCCAATCTGTCTGCGTCTGAAAATAGCAAGTTTATCATTATTCATATTATTTATTTCGTTTCCGTCTATATAAATTTTGCCGCTTGTCGGTCTGTCAACACCGCCGAGCAAATGCAAAAGCGTTGATTTTCCGCTGCCGCTTGCGCCTACTATAGCAACAAATTCGCCCTTATTTACAGACAAAGAAATATTGTCAACCGCATTTACAATATTATCTCCCTCTCCGTAGGTTTTTACAAGATTTTCAACTTTGAGTATTTCCATAATAATTCCTCCAAATTTATTTTACAGGTTTATTATAAATACTCATAATGACGCTAAAGTGACTGCTAAATAATTTTTTTGTTTTTGCAAAGCAATTTGCATATGCAGCTTATAGGTATGCACAAAAGCGTCCACAACATACTATAAAACGGGCAAATCTGTCCTTTAAAATTCAGCGTACAATTGCTGTAATCCCAGACATTAAGTTTAAATTTTACATTTACTATAAATCCGCATATTCCCTCCATAAGTGTGATAACGGCACCGCCTATAAGGCATTTGCTGCGTAAACACAGTTTTGGAAATTTTTTATATATTCTGAAAATTGTAAGAAAACAACTGCCGCCCGTAACCGCCATTGTCCAATGAGTTTTTCTGCGCCACAGTATTTCAAGCAAAGCATAAGCAACTCCGCCGATTGAAAACAGGATACAATCACATTTTAATCTCTTTAACAAAAAAATCACCGTTTTTATTATGTCCAAAAACGGTGATTTAAATTCTGATTATTAAATTTCCAATTCATTAACTATATTTTTCAGTTCATCAAGCGAATATAAGCAATTGATTGCCGACAGCATAGCATTGGCAGTAAGGTAAGACGGCATATCTAAGTGCTTTAACAAGGCTTTTCTTAATTTCTCGGAGTTTTCCCTGCCGGTAAGACCGAGCCTGTATAAGTCGGCTTTTGTTACCTCTTCTCTGTCTGCCTGTTCATCTTCACCGATTATTGTAGCTCCGCTTTTGCGAATTGCCTTGATAATCACATCATCGCTCACTCCCTCAACACCAAGAAAGCCCTCTTTTGAACCGTGCGCCTTACGCTTTTCCTTGCCGTTTATCTGCGGTATGTAGCAATGTTTTATCTTACTTTTGTCAACTGTACCACGCAAAAAATTTCTTATAACAAAACCTGCGGAATCGCTGTCAGTAAATACAAGTATTCCCCTCGTCTGTGCTATTTTGCGGATAAGCGATTGCTTTTCTTTATCCGAAAACACACGGAAACCGTTTGTTTCGATAATCGTTGTATCTACAAGATTTTTCAATTTTATTTTGTCATATCTGCCCTCAACTATTATTGCCTCTTTTATTTTCAGCAATTAAACTCTTCCCCTCTCAGCGGTCAGCAAAAGCTGTGCAATCAGTTTTTCAAAGAACACTCTGTCATTTACCGAAACACTTTTAAATTCGGTTTCCGCCTGCAAAAGCAAACTAAGCGATTTTCTTAAAGCCTGCGTAGAAACTCGCTTTGTTGCCCTTCTTGCATTATCAAGTACAAACGCTCTGTTTTTATAATTAAACTTACTCGCAACCTCCGTTTTTTGTACGCCGCTTTCATCAGCAACTCTGATTCTGTATGCGTCTATAAAAGCCTGCGATAAAATAAAAAGCATATCCGCCATCTTTTCCTGCTGATAAAATAAGGTGTCAAGCGTATTAAAGGCTTTTTGTGCATTGCCGTTAAGCACAGCATCCGAAAGCGCAAAAATCTTTGATTCAAGTGTAACCGTCGCAAGTTTTTCTATGTCTTCGTCAGAGATTTCTTCTCCTTTTGCATATGCGGAAATTTTATCTATCTCATTTTTCAGCATATTAAGGTCACGACCACAAAGCGAAATAAGTTGTGTGGCATTTACCTGTGAAATGAATTTTCCGTTTGCATTCGCCCATTTTGCAATAAACTTAACAAGCTCGTTTTGAGTAAGAGTATTGAACTCGCAAACGATTCCGTTTTTATCGGCATATTTTTTTAATGCAGGCAAAACGGTTTTATTTTTAACAGGTTTTACAGACGGCAAAGAAACTATAAATACGCAACCGTCAGGCACTGCCTTGTATATATCTGCAAACCTTGCGTTATCATTTGCATTAAATTCATCGAAAGCCGCATCGCTTACGAGAACACAGTTAAATTCACTCATAAACGGAACTATTTGTACAGAGGCGGCAAGCTCGTCAAAATTAATGCTGTCACCAAATGAATGAAAATTAAACTCTGACGGTGTCTTACCTGCTACAGCCGTAACAAGCTTATCGGTATATTTTTTTACATACATTTGCTCTTCGCCGTAAATCAAATACACCTTTGCAAAATTTCTTTCTTTTATATGCTTGTCCATCTGTTTATCTGTTAGTACAGCCATATTTCCTCCGTCAATCAATAACAATCTGCAGATTTTTGTCCCGTACAAAAATCATATCTTCGCAATCTTTTGCGTTTGCATCGTCGGTATTCGTAATAATTCTTTTACCGCAAATATCTTGCAAATCATCTCCGTCTTTATCGGTAATTATGTAATCTGCTTTTCTGTGTTTTTCTAAAATATCTTCTGCCTTGCAATTACCGTCAAGTAACAAAACAGTGGTGCTTTCGGTGCTGATATACTGGTACACACCGCTTTCCGTGCTTACTGCTTCATCTTTGGTTTCCGAATTTAAATTAAGCGTAAAACTTTTATTTACAGTAAAATATTTTACATTACCGTTATCTTCATTCTCACCTTTACTATCATATATCAAAACATCCGATTCGTCAAATTTTGTTTGGAAAATATCGGCATAAAGCAAACTTCTGTCCGAATCCGAAGGCACAATCAAAAAATCAAGCAAAGTCGTATCTTCCATAATATCAGACACGGCATAATATACATTTGTTGCTTCTCCGCCGCAGCTGACAACCGAGCAATTTTTTCCACGCTTTACCGTAACCGTATTTCCTCCCGTTGCGTAAATATTAATGACGGTTGTATTTACATCAATTACGGAGTAAACCGCAAAACCGAGTGCAAGAACACACAGCGAAATAACAGCGCTCTTAACGGCATAGTTTGCTTTGTTTTTAACAAAATATCCGACAATCACCATAACCGCAATAAGAGCAAGCCAAATGTAAAAATACGGTTTTCGTGCGTTTACCGAAGAAAACGGAATATCCGAAAATGTGCCGACAATAAAAATTACATACTTACTTAACTGCTCACATACAAAGGTAAGCGGATAAGCAATAATACTTACAATTTCAAAGCCGTAAAGAATCACCGCAAGCAACGCACAAGCTACAAGTACGCTTACCGCAGGCGAAAGTATAACGGAAAGCAAGATTGAAAATACCGATACTTTACCAAACATCAACACTGAAATCGGCATTGTCCATACAGTGGCAGAAACGGAAACAGCAAATAAGTTTACTGTAAATTCAACGGGCTTTTTAAGTCTTTTCAATTTTGCAAATTTGCCCATTATATAAACTGAAATTTTTCTTGCCCACAATATTATTCCAAGCGTTGCGGTAAAAGATAAAAGCATACCCACATCGGCAACAGCTGTAGGATTGGGTACGGTGAGAATTAAAGCCGCAATTCCGAGCGAATTGAGCGAATCGCCTTTGCGCATAAACATTTTTCCCGAATACACTACGGCAAGCATTACTCCCGCTCTTACAACAGACGGTGCAAATCCTGTTACCGCCATAAATGAAAATGCGCACATAAGCATTATCATCGAACGCAAAACTCTGTTTTTTATAATTTTCTTGATACACAAAAATACAAAACTGCTGATTATGGCAAGATGCATACCCGACACAACTATCAAAAAACTTACGCCGCAACGGGTAAAATCGTTCTGAATTTCTTGCGATAAAGCGGTTTTTTCTCCCAATAAAACCGCTCTGCACAGTGATGCGCAATCCTGCGACATATTTTGTTCAAAACTGTCCGCAAAATTTTCTCTTATCTTTACAGCTTGATAATACAGAGGCTTGTCATCGGTCTTTTTTACAATATAAGCAAAGTTTTTATTAACAGATGCCTGTAAAAACGCACCGTCAGCAATCATCTGACTTTTAGTACATTCTTTTAATGGCAAAACACAGCTTATTCTGTCAAATTCTTCAACATTTAATTCATTAATTGTTGAAAGACAGATTTTCAGTTTTTCGATTTTTCCGTTTATACTATCGGTTTCAATTAAATATCTGTAAGTATCGTACTGCACCGTGGGTTGCTCAAGTACAGTTGCCGTCACATATATTTCTCTTTCGGAATATTTGTCTACAATCGGCTGTTTAACAAATATATTATATCCGCTGAAAATCGTACTTGCAAATGCTGCTGTCAAACAAAAGCCAAGCACCGTATGCCGTAAATTTCTATTTTTAAGTATAAAGAGCGAAACAATCGTTCCGATAAAACACACAGCGGTTAATATTGCCGCTGCTAAATCCGACTCTAAATAAAAAAGCGCCGCTTGCACAGAAAGATAAGTAATACCAATCAATGCAAACGGTCGTTTCATAAAATTCAATCCTTATTTATCAGTTTTATTTAAAAAACAGCGGCAATTCCTCAAGATAAATAATATCTTTTCTGCCTCTTGCGTCACCTTCGGCAAGCACAGCCGCTTTACCTACTATATTTCCGCCGGCCTTAGTAACAAGCTCTTCAATTGCCTCAAGGCTCTGACCTGTTGAAACAACATCATCAACAATCAAAACTCTTTTGCCCTTAATAAAGTTTGCGTCACCCTCGCCAAGATAAAGCTTTTGCTCATTCTCGGTTGTGATTGACTTAACATTTACTTCAATAGGGTTTCTCATATAAACCTTAACGCCTTTACGGGCAACAACATAATTTTTGCAGCCCTGTCTTGCCATTTCATAGCAAAGAGGAATACCTTTTGCCTCTGCCGTAACAACAACATCGTGTTCAGGGCAAACCTTTAACAGTTCTTTAGCAGATGCTTCGGTAATTTCAACATCGCCAAACATAATAAAAGCTGCAATATCAAGTTTATCGCTTACAGGAAAAAGCTCAAGTTCACGCTCGTAACCTGCAATAGTAATTTTGTATGTACCCATCTTTTCCACCTCTTAAGCCATATTTTCAGCAAGTTTTTTGCCGCCGAGTAAATGGAAATGCAAGTGCTTTACTGACTGACAGCCATCCTCGCCGCAGTTATTAACAATACGATAGCCGTTCTCAAGACCAAGTGATTTTGCAATCTCCGGAATTTTTGAGAATATGTAACCGACTATCTCACAGTTATCGGCAGTAATTGCATCAGCACAGCAGATATGCTGTTTCGGAACAATAAGAGTGTGAACAGGTGCTTGTGGATTTAAGTCCTTGAATGCAAGGATTTTATCATCCTCATAAACCTTTGTAGACGGAATAGAACCGTCAACTATTTTACAAAAAATACAGTCAGACATAATATTCGACCTTTCAATAAAATTATCCGTCATTATTTTACAACTTTTGCAAAAGTCCGTCAAGAGTTTGTCTTTTTCTTTGCGGTAATTTTCTTTTCTTCGCCACGCATAAGTCTTTTGATGTTATCCTTATGCTTAACAATAACAAATATACCGATAATCAATGCCGCAACCGTTGACAAGATAACATAGCCTAAAGAATATCCGTTCGGATAATCAAACAAGAATGTTGCAAGGAATGTAAATGGGCCGTAAAGTACAGCCGCTGTTATGCTCGAAAGCGAAATGATTTTTGAACAAGCAAAAACAATAAGGAAAGCTGCGATAACCGCAATAAATACTCTCCAATCCTCGCTTGCTATAAGAGCGGCAGCGGTTACAACACCTTTACCGCCTTTAAAGTGGAAATAAACAGGATACGAATGTCCGAGTATTGCAAAAATACCGGCTATATACTTGCCGCAGTTGCCAAATTCATTTGAAAGAATCTGACTGTCTGCAGGAATAGTCGAGAAAATCAACCAGCCGATAATAACCGCAACCACACACTTAAGTGCGTCACATACGATTGTAAAAATTGCAGGCACTTTTCCTACGGAACGAAGAACATTTGTAAATCCTGCATTACCGCTGCCCATTTCACGAATGTCTTTCTTACCGCCCGTTACAATCTTTGTAACTATAACGGCTGTATTCACACTGCCTAAAAGATAAGCTATAACGGCAGTAATTATAATTCTCCAACAATTATACGCTAAAAACGATAAATAAAAATTCATTACTTTTCGCCACGCTCCCTGATAATAATTCTGATTGGTGTGCCCTCAAGTCCGAATGCCTCTCTGATTCTGTTTTCAAGATAGCGCTGATAAGAAAAGTGGAATAATTGAGCGTTATTACAGAAGAAAATAAATGTCGGCGGCTTAACCGATGCCTGGGTAACATAAAAAATCTTTAATCTCTTGCCTTTATCCGACGGCGGCTGAACTCTTGTTGTAGCCTGTGCAAGCAGTTCATTGAGCATACCTGTTGTAATTCTTCTTGCAGACTGCTCCGCACAGCTTACAATAAATTCAAACAACCTGTCAATACGCTGACCTGTCTTTGCAGAAATAAATACCTTAGGAGCATAAGACATAAATGCAAAGTCTGTATCAAGTTTTTTCCTGAACTCCTGCATTGTCTTGTCGTTTTTCTCAATTGCATCCCATTTATTTACCGCAAGAATACAAGCCTTGCCTGCCTCGTGAGCAAGTCCTGCTACCTTTGTATCCTGCTCGGTAACGCCAGCCTCTGCGTCAATCATAATAACGCATACATCACTGCGTTCAATAGCCATCTTTGCTCTGATAATACTGTACTTTTCAATATCATCATAAATTTTATTCTGACGACGAAGTCCTGCTGTATCGGTAAAGTTAAATTTACCGTACTTATTTTCAATCATTGTGTCAATGGTATCTCTTGTAGTACCCGCAATGTCAGAAACTATGCAGCGCTCCTCGTTTGTAATTTTATTAATGAGTGATGATTTACCCGCATTTGGCTTGCCTATAACAGCCACATTAATTACTGTGCCGTCATCCTCGCTGTCCTCTGTAAAATCAAGGTGTTCAAAAACATTGTCAAGCAAATCGCCCGTGCCGTGTCCGTGAACAGATGAAACCTGAATAGGATCTCCGAGTCCGAGATTATAGAATTCATAAAATTCAGGAGTCGGTTCGCCGATTCCGTCACATTTATTTACACAAAGCACAATCGGCTTGTTTGATTTCATAAGCATCTGCGCAATATCCATATCTGTGGCAACCATACCTGTTTTGCCGTCCGTAACAAGGATAATTACATTTGCGGTATCAATGGCAAGTTGTGCCTGTCTGCGCATCTGCGACAAAATAATATCGTCGGATTTCGGTTCAATACCGCCTGTGTCAATTATAAACGCTTTTTTGCCGAGCCATTCAACCTCGCCGTAAATACGGTCACGGGTAACACCCGGTGTATCATCGACTATTGAAAGTCTTTGACCGATAAGTTTATTAAAAAGTGTAGATTTACCGACATTCGGTCTGCCTACAATCGCAATTACAGGTTTATTCATTCTTCTATCATTCCTTTACCGTGGTAACTTCTCTTACAAGTTCGTCACCGTTGTTATTTACAATTCCAAGAGAAATATTAAGCTCACGCTCAACATCTTCAACCGAAACATCATCAAGGAAAATGTCATTTTCAAATCTAAGCATAGATGACGGAATAAAAAGTTTGTCGCCAAGGTCTTTGTCTTTCAGCTGGTCAATCAAGTCACCGCCTGTGACCAAACCCGACACATTAACTCCTCCGCCAAAAAAGTTATTTTTAATTGCAACAACATTTATCTCTATATTCGGAAATTTTGTTGCAATAATCTTCATCATATCTCTCAAATAAGGTGCAACAGCCTCGCCGCATGCCATAGTCACCTTATAATTCAATGCATCATTGTACTCGCTGTCCTCCACAGCAAACTCAATTTCTTCTTTAAGACAGGCAATCATACCAATACCGTCTTCTACGGCGGGAAAGCCCTCATAAAAATCAGGATCGGGAATCGGTCTGTTAGCCTTTATATAAAATTCATCGCCGGCATAAAAAATTCTTCTGCCGTACTTTTTAACACATTCATCACCGAATTTTTCGATTATATCAAGCGTCTGTGCGGCAGTTTCTTGATTGTATTCCGTAAGCGGATATAATCCTTGACGGTATTTTGTAAGTCCTACAGGCACGACAGCGGTCATATTAACTCCAAGTTTTTCAAGATCGGTAAAAGTACGGATAAGTTCATCACCGTCATTTATACCGGGGCAAGCAACAATCTGACAGTTAAGACTGATTCCTGCCTTCGCAAAACTTTCAAGATGTCTTAACGCATCACCTGCAAAACGGTTATGCATCATCTTACAGCGCAGTTGTGGATTCGTAGTGTGAACCGACACATTTATCGGGCTGATGTGCATTTTTATGATTCTGTCAATTTCGTGCTGTGTAAGGTTTGTGAGCGTAATGTAATTACCAAACAAAAATGAAAGTCTGCTGTCATCGTCTTTAAAATAAAGTGATTCACGCATACCTTTAGGCAATTGGTCTATAAAACAGAAAATACACTTATTACGGCAACTCTTTTGCTCGTCCATCAGATAAGTTTCAAATTCAAGACCGATTTCCTCGTATTCACTTTTCACAATACGCACTGTTCTGATTTCGCCGTTTTTATCTTTAATCTCGAGTGTCAAATCTCTGTTTACCTGATAAAAGCGGTAATCGAGAACATCTTCGATTATATTTCCGTTAATACTAAGCAGAATTTCACCGCTTTTAATTTTTGCTCTGTCTGCGTGACTGTTAGCAGTCACACCAAATATATTTACAGCCACGAACTCACCTCACACTTATTTTACACAAAAATCACGAAAAATTCAAGGTATCAGAGCAAAACAAAAGGGCGTACAGAATTCTGCCGCCCATAATGTTTGTACCGTAATTAGTTCTCGTTAGCTTTTACGATTACCTGTCTGCCGTTATACATACCGCAGTTGCCGCAAGCTCTGTGAGCTGCCTTGTACTCACCGCAGTTAGGGCAAATTACAAGTGTTGGAGCGTTGAGCTTCCAAACTGTTGAACGTCTTGAACTCTTTCTTGCGTGTGAAGTTTTTCTCTTTGGTACTGCCATTACAAAGACCTCCTTACAATAACATATATCAATCCATAAGTTGTTTAAGAATCTCGAGCCTTGGGTCAACCTGCTTTTTATCGCAATCGCATTCACCCTCATTAAGATTATGACCGCACTGACTGCACAGTCCTTTACAATCTTCTTTACAGAGGTTTTTCTGCGGAAGCGACAACAGCACATCAGAAATAACCGTTTCATCAAGGTCGAGTACAAAATCAGGTGTTTCAATATAGTCGTCGTTGCCGTCAGTTTCAAGAGTACGGGCAAGCTTATGAGTAAACTTGTACTTCATCTTCCTTGTAAATTCTTCTCCACATCTGTCGCAGCTGCGAACATAGTCAAAGCTGACAAGCAAAGTAAGGTCAACAAGTGATGCCCTGTTTCCTGCTGTTGCGGTAATATCAAGCGGTGTTTTGAATGGAAAAACGCCGTCAATGTCAATATTGCTTATATCCAGCTTATAGCTGATTGTTTTTTCTTCGCCTTCATTTTGAAAGACACTTTTAAGTTCAAAAAGCATAATTGCACCTCTTGACCGCATAAACGCATATTAAAACGCTATTGATTATTATACAAAAGTATTTGCGCTTTGTCAACCGATATTTACGATAAATTCTTCATAAATACGCTATTTTTTTAATTTTTTTCAAAATTATTATTTATAGGAATTATAAGTAAAATTCATTGTCAATGCACAAAATACAAGTTATAAATTTAAGTAAATATCAGACATATTAAAATGAGTTTATAGGGTATTTTTTCTGTTCTAAATTTTGGTTAAACTTGATAAATTGGATTTGGCGGAGTGTCGGTCGGGCATTAAAATTTAGCTAACGCTAAATTATCCTCCCAAAGACAAAAAAGTTTACTCAATTTTTTCAAAAATTGCGGGTTTGGGCAGTGCCCATAAAAATCTTCCGATATAACAAATTATTATGCACTGACAGCCTGCTGTCAGTGTGCGTAAAACAGAATTTGAAAAAACAGGCGGTAGCCGTTGTAAACGGAAATGCCAAAAATATAGGCAACGCATTGCGTTGCCTATGAAGATTAAGTATGTTTTCTTTTATTGCTCTCGCATTGACTTTCGCCTATTCGTTCAAGCCGCCAAACAGCAAGCTGTTCGGCTATCGTCAGATTGTGTAAGCGGAAAGTATTTGTGGGCTTTGCCCACACCCACAACCTTTGAAAAGGTTGAGCAAACTTTTATAATTATTTGGTAAAACATTTTACTAAACCATAATTTACACAATTTTTCTGAAATTTATTCTTAATCATAATATCAAAAATGGGCTGACCTGTCAGGTCAGCCCAAAGAAATCTAAATTATTACTAATTAAGATTAGAGCATCTCTCTCTTGCGAATGACGAACATTACGCCTGTAGCAGAAACAAGAAGAGTAAGAATTACAACTGCGAGTGTAGCGTCACCTGTCTTAACTGTGCCGTTATCATTGTTAGTTGTTTTGTTGCCGTTATTAGCTGTATCAGCTGTGCCCGGCTTAACTGTTGCGCCTGTCGATGATGTAGCATCAGTTGCAGGAGCTATTGTTGTTTCAGAAGCCTTAGTTGTCTCAGTAGCCTTAGTTGTCTCAGTAGCCTTTGTTGTTTCAGTAGCCTTTGTTGTCTCAGTAGCTTTAGTTGTCTCAGTTGCCTTTGTTGTTTCAGTAGCCTTTGTTGTCTCAGGAACTGTTGGCGCTACATATGTTGACTCTGTAAGAGTTGTATTAGCAACCTTAAGAACTGAAGGATCCTTAATTTCAGAATCAACTACGAACGAGTTCATTGTTGAAGCATCAACCTGCATTTTGTCGGGGTCAAGCTCGCCTGTTGTAAGAACTCTTACGTCAAGGTCGATAGTTGTTTCAACATTTTCAGGCTCACCGATTACATCAAATGTAACCTGTATAAATGGCTTCTCAGAGTCGATTGCGTAAAGACCAAGGTCAGAAGCGTTAGAATTGATTTTTCCCGGAAGGCTTGTATTAAAAACAAAGCCGCTTGGAATCTGTGGCATAATGGCGAGTTTCTTGCCTGTAGCATCAAGGTTTGACTTGTTGTTATACTCAAGAACAGTGTTATCAAACTTTAAGTACCACTCAAGGTTTACGAGATCTCTGTCTGTGCCAAGGTAGTAAGTAACTGTAACCTGCTTTGTTGAGTTATCATACACAGCCTTAGCATCTGAGAAGACGTTTGACTTAGCATTTACTGTAAGAGCAGGCTTTGAAACAGGAGCAGGAGCTGTTGTAGCTTCCTCTGAAGCTGTTGTTTCAACTGCCTCTGTTGTAGCTACAGTTGAGTCAGGCTCTGTTGGTGTTGGTTTAACACCGTCCTCTTTATCCTTAAGTGCCTTTTCAAATGACATATACTCTGTGTTGTAAACAGCGCCGTCACCCTTTACAGGTGTGTAACCATATTCGCCGTTACCATAGTAGTAGTACCACTGACCACGGCATGTAAGCTTCTGGTTGAGTGGGTTCTCTTCAATTCTGTTTTCATCAATAACATAAATCATGTTATTAAAATTTCTGATACCTTCCGGATAAAGCTCGTTACTAGGATCGTCTTCATCAGTTTTAGGCCAGTAACCCCAAGCCTCTTCACCATCATCGTCTACACATGTAACATCTGATGTCTGAGCAGCCTTTGTGTACTGAGGAGCCGTTGGATCATCACCGCCGTCAACATAGTTGTTGAAGATGAGCTTAGGAACATCCGTTGGAACATCAATACAGAAAATGTTTTCGTTCTCAGTTTCTTTAACCTTATACATATCCTGCCATGTTTCGCAAGCATCTGTGCCTTCCCACCAGTATGCACCTGTTGATGTTGTGAACTCATTTTCCCATCTCTGTGGCATATAGAAATAATATCTATATGTTTCAGTTCCCTCTGAAGGAACATAGTTACCATCGCTGTCTGTGTCAGCTGAAACGCTAACTGCTGCAACTGCTACCATTGAAGCAGAAAGAGCCATAGCCAACATAAGACTAATGATTTTCTTGGACATTAGAAATTTCCTCCTATAAAAATATGTTTCCGATATACTCGGTATGACAATTATATAATAATTTGCTCAAAAAATCAAGGCTTTTTCAAAAAAACAGGTCGATTATAGGGTGTAATAATAACCAAAAATCAGTTACAATTTTTAAACAATTTTTAAACAATTTTTAATTTTGCAATAAACAGTCAAAACTGTTCGTCACTTTAAGTCATATCGTTGTCAATATTGTCACTATCAGTATTCAAACCGTTTTTCGTATTTTCTTTATGTCTGAAATACATAACTCCGCCGATTGCTCCGCCTATCAGCAGCAAGCCGCAAACGATTACAATCGTTGTAACCGATGCACCCGAACCCGATTTCTGCACATCAACATATTGCGTATTGCCTTGGTTATTTTGCGGCATCATTGTTGTTTTTTCGCCGATTACAGCTTTATGGTCCGTTTTTTCATCTGTATTATCATTTCCTTTACCGTCTATATAATTAATAAAATTTCCCTGGTAAGTATTTATATATTTTTCCGCTTCTTCAACAATCGGTGTTTTTTCTGACACAACAGTTTCTCCGTCTGACTTAATATCATAGGTTATGGTATATGCAGTAAGAGTATTCATATCGCTGTCATACATTTCTTTAATAAAATATGTAACATTAGTATTTCCGGATTTTTTAACCTTAAAATTCATAGATACAAGCTGTGTACGGGATGAAAAGCTTGCATAATTTGATATATCAGAGAAATTAAAAGTCATATATCCGTCAAGATTTCCATTATAAATCACACCGTTCAAATTATCAAAATTAATAGAATCAGTGTCAATTTCAAGGTAATCTGTATCATAAAAAACATATGCCTGCATACCCATTACATCTTTTGATGCATCAGCAATATACATTGAATATGTAAATGTGTCCCCCACAGCAACAGAAGCAGCATCGTTAATTTTCACTTCTTCCGCCGCATTTGCATTTAGAGGTACAGCGCAAAGCATCATAAGTGCAGAACAACAAGCTAACGTAGTTTTAATTTTTTTAAACATAAAATCAATTCCTTATATATAATACATTTATTATATAATATTATAAACAAAA
>OLRZ01000882.1_pt1 | contig 22535 bp, 20 predicted proteins | sample 1671931 | NCBI WGS metagenome assembly OLRZ01 (sample SAMEA3136627, study PRJEB25190) | human gut metagenome | reverse complement strand
AACCAGAACTCAAACTGTACCGTCGGGTCATAAACGGCAAGATGCGGCGTGGCGGTTATCTGAAAATAGCCCGGCGTCAGCTCAATCCTCGACGGTGCTGCCGGTGCGGCAATCCGGAACGATACCGACGCCGGATCGCCCTGCTGCCCCCACGCATTTACCGCCCGGACTGTCAGCCTGTAGTTCCCCAGCGCCAGTTGCCTGAAGCGGTATGTGGTTTCCGTCGTCCGGGCCGTGCTGACCAACCGCTCACTGCCGTCGTCCGCTGCCACGGTCAGACGGAGCAGGAAGCTCCCCCCCTTCACCACCTTCGGCGTGTCCCAGCGCGCCAGCACCTGATATTCCCCGCTGTCTGCGGTGACTTCGGCAGTCAGGTGCTGCACCGCTGGCGGCGTGACACCATTCACCGTGCCGCTCTGGTCGCCGTCAAAGTGCGCCCCGTTATCCACGATGGCTTCTTTTTCCGGTACATGCTGCACGGCGGTGATGGCATACGTGCCGTCGTCGTTCTCACGGATACTCACGCAGCGGAACAGGCGCTGGCGCAGCGTCGGCAGCTTCAGCCCCCATACGCTGTATCCGGCAACGCCGTCAGGAACACGGCTCACTTTCACCTTCACGCCGTCGGTGACGGACTGGACCTCCACGCTGACCGGATTACCCTGACCGTCAACCAGGCTTATCAGCGTGGTACCGGAGGATGGCAGCGTGATTTCACGGTCGAGCGTCAGCGTCCGGGTCTGGCTGTTCACCGCCAGCACGCGCCCGCCGGTGCTGATACCGGCATAGTCATCATCGCAGATTTCAATGACATCGCCCGGTACATGGCGAAGCCCTTCGGCACCCACGCTGAAGTCCACGGTCTGCGTCTCCAGCAGCTCCGTTTTAATCAGCCACAGCCCGGCGCGGTGTGCCTGCCCCCGGCTGGTACAGCCAAAGGCATCCATCTTCGTGACGTTACGACCGTAACGGAGAATGGCCTGCGTGTCCTCCACAAGCTCTGTCGCCGTCTCCCAGCCGTTATCCGGGTCAATCCAGTTCACCTCAACGGCATTATGGCGGTCTTTCAGGGCGCTGAAACTGTAGCGGAACGGCGCGCCATCATCCGGCATCACCACATTACTGCGGTTATAGGTCCACACCTTATCCGACGGTCGGTCCTGCACGAACGTCAGCGTCTGCCCGTTCCATACCGGCATACAGCGCATCGCCGAGCAGAAATCACTGAGCACATCCCACGCCTTGCGCTGTGTGCTCAGGTACGCATTACAGGTGATGCGCGGCTCCGTGCCGCCAAAGCCGTCCGGCACTGACTGGTCGCAGTACTGGCCGATGACATACAGCGCCCATTTGTCCACATCCGCCGCACCAAGACGTTTTCCCATGCCGTAGCGCGGATGGGTCAGCATATCCCACAGACACCAGGCCGGGTTGTTGCTGTATGCCGGTTTAAACGTTCCGTCCCAGATACCGCTGTATTGCCGCGTCTGCGGGTTATAATTCGACGGCACCTGCAGAATACGCCCGCGCAGATGATAATTACGGCTCACCTGCTGGCTGCCGAACTGCTCCGAATCCACCTGCACGCCGACCAGTGCCGTGTTCGGGTAGCTCTGTTTCACATCGATGATTTCGGTGTATGACGACCAGAGCGTTTTGTTCTGCAGCTGCTCTGTGGTGCTGTCCGGCGTCATTCTGCGCATCCGGATATTAAACGGGCGCGGCGGCAGGTTATCCACCACCACCGAGGCCAGATACTGCGAGGTGGTTTTGCCCTTAATGGTGATGTCTTTTTCCGTCACCCAGCCACCGTTACGCTGTATCTGAACCAGCAGGCGGACTTCCGACGGATTCCGGTCCCCCTTTGAGGTGGTTTCCACCAGTGCCTGCACACCGAAGGTAAAGCGCAGACGGTCGATGTTTGCAGACGTGATGGTCCGGGTAATCGGCGTGTCGTACTTCACTTCCGTACCCAGCACCGTCTCGGAGCCGGAGGATTCAAATCCCTCCGGCGGTGTCTGCTCCTGCTCACCTGCCCGGAAAACCACCGTGACACCGGAGATATTGGTATTCTCCTCACTGTCCAGCACTGACGTACTGTTCAGCAGCACACTTTTTAATCCGTCCACCGGACCTTCAACCGGCCCTTCACTGATGGCATCGATCACACTCAGCAGCTGCGTGGACTTCAGGTTATCTTTCGCTTCGCGCGGGGTATGCCCCTTACTGCTGCCTTTACCCATTCGTCATGCTCCATAAACGATAAAACCGCCCGGAGGCGGTTTCACATAAAACATTTTGCATCAGCGACCAATCACCACAACCTGACCACCGTCCCCTTCGTCTGCCGTGCTGATCTCCTGAGAAACCACGCGTGACCCCACGCGCATTTCACCGTACAGAACCGGCAGAACATTGCCCTGGGCAACCATGTTATCCAGTGAGGAGAAATAGGTGTTCTGTTTGCCGTTATCCGTTGTCTGTGTACGGGGAGTTCTGGCTTTCGGTGCCAGCATCTGCGCCACACCACCGAGCACCATACTGGCACCGAGAGAAAACAGGATGCCGGTCATACCACCGGCCCCAATGGCTGCCCCCCATGCTGCAAGGGTGGCTCCGGCGGTAAAGAATGATCCGGCAATGGCGGCAGCCCCCAGGACAATCTGGAATACGCCACCTGACTTGGCCCCGGCGACTCTGGGAACAATATGAATCACAGCGCCATCAGGCAGAGTCTCATGTAACTGCGCCGTTAACCCGGACGTGCTGACGTCCCGCCCGGCAATCCGTACCTGATACCAGCCGTCGCTCAGTTTCTGACGAAACACCGGGAGCTGTGTGGCCAGTGCGCGGATGGCTTCAGCCCCCGTTTTCACACGAAGGTCGATGCGGCGGCCAAATCGTTGCAAATCCCCGTAAAGGCAGATGCGTGCCATGCCCGGTGACGCCAGAGGGAGTGTGTGCGTCGCTGCCATTTGTCGGTATACCTCTCTCGTTTGCTCAGTTGTTCAGGAATATGGTGCAGCAGCTCGCCATCACCACAGTAAATGGCGGCATGATTCGGCACCGATGAACCAAAACAGCACAGCAGCACATCGCCCGGTTGTGCTGATGACAACGGCACCTGATACAGCCCTGTGGCCTCCAGATTATCCAGATAGAGATTCTGACCGTGACGCCACCAGTCATCCCCGCGATGAAAATCCGGCATCTCAATCCCCGCCAGATGATAAGCATCCCGGAACAGCGTGTAACAGTCCGTCACCCCGTGCTCAAAGCGCCGCCCGGTGAGATGCGGCACACAGCGGAATTTATGAATCGCCCCCCGGCAGACCAGCCACCACGGCAAATCACTCTGTACCTGCAGCCGCCGGTCGGCCTCACTCAGCCAGGGCAGACCACCGGGGTGGCTGTGGACCAGTGCCACAATCTCACCCTGCATTTCTGCCTGCAGCCAGTCCTCCGGCGACATACGGAAATACGCCTCCGGCTCACCGGAGATATTCACGCAGGGAAAATATCTTTCCTCCTCCGGCGTTCTCACCACGAAGCCGCACGACTCCGCTGGCGCACATCGCCGGGCGTGCGCCAGAATCGCTGATTCTGTCTCTGTCATGGGATTTACTGCGAAAGTTTGTTAATGGAAAGGAAGCCGCCAAAGTTGCCGACGTTATTGCGAAACTTACAGCCACTCAGGCATTTGCTGCATTTATCCTTCGTGATATCGGACGTCGGCTGGTCATATTCATCCGCGACCGCCGGACCGCTATAACCGCACTCATCGCCGCGATAGGTCCAGGTGCAGGTGTTGGCCAGCATGATACGTCCCGGAAAAACAGCGCCATCCGTTTCAGTCGGCGTGGACAGTACAAAAGAGGCACTGACCGCGCTCAGTTCGCTGCACTGCTCGATGCGCCAGCGGCTGATCACCTCCTGCTCCGGATCGGCGTAACTGTTTCCGTTGACGAAGTTCACCGCATCCAGAAAATGGGCGTAAACCTTACGCCGGACCACCGTTCCGCCGACCAGACTCTGCAGATCTTCCGCCATCCCGGTGATCATGCCGTGCAGGTTAGAGACCGTCAGTGTCGGACGGGCAGCACTGCCCTTGCCGTTCATCTCAAATCCACTCCCCTGAATGGGATAGGCCTGATACTGCCGACTCTGCCAGGTGACAGACTCACCTTTTTCGTTCTGCTCATTACAGAAAAAGTAGCGATCCCCGCCTACCTCGGTCAGGTCGATTTCCCAGAGCACCACGCTGGCCGACTGCTCCGCACGAATGCATTCATTCAGCGTTTCCTGTTGTATGTCCTGCATCAGATCACCACTTCGTCAAACTGACACGAAAAATCGGTATAGGTGATATGTTCTGTCGCTGACCACGTTCGACACACCACTCTGATTTTTCTGTTAATACCCGGCGGGCGCCAAAAAAAAGATTTATAGCCTTCATGCCGGGCTAAAAATTTTTCAAATGAATCACGTTCATTCGCCTCAACTTTGAAATCACAGGTGAAAACGCGCAGAGAATGATTAAGTCCATTTGGACTTCGTTGCTCATAACCATCGCCAAATCTTACAGTTTTTATCGATGGTTTATTTTCTGTTTTCATTCCATCCTCTGGTAACCAGTGAAATTCTTCCGTATTAGCCACTTAATATTCCCCCATCACGTCGCATATTTAACAGATTGCCCTGCACCCGCTGATCAACCATCCCCATAAGTGCTTTTATTGCCTGAGGGCCAATCTCTCCATTCTGGCCGTCATTTTGAATAGTGATTTGGTATACAGGGGCATAGGTAATATCTCCGCCTCCATTACCACTTTTACTATTAATAGCTCTGACACCAAGAGAACCATCGGAAGTTCGTGTTAATGGCATAATGGCTTCCGGTCCAGCCTCACCAAAAACACCAGCCCCTTTTGCAAAAGCAAAAAATTGCGGGGAATCATAAATACCGTTCGAATACGTGCTCAATGACGGAGACTCATAAACACCGCCCTTTGCATTCGGAATAAATTTACGAATAGCACTCCCGATAGTTCCTAAAATCCCCCCAGAAGAACTGTTACTAATGCTGTCGAAAATCCCAGTAATTGAAGCCTTTAATGCCATTCGACTAAGATCCGAAATCACGGAAGTAGCGAAAGAACGAAAATTTGCCTTGCCTGTCGTGACAAAATCACCCAGCGCATCGGTCATCCCATCAAACATCTGAGTCGTGGTTGATTTTATCTGCTCACTGATATCCTTAGTGTCATCCAGCCAGTTATTGAATCCCTGGGAGGCACCACTAACCCAGTCTCCTGCCTGAATATCGAGCTGCTCGTTTTTCTGTCTGACAATTTCTTTTTCCCGTTCCAGAGCATCATTCAGAGCCTGCATTTTCTCTTGAAAAACATGATCTGACATTCCACGGGATTTATCTGCATAGTCACGTTCAAGTTGCAGACGCTGATTGTTATATCCATGTTCAATCCGCAGTAATTCCTGCTGGCGTTGCTGATTTTTATCGCCAACCCCATAACCAGCAATCTGAATATCATACCCCTGCTGACGATTATCAATCGAAGCCTGCAATGAATCACGCCATGCTGTTATTTCGGCGGATTCCTTGATTAGCCTGTTATTCTTTTCAATCGCAACATTTTTCTCCATCAACGCGGTTATTTCTTCCCGGTGTAAGAGAAGCGATTTCTGATCCTGGGTTAATTTCGATGATGGTCGTGACTCTAGGTCGGCAATCCGCTGACGCCACTTAACCAGTTCCTGTTCAGAGGAACTTAATTTAACGGTCAACTCAGCTTGTGAACTTAGTAACGCATTCTGTTGATTCAGATGATCAATCATTCGTTGGGCTGCATCATCAGAATAACCTTTCGCCTTTGGTTGCTTTGGATCTTTATAACGCTCATTTATTTGAGCGATAAGATTATTATATTCTTCCTTTGAATACTGATTCTTTAGCTTTTCCAGTTTTGCAAGTTCACTAGCTCTCTGCTGCTCCCGGGTCTGATATTGTTTTGAAAAGGCATCTGCTCTCTGTCTGAGTTCAATTCCTTCCTGTTGTCGCTTGTTGTAATCGTTTATTGATGAATTTAGTACGTCCTGAGCAATTTTTTCTGCTTGAAGTACGCCCAATTGCTGCTTTAATCGTGCCAGCCTTTTATTTTGAGCTCCGCCATCTCCAATGCCACCTAACCCGAAAACTCCGGGTCGGGTATTTTTTTCTATTTCATCAATTTGACGGAGAACATCTGAGATTTTTTGATCAAGGGAGGCCTCACGGCCAATATCCAGCATGGAATCCCATGCCCATTTTGCGGAGTCTGCGACAGCTTTCCATGCAGTCTCAAGATAACCAAGATTTTCTTTAATCTGGTTGGTGCGCTGGATCATTGAGGATGAGTATTCTTCTGTCGCAATGCGGGCGGCCTCCTGCTGGTTCCCTTCATCCTGTAGCGCCTTAATCTGGTTATAAGTCGCAAGTGTCAGAAAATGGTACTGATCATTAAGTTTTGATATGGCACTGACAGGATCCTTTGCAATTTCATTGAAGTCATTAACCAGTTGTTCGGTTGATATTCCTGTTACTTCGCTCGTTTTTACTATCGCTGTCGTCACTTGCTCCAGCGAACTGCTCGCTACCTTTCCCGAACGCACAAGCTGATTTAATACTGCCGCCGCAGCACCAGTTGTCGAATCAGCCGCATTCCCGGCACGTTGAGCTATATCGCCCAATTGCCCGCTGGTTGTCCCCAACTGATTTCCGGTAAGAATAAGAGATTTATTAAATTCGTCCTGCTCCTGAGAGCCTTTATAGTAAGCCAGTCCTAAGACCCCAACGGCTGCTGCGGCCAGGGTAAAAGGATTAATTAATCCCAGCACATAAGAACCTACACCTTTGATCGCCGGGCCAATCCCACCGAACATATCTTTTAGCTGGCCGCCCTGCTGCATTAACACCATAAATGGCGACTGACCAGTGGACAACCCAACAACAATATCCGTCATTTGTGCAGGCAACATGCGCATAGCAAAAGCCGTTTGTTTTGCCGACATTCCGGTTTTGCTTAATTGTGATTGAGTAACCTCAAGCTCACTCCGCATAGCACGAAGTTTTCCAGAAAGCTCCTCATACATTTCAGGAGAAAGCATCCCCTTAGCTTTTGCTTCATTGAGCTGTTTCTGTTGTTCTACCAGACGATTAAAAGCAGTTACGACAGGATCAAGTTGAGCAATCAGACGTTGCAAAGCAACAACCTGTTCATCATGCGCTTTTGCTGCTTCTCGCTCTGCCTGAGCCTCTCCGGTAAGCTCTCGCCGTGTTTCCTGTATTTTTCGGCTATAATTCTCAAACTGAGAACCATTTATTTTCCCGGATGCAAACGCAGCATTAAGTTCATCATGCTGTTGTTCAAGATTTCTTAGCGCCGCAGCCAGAGGGTCGATCTTGTCCAGCATTCTTTGAAAGGCCTGAGCCTGCGCTTCCTGCTGGGCGGCAGCAAGTTTTCCGGCCTTCTCGGCTTCTCTCTGCGCTTGCGCAACCCCGCTCAATTCCTCTGTGGTTTCATTAAGTTTACGGACAAGAAATTCATATTCTTCTTTATCAATAAGCCCTTTATCGAAAAATTTCTTTAATTCAGAATAGCGTCGACCGACAGTATCAATTGCGGCACCAACTGGATCAATAGCTGCTTTTAATTTTGCGAGCGCGTTCTTCTCATCTTCTGTTGCCTTAGTCACTTTCCCTGCGCTATTTGCAGCAGTTTCCCCAGCCTGCGTCATTTTGACTAATGAGGAGGTCAGATTGTCAGCATTATTTTTCGCTCCAGTGCTATCAATAATTATTGCGAGACGCGAGGTTTGCTCTGCCATTTATTAAAACTCCTGACAACAAAAAACCCACCGCGAAGTTGGTTTCAGGCGACATAATAGTAGATATAGCGATTACGAGGCCACGCAATGCTTTTCTCCAGGAGCATCATCGATTTAATTAAAGACACCATCACATCTCTGTAACAGAGTGTACGTAATTAACAACTACACACACTGCTCCTGAAAATACTGGTCATCCAGTGCAAAGATCACTGCTTCAAATTCATCGCGCTCAATCAATACCGGATGAGTGGCTAAATATTCATTTATCTCTGTCAGAGATAAAGGCAAAGGCACCCCAGCCATTCCAGCATAACGTCGGGCACGGGATATTACCGAATAGGCGTACAACAACTCCTTAAGCACCGGGTCTATTTCTGGTTCCGGTATCGGTGGCAACCTGAGTTTTTCTCGCTTCCATCTTGCCTTTTCCCCCCTTTCTCCCCCGAACTCCGATAACCACCGCTGGGCAGCTATGGCTTTTTTATCGTATCCTGCTTCTGCTGCTCTTTACCCTGGGCGATGCTGGCTGCTTCTGCAAGGATCTGCCAGTACAACTCTGGATTCTGCTTAAGCAGCGCGATCCCTCGTTCTGCCGTATATTCCAGTGCAACCTCAACACCATTAACCAGTTCACCAACCCCTTTCCAGTCTTTCAGCAGATAACGAGCGGCATTATCAATGAGTAAATCATCAACAGAATCCACCTCGGAAACCTTTGAAATATCAAACTCCTTCGTTCCGACGTGCAAACTGGCATCCATTTTCTCAATGTGGCGACGGATTAATGCATTACGGGAGCGATACTGATCGTTATCGCTGCTTGCCACCAACAGTTTTAACCCGTCTACAGGTTTTAAGTCCTTCATTGGCGTAAACCAGCGTTCTCCACCAATGATAATTTTCTGATTAAGAATAAACATCCATAACCTCATTCAATGCGTCCCCCTGTAAGGCAGTACCACAGGAGGAATAACGGAAAATCAACTAATCGCCTCAGCACTGGCTTTTGCGATCACGGCAGCCGGGGAATTTTTTTTTTCTGGTTATCGTAGGTGCTTCATCTGCTGCGGTAATGCTCAATTGAACCTGGATAATGTCGCTATTACCCCCATCAGGCCATTCACCTGACACCTGAACCTTCGGGAAACTGAAAGTGTATGCCCCCTCTCCATTCGAAAGCGTGAAGCTGAACGGAACTGTTTCTCCAGTCAGTGTTTTACTCCAGATTTCCCACGCGGCTTTAGACCATGAAAGCGTCACCGTACCGGACGGTGTAAAAGTAGTCGGAATATTTGCTCCTGCATAAGGCGAGCCAGTCCCGATACAACGCTGTGTCTGGAGTTTGTTATCGAACTGAATATCAAAACTGTCGATACAAAAACCGTTACCTCCGGCAACACCATTCAGGCTTACTGCTGAAACCTCCTTAAACGAATAACGTAGCTTTCCTGCACTATCCACAGGTTCGCCTTTGATAAAATTCGTATCATCGGCCTTTGATTCCCAGTCCAGTCCGGCAAAGGTTACGGTCGCTGTAATATCGCCGTCGTTAGGGATCTGCATTTTCCATGAGCCAACCTGCGCTCCTCTGACGACAGAGGCAATTCCGACATCGGACGCATAGGTCGCCAGAGAAAATGTTATTCGCTCATTCCCCATTGTCAGAGAATCGCCTGACCATTCCGCGCCGAAACAGGATGCAAGAAAATCATCATGTTGACCCCAGCGAAATTTGGTACCAACATCACCGCCGACATCCACAGTGCCAGGCGTCGCCCCCTGAGCCATCCGGGAGCCACCAATCTCATTATTTTCGCCTTTATTCTGGGTGGGTTTTACTCCCCAGCTTGTGCGTTTTAATAAACTCCAGTCACCACTTGCTGGCGTAGTGCCTGCAACCGTCTCCCGGATAAATGCCGAGATAACCTTTGCACCTGAACTCACAGGAGCCTCCTATGTCATTAATTGCGCTAGAGCGCGCGATATGGAATTTGAAGATTAAGCTGGAACCAGCCATTCTTTTCGCCAACGGCTATTGAGGAAACAGCCTGGTAACTGAGACGATCGTCATCCTGAAACTCAAACAGTTCCCGCAATTTATCGGCTGTCTCAGTAATGAGTTTTGAACCAGAACCTGCGGGGACAAATAACTGAATAATGATTATCCCCGTGCGATAAACAATCGGCCCCGCGCCAATTTCATTAACTCCAGCCTGCCCGGGAATATTACTTAACCGCGCCCAGATTAACTTACCGGAAGGATCGAACGTTGGCGCGTTCGGATACAATACGTCTTTTCCATCAATAATCGTCTGTGCCGTCATTCTGGAAATAACCGTATTTCTGATTTCAGTAAACGTCATTTGTAAACCTGTAAAACACCATGAAAAGCGTTGGCATACACGCCAGTTGGCGCTTGTTGTGAATGACCGTTTTCAAGAGCCTCTGCATAAGGAAGGTTATTCTGGATATAAATAACTCCGTAATTTGCAGCTTTCGAAATAACCCCGATCCCACGCTGAACAGCAATCGTACCGTTCGGATCCACGTTATCAGATATACCAAAATCGGGATGCTGTAACGACACCAGGTTGTTATTTCTGAAACGTCCGGTATCAACCGGAGCAGCAATATCAATAGCAGTAAGAATCTGAATAGCGATGTAGCGAATCTTCAGCCCTACATCTTCCTCAATCATCCCGGCAAATATTGACGGTTCTATATCCCATGCCTTTGCCATTTACGCTCTCCTTAACTGGATAGAGTAAACTGATGCGGAAGGATCTACACTTGCTGTAATTACCTCGTATCGTTGTAACTGCCTTGATACAGGATCATAAATCTCAATAATATGGTCGACAGCTGGTTTATCCGTAACCTCGCATACCAGAGCGGTTAATTTAAGGTCACCATGCAAAATATTAATCCCATCAATTCTGCCCAGCTTATAACGTGTCAACACGCCTCGCCCGGTATAGATTGCGGTGGATTCGCCGCCAGTTTCCGTCACAGGATCCCAGTGCCGGTGCGTAACGTAAGAACCAGAAAAATCACTCACGGCGTCCGCTAAATCCTCATCAAAAGCAGCGGCAACCTCTGACTGAATCTCTTCACGAAGCCCCATTATCCCCCCCTCACAACCCTGACTTGTGAGCGACTAAGTCCGTACGGTTTCAGCAGTGCTATCGCAAGCTGTAAATCGGGTTCAAGCAATGCAGTGCTGTTTGCTGGCAACTCAGAAAATGATTTCGATACACTGACCCCGTCAGCCGACACGGCTTTACTGATAACAACGCCAGAATCATTTTTCTGCTGAAACAACTTACCGAATGAGGCAATTCTGGCTGCATATGCTCCCGCAAGTTTTACCTCTTCCGGAATACGGGATGGGTTAATTTTCAGGTTGAAGCCATTAAGCCAGGCATTAGCCATTAAAACAGCTTTATTTTTAGCGTTCTCACTCGTCCAGGCGTTCCCAAACGCATTATCAACGTCATCACAGGTCACGTAAGTGATCATGTGTTACTCCTGAGTTTTCCAGCCCATAGCCTTCCAGTTGTCAACTTCATCAGGATGAACATTAGCGATAGTTGGTGCGCCGGGAAACATCTGATAATCGGTCACCATAACCACTAACTCAATTTGCGTTTTTTGTGCGGCTTCACGCTGTGCTCTTTGCTCTTTAGTTAATCCGGCCATATGCCCCCCATTAAAAATGGGGCCGAAGCCCCGTTTGAATGTTTAACCAAGAATCAGACAACCATGTGCCGGCTTCACTGATGAAACACCCCATGCCAGTCCAACTTCATAGCGCACCTGGCGATACTGACGATACAGTGCAATCTGGAACGTAATCCCTGAAATCGGGTCCGTAACATTCATTACATCATCAGCATTATCGCCACCTTCCGGCATTGCCGGAGTACGGGATGCCAGCAGAAACGCGTTGCGATCAAACGCCATATTTGCCGTAAAGGCCCCAACAACTGTGATGGCAGTATCATCGGCCAGATCCTGACGCAGTCCGGGCGCTGCAAGAGTAATCAGATTGCTGGTCGCTGCTGCCACAACATACTGATTCGGATCACCAGCGAACGTAACAATCTGACCTGCAGAAATACTCCCCGAACCAGTATCAATGGAAATAAGAACATCGCCTTCTTTTTTCTCTCCATTCACGAGATAACCAGTTGCAGCAACCTTTGGCGCTCGTTTCACACCTGCCGAACTGTGAATATTGAATCCCTCCAGACGCCCCAACACGCCCTCACGCAGTAGCTGTTCAGTGCCGGATTCATTCACTTTAAACAATACAGACTGTTTTCCGCGCAAATTAGCAATGGCAGTGGAGCCAAGCACCATCTGCAGATCGGTTGTCGGTGCGCCGTTATCCTCCAGAACCTGACGAGCCAGAGCAGCATCAGAAAGATCATCTTTAACACCAAACGGCGTTGTCCCTGCGGTTCCCACGGCGCGGGAAGCACCGAAATACAACGCACCAAGATCAGCCTCAACCTCGTTTGCAAGGGCGCGAAAAGCCTGCTTGAACTGATCAGCCAGAATGGTGTTGTAAGTCCCTGAAGGGCCAAGAGCCAGTTGTTCTTCACCATTCCATTTAACCGGTGCCATTTTGGATTTAGTAATTTTTACATCAACAGTGCCAATATTTTGATCACCGGTATTCGGAGCTGACGGCCCCGGTACGATATCTTCGGTTTTCGCCTCAGGCGCAACTGGCGCGGTTACCGTCTGATCTTTTGCTGCGGCGTCAGCTTTTGCGTTTTTTGCTACCGCAGGGATAAAACCTACCTGCTCACGGGATACAACATCCAGGGCGGTATAAATAGTCGAGATCAACCCGGTCAGGGTATTTCCAGCCATAATTAAATATTCCTTAAAAATTTGCGTAATTGTGAATAGATGGAGTAATGAGCTATCCAGCCCTGACACCAGCTCCCATCCGGAAGCTGACAAATGTGTTAATCAACGATTGTGATACCGTCTTTCAATGCGTTTTGCTTACCTGCAACATCCAGTGCATCAAAAGCAGAGCGTTTCATCGTTTTCTGACCAATATCATGCTGTGTCGGACGGGAGCCGCCGCCATTGTTGCCACTGGCTTTCAGGATGTAGTCTTTCTGAGGGTAATTTTCGACAAGGAACTCCAGCGCCTCATCAAACTGCGCCAGTTCGCCAGGCTTCGCGCGGGAATAAATTTTGTTGCCGGAAGCGTCATAAGCAACGATCCTCCCTTCTTCCACTTTGAATGCCTGCCCGAAGCGGGCTTGTAATAAATCTGCCGGGATCGCAATTTTATCGGCAATATATTTTGAACCCGCAAAACTACCGCCAATCATAGAATCGTAAAGCTGCTTCTCCAGCATCTGAGAGCGTTGCTTTTCTTCATCTAATTGCTGCTGAAAATTTTTCGTAATTTCTGCCTTAACCTGGTCAACCTGTCCCGCATCGAGCAGCTTTTTCTGGTCGATTTTTGACAGCATTTCCAGTGCCTCGATCGCCTTCTTCGGGTCTTCGATAGCGGCAAACTTAGCCAGTTTTTCCTCTGCAGCTTCTTTAGCCAGGCGATGATTTTTTGCCTCGCCATTAAGCTCTGTAATTTTTTTTGTCGCCAGCGGTGCATCGAAGCCAATTTCTTTACCATCGTCGTGCACATAAACTGGCAGGCCAGCAGTATCAATTTCTGCGTATTGTTTTCCGTTAATCTCGACCGTTTTCAGTTTCATATTAGTACCTGGTTTAAGTCTTCCGACAGTTACGCTGCTCACCATCCGGATCGCAGCAATAAAAAAGGCCACCCGAAGGTAGCCTGTTGTAATAAATGATTTATTTAAATCCCTGCTTTTCTGAATACCTGTGCATCACGCTCACGGAGCTGCTTCAGCGTCAGCCATTCGCCTTTATCGGTGTAAAATTCATCTGGCGACATACCACCATCCCGAATCAGCTTTGCTCGGGTTTCCCCCACAATCTGTTTTTGTCTGGTGTAAGGCTGACGCAAAAACCATTCCCTGTAGGTTGTATCTCCGGCCACCACGCCATCCATGCTGGCCCGCTCAGCCGGGGAAATATCGCGAACATCAATACCCAGTTCCTTCGCTGATTTCAGAATGAACGTTTCCGTTGAGCGGCAGCAGAAATGAATTTTTCCCGGCCCCTGCAAATAAGGCACGCTGTGACCTACAGGTTTATTATTCAGCGTATATTTGAGGCGATCCCTGATTCGACATTGTGGCGTAGTACGATTATCAAGCGTTGATAACCATTGCTTACCCTTAATCAAATCATTATTCGCGCTGGCAAAACTCTCACGGGCAGTAGCAGCAAGATGCCCAACCGCTGTTTTTGCAATGCTGGCCGCATTAGCCCGGCTCATCTGCAATGCACCATCCTGAAATCCCTTACTGACATGTCCCCGAATTTTTCTTGCGATCTGCTCATTGGTATCCCCCAGCAAAAAACCCTGACGCACTGTATTTGTTATGCGTCTGAGCCGATCCGCCTCAAGATCTGAGGCCCACTCACTGAGCAGTCGTCCCTGGAATGGTCGCGCCATTGCAGCGGCATAAAGTGCATCAGGAGAGATACCAACCAGAGGGTGAACATCAGCAACAAAATCAGGTAGCATAGAATCAAACAGACTTAACTGATAACCAGCCTCATAAATTGCCAGCTCGTTCAGCTCTCCGGAGAGACTGGTAAACATGCTGTTAATAGCAGTGCGGTTAACCTTTCTGACGCTCGCCAGAAGTGACTCCAGGCGCTTAACGGTAAAATTACCTGGATCGAGGCTGTCCAGTGCTATCAGCAGGCGAGCAGTAAGTTCCGCATCGCTGTCATTCAGTATTTTCACCATTCTGGCAGCCACGCCAGTGCTATAGCGGGATATCCAGACTGCATGAGCAATTGATTCATCACGCAGCCGTTCATTCACGGTTTGCATCATTGATTTCCATCAGCATTACACTCTGATTTTTTAATTCATCGATCACTTCCTCTGGACGGGAATCCTGATCGATAAATTTCAACGCCTGCAACACCCGAACCGCATCAATCTGACGTATATCACCGCCCTGACGCAATGACTGAACAGCCAGCGCGGAGGATGAGTCAAACACCTGGGCAGATACATCCAGTTCAGTGCGCACATCCACATTGCCACCGCAACTCTCTCCGATCCATTCCGCCATTATCTGGAGAATATTATCGAGGGCATCTTCGAGGGAGTTCGCCATTGTATAAAGCGGCGAGTTTTCCTGCATTCGCTCTTCATTAGTCTGATCAACAGATTTGGTGGATGTATTTTCAGCACGCAGAAGTTTAGCGCCGGCATGACGCATCTGATTTTCCAGCTTCTCAAGTGATGTTTCGCCAGATTCTATCGCTGCGCCACTATGTTCAACATATTCGAGGCCATTTTTTGTTCTGTCCTCAAAAATCGTAGCGGTGGATGCACCAACCGTCAGTTCTTCATTCCTGTCCAGCCCGTAGGCCACCAGCAATGGAACGCGGGTAACATGAAGAATATTGTCCTGCTCGCTCTGGCTTTGCCAGTGCTTGATATTCAGCAAGCCAAGATTATGCAATGGCGGTGTACCACGCATAAATCCTGTTTTCTTCGTGTACAGTGTTACCAGAGGAATATCATCACGGCTGGTATTCCATGACTCATGAAGCGTCCAGACAGATTCGCCATTAGTGCCTTCGCTACGTCGATAAATTTCAACTCGACGGGGCATAATATGGCGGATCTGCTCCACCTTCTTCTGCCCGAAATCATCACCATCAATAATGATGACCTCTTTTATACGCAAATCAGTGAGAACAACTTTCCCTTTTTCAACTTTCGATTTCCATCCAATAACCTGGCGTGGATTCAGCATCGTAACGTACGGACGACCACCGGTCGCGTTTTCATCGGCTTTTGTACGAATCTCTTTCATATCCGTTCGTGGATAGTCCACCAGCGCATGTGCCACACCATACTGAAATGCGAGGCTGAAAAATTGCTGCGCCCACACATCCAGTCGGCTCCCCTCCATGTCGATATTTTCTGCATATTCCCTGATTTTTGCCGGCGTTTCCTCACTCAATACTGTCGGCTCTGCAAATATGCGCCCAATATTTTGCTTGATGCTTTCTTCATACACAGGAAGTAGCGTAGCCACAGACAGGCGTTTTTTATAAGCGTCTTCATCTTCGTTAGGCCATTTTGGGAGATAATTTTCCCCCTGCCTGCGCATTTCAAGCGTACCGCCCATCAGTGCGTCGTTAATATCCCACGCCTCCAGCATATCGTTATAGTCGAGGTTGGGTGTTGATATATCAGCCATAATTAAATCCGAAGTGATGTGACTCTTCCGGTCGGTTTGACAATAGGGAATTGCTTAACGATGAAATAACCTCCGGCATCATTCGGGTGATCATTGCCAGATTTTTTATCAGGCTCCCCCTTCTCATCCCAGACCTGTTGCTCCAGAGATTCGGCATATAACGGGCAACGCTTCACATTAACTTTATAGCGACGCTCACCATTGGCATTGCAGAACATTGCATTCATTGAGTTAACGCGATCTTTTACTGGCGGGTTCGAGCTGTTCACCACAACGTTAAAACCAGCCTGCTTAAGCTGGGCTATATCCGTCGTACTTGCGTTACTTGATTTTCTGGAATCCCCGGAAGCATCTGGATAAATATAAATTTCCCTCACTTTCCGGTAATCATTCCCATCATACAGCCAGAAGCGTTCTTTAATGATGCGGATCATATCCGGCGTATCGTAGGCATTGATGATTTCAGTTACCGCACATGGAAGCCCCAAACGCAGCACATGGACGATTCCCGCCATCTTTCCAACGTTAAAATCCATCCCAATATAAATCGGCTCCCCTGGCTGCTCCACTTCTTCGCAATTATTCAGTTTCCGGTCAAACTGATGGTAAACAGTACCACTTGTCAGGTTAGTAAACTGTCCTCGAAGATAGGCTTTAATCAGCTCTGGAGGGTATGATTCAAGAAGCGAAGGAATGTAATCTGCTGGCAGGTTCTTTTCATTATCGAAAGTAGATGCCTGCACCAGACCATACAGTGAGGCCAGCTCTGTTTTTTCACGCACGGCTTTAACAAACTGCTCGTAGACAAATTTGAATCCTTCCGGCGTGGTTGTAACGTCAATACCGTTGCGAAGTCCATCAATCTTATAACGCATACGTGCAATTATCTTGCGCCACGCCGTTCTGGCTTTTTCCTTCGGCAAAATGTCCAGTTCATCCACCAACGCATTACCAATTTTGAAACCGACGATCGTTTGTGGCTTCTCCATCGATCTGCAGATAGTGGTTCCCCGATACTGGCGTCCGTAATAAAAGTGAACCTCTTTATTTCCCTCATTAATTTTTACGTTCAATCCCCAGTCAGCAGCAACTTCTTCCACTGTAGGGTAAAAAATATCGCGAATTTGGGGATACGTTGGCGCAAAATATCCCTGATTTATACCTGGATGCTCCCAAATCCCCTTGCATATGCCGCCACACCCAACCCATGTTTTGCCCGAGCCAAAACCAGCAATATAGGCTTTAAATTTATGGGGCATTGAAAGAAATCGCGCCTGAGGCACATTAAGCGTCGGAGAGATCATCTTCATCACTCCTTACTCTGGCATCAACCACATTAATATTGATCGCCACAGGCTGGGGATGTTCATTATCTTCCACCGTTTCGATCTCTTTGCGCAGCTTCTGGTTTTCCATTCTGCGCCGTTCAATTTCCAGTTCCTGTAGCCGTTTATCTGCACATAAAGCCCCGCCAGCAGAAAACAAACGCAACAATTCACGCCGGGCGGCAGCCTTATCCTCCAGCAGGATCTCAACGCCGAATTTTCCGAATTTTGCCCCTGCATATAATTGCCGCGCATCCCCATCAAGCAGAGTGGTATCAGCCATATAAAGCTGTCCCGTTCCCTCACCGCAGCACTTCGGGCAGTCCGGATTGGGTATGGCGTTATCAACAAAGCCGAGGCCTCCATATTCCGGTTCGGGTTTGCCATCTCTGGAAGCCTGCGCCGCTGCCTTGTCGAATTCTGCTATATCGCGCCACTGGTAGAGATGATTCTCGCCCCAGCAATAACGGCAGTTAACACGGCGAAATTGTGCAAGCTGATTGGGGTCGGCCAGGACAATAGCCATCAACTGACTCACTAGTAAATCCAGGTCTGCGGTATAGCGTTTCTGGTACTGATTGCGGAAGTAGCTGATAGCGCGAAAAACCCTGGCATTTCTAAGCATACGACTGGCGTTGCTGTTAGCTGTCGCACCTTGCCCCTCATAACCGGCTAGTCGGTACGCCTCTGTCGGCTTTTTACCCTGAGCAACAAGCATCGCAAACTTAGCCTGCTGGTCAGAAATGCCGAATTCATCGGGACAGAACGAAAATTCCTCCGCGTCGCCCTCATTCAGGCCCGCATCGAATACTGGCTTTTTTTCCTGAGATTTTTCGTTCCGCTTTTGTGCAGTCTGCGCAGATTTTTTCTGCGCACTTTTTTGCGCAGTTTTGCACATTTCTGTCTGCGCATTTTTCGGAGTTTTTTTGATGTAACGACGGGCTGTTGCGTAATTCAGTCCCCTTGCTTCACACCATGCCACCGGAGATATACCGGAGCGGGTGTATTCAGCAATATACTCCTGCTGCAACGCCCCCCAGTCCGGTCTGCTCATCAGTTAGTCCTGATTTTTATCCACCCTGAGTAGTTCGCGCAGAGCAAAGGCATCCCCTTTTCTGGCAAGCTTAAACAATGCCGCTCGTAACTCGGCTTCACCTTTCGCTCTGCCCTTACGGATGGCCGCATAAAAATCTGTCATTGCTTCCCGATTTTCTTTCAGTCGGTTCAGATCAACATCCAGAACGTCAGCGATTTGTTGTGCAGTCATCCGGCACGCTGCCAGAGACTCGACTTTCGAATACGGAATCATTTGTCACCCCCATTGATATGCAGGGTGTCTTCTTCCTGTATTTTTCGTGAAGGATTTTTACTGCAGCGTTGTTCCAGGTGACCTGATGGTGAATGCGTTTATGGCTGGCACCCATCAGTGAGATTTTTACGCACGACGGCGCATACATGACGGAGTAAAAACTTTTAACGTAGGTTCCGGAATCCAGATACAGCTCGGTCATTCCACCGCTGTTTTTCTGCGTCTGTTTCTGCCCTAACTGGACAGCACCGATCGTCATAAACAATTCACCACAGCGACCGAGATTCGTGTACGTATTCACATCCTCGTTAATGCGCCCCATGAATGAGAACGGTCGATCAACCGAACAGATAAAGCTGTTCATTGCCTTGCGTTTCACCCACGAAGCATGGCCGCCATTGTCACCAAGAAAATCCCCGCCCTGCGACATAGCGATGGAAAGAGCAGGTATTGATTCGTAGTACGCCAGCATTTCAGAAAGGATCGCATCCAGTTTCCTTATCGGAAAATAGGCCTGGTCATAGTTGCGATCCACCCGAAACTGGAACTCGTGATAATCATCATCGAGCTGAATGAAGTATTTACACCCGACCAGTTTTGCCAGGTCGAAACAGGCATTACGGGCGTAAAAAATTGAGCGGCGGTCACAGAAATTATCGGCTTCGTCAAAACGACTGGCGATATCGGCTTTGGAAAACACCAGCACCTGTTCACCAAATTCAGCCATGTACTGATTCCGTGTCTTATCTTCATCATCAACAACGATAAAAATTTTCCCGGTATAGCCAGCACGACGCAACGTCCGGTAAGTCAGAACTTTGTCCGGTCGCCCGTGAGTCAGAATAAAGGCGCAAAAATCATCACGCATATTCCTCCTCCTCACCACCATGCATGATCTCCACCATGCGCTGCGTCATCCGGACAAATCCATTTTCAATAGCCTGCTGATAATCAATGATCACCAGCGCCGACTCCTCGAAAAAACACTGAATTTCAGAGGGGGCGTGAGCGTAATAGTCCGCAATTCTGCTGAAATTAAACACCGTGTGACGTTCTGCCGCACACAGGAGGAATTTCTCAATATCAGGCTCAAGGGACGCCGAACGTATCCGGCTGATCAGCTCCTGAGTTTTCGTATCGTCGTACAGTTCACTGATATCCGGTTTACCGCCCGACGGCTCATAAACAGGCGTATCAATTTTCGTCGTATACGGCTCCTCCTCATTTCCTGTACCGGGCAAAACATCCGTCAACAGTTCATCAATTTCTGTCGGGATGAAGCCTGTCAGGGAGACATCAAAATCAGCATTGATTAGGTCCGACAGCTCCATCCGCAACAGATCTTCATCCCAGCCAGCATTCATCGGCAGGCGATTATCTGCCAGGCGGTACGCCTTTTTCTGCTCATCCGTCAGGCCAGACAGAACAATGACCGGAACAGAATCCATTTTGAGCATTTCAGCCGCCATAACACGACCGTGACCCGCAATAATTTCGCCCTTTTCGTCAATCAGCACCGGATTAGTCCAGCCGAATTGCTTAATACTTTCTACCAGTTGTGCCACCTGCTCAGGGCTGTGCGTCCTGGCGTTGTGCGCATACGGTGACAATTCTTGTAATGGGCGATAGACTATCTTTAATTTCTCGCTCATACAGCCTTGCTTTATGAATAAAACGCACCCCAGCAGCCAGTGCTACTGGGGACGGAGGGGTTGCTGGTAAAGTTAGGTATTGGATCAATGAGTGAGTCAACATAATATTAAACTCACAATTATAAATCAGCCATATATTAGGAGCGCCAAAAAAAACCTGAAAACAATATAATAACAGGATAAATTTCAAGGCGACCAAGAATCATAGCTATGCACATTAAACATTTTGCAATGTCATTAAGCACTCCGAATGACGATGCAGTAGCCCCAAAACCTAATCCCATATTATTAATACATGCAGCCACTGTTGCAAATGATGTAAGAAAATCATATCCCATACCATTTAACACCAGTATAAAAAACACCGTGAAGAGAGTATAAAGAAAAAAGAAACTCCATACAGACCTCATTACACGATCTGTAACTATCTTCCCTCCTACATTTACACTCAACAACGCTCTGGGATGAGAAAGCTGATTTATCTCGTGTTTGCTTTGTTTGAAAAGTATAAGAAATCGAAGTGACTTAATTCCACCACAAGTTGAACCTATACATCCCCCAAAGAAACTTGACAACAGCAAAAACACTATCGTGTGCGTGGGCCAACTTGCATAATCTTGCGTAGCTAAACCATTATCAGTGAGCATGGAGCTGGCAAGAAAAAACGAATGAATAAAACTTCCATGCAAGTCATACATACCTATATGCCAGACCTGGAAAGAGGTAACAATGATCACCCCTAAGGCTATTAACAGAAAGAAACGAAGTTCAATATCTCTGATTAAAGGTTTTATCGTTTTCCTGCTAATAACAATATACCAAAGAGTGAAGTTGAAAGCCGATAGCAGGGAAAAAGAACCAGCCACCAGCTCAACCAAATAGTTATTAAAATATCCGATACTCTCGCTATGAGTTGAGAAACCACCAAGCGAAACTGTGGAAATCCCGTGACAAATAGCATCAAACAAAGGCATTCCTGCAAGTCTATAACAGACAATACAAGCAATACCTAATAAAGAATAAGTTATCCACAGTGTCCGTGACGTATCGGCCAGGCGGGGAGTGAGTTTGTCATCCTTAAATGGCCCCGGCATTTCTGACTGATAAAGCTTTGCACCACCAATACCCAATAATGGCAATACAGCAACCGCCAGAACAATAACTCCTAAACCACCTATAAAATTTAACTGTGACCGATAGTACAAAATTGCCCGAGGTAATGAACTAACATCATCAATTACAGTTGCTCCTGTTGTTGTTATTCCAGAAACCCCTTCAAACAGAGCATCAATGAACGTTAAATTAAGTTCTGAGTCAATCCATAAAGGGAATGCACTAATAACAGAAAACAAAATCCAAAACATTACAATTATAATAAACCCATCACGGGTACGTAATTGAATGCCAGATTTCTTAGTTGTATACCACGCTCCGCCACCAATGCAAAAAAATATAACGAAAGTTATAAAGAAAACGAACAGGCTTTTTTCTTTATAAAACAATGCTACAACCATTGGTGGCAACATTGAAAGACTATAGAGCCAAACCAGGAACCCACACATATGAGTAACAACTCTTACATGAGATGTATTCATATCTAAATATTCTTTCAATTATAACCACCTTGCTGCAATATTATGATTATACTGTATAAAATTTAACTCCTCTTAGATCTTACTTCACTGTTCCTTATGAAACAATCATCAAAATGAATCATATTGTAGTTAAGATTTTACTTTAAACACTGCTCGGTTATGTATTGCTGAGCACCTTCAAGTTGGGCCTGCATCATTACCAGTCGTTCCCGGAGGGTGAAATAATCCCGTTCAGCGGTGTCTGCCAGTCGGGGGGAGGCTGCATTATCCACGCCGGAGGCGGTGGTGGCTTCACGCACTGACTGACAGACTGCTTTGATGTGCAACCGACGACGACCAGCGGCAACATCATCACGCAGAACATCATTTTCAGCTTTCGCATCAGCTAACTCCTTCGTGTATTTTGCATCGAGCGC
>OLRZ01000881.1_pt1 | contig 22580 bp, 18 predicted proteins | sample 1671931 | NCBI WGS metagenome assembly OLRZ01 (sample SAMEA3136627, study PRJEB25190) | human gut metagenome | reverse complement strand
AAATCATTGCAATAAATAAGAATGACATAATGATATTCATTGTATATTGAATAAAAGCCATCATTTCACCAATTGCAATATTTCCTAAATCCATTTGCTTTGCTCCAACCCAAACAACAAGAACAGCTGCAATATTCATAATAAACATCATAATTGGCATTAAGGTTGCCATAGCACGATTCACAAATAAATTAACTTTTGTTAAATCATCATTTGCACCATCAAAACGTTCCTCACTATGTTTTTCATTACCAAATGCTCGAATAACAAGAACTCCTGTTAAATTCTCTCTCATTGTTAAGTTCAATCTATCAATTAAGGATTGAATAACTTTGAATTTAGGCATAACCACTTTGATTAAGATGAATAAGACAACACTAATCACAATCAAAATCATAAAGATAATCCATGTCATTGATGTTGAATGTGTTAAAGCTTTGTATAAAGCTCCAATTCCCATCATAGGTGCAAATAATACAATTCTAAGTAACATAATCACGAGCATTTGAACTTGCGTTATATCATTTGTTGTACGCGTAATTAATGAAGCTGTTGAAAACTTATTAAATTCTGTATTTGAAAAACTCTCTACTTTCTTGAAAACAGCCTTCCTTAAATCTCTAGCAACACCGGCCCCAACACGAGATGATAGGAATGCTGAACTCATCGCTGCAATAGAACCAATTAAGGCAATACCTAACATAATTAAACCAGATTTAAGTATATAATCTGATTGAATTTTATCGACATCAGCGCCCAATCCAATATACTCTGTTTTCACACCATTACCAGCAGCAATTAACATTGTTGTTTCACCCATGGCATCCATTTGTTCATCAATACTTTTTGTCATTTCTTTTTTTGCTTCTTCATCCATCATTGAAAAGACTTTATAAAGATCAGTACCTGCTGGTAAATTACCAAATCTTTCTTTGTATTCATCAGAATTTGGATCCATTGAATCAATAGAAGATACCATTAACATTGGTTTCACTAAAGCACTTTCTAATTGTTCATTTTGTTCTTTAGAAAGATCTTTTAATAAATAGGCATCTTTCAATTTTGGAAATGTTTCTTTGATATCATCATCTAAATCATTATAACTTGTGAATGTATAACTAGATTTAATGACTTCTTGTTGAGCATCATCAGCAAAAATCAAAAGATGTTGTAATGTTTCATCACTTAAAACATCAGTCATGGCTGTTTGAATAAATCCTGGAGCGACCGCATTGACCGTAATACCACGACTTCCCACTTCACGAGCAAGAGACATTGTCATGCCGATAATTCCTGATTTACTAGCAGCATAGTTGACTTGTCCAGCATTTCCCATCACTCCAACAACAGATGACAATGAAACAATACGTCCATATTTTTGTTTCATCATAAGCTTCGTTGCATGTTTCATACAATTCCATGTTCCTTTTAAATTTACATCGATGACTTGATCAAAATCACTTTCTTTCATACGAAGCATTAATCCATCTTTGGTAATTCCTGCATTATTAATTAAAATATCTAATCGACCATATTCTTTTTTAATGATTTTAAACATTTCTTCTGTTTCTTGATAACTTGCAACATTGGCAGAAATGAGTGCACACTTTCCACCAAATTCTTCAATTTCTTGTTGTGTCTTTTGGGCAATTTCTTGATTGTTTCCTAAATCAAGATAATTGATTAAAACAAAAGCACCCTGTTTTGCAAGAGTCTTCGCAATTTCTTTACCAATTCCTTGTCCACCACCTGTTACAAGGGCTATTTTATTTTCTAATCTCATAATCTTCTCCCTTCAAAGCTTTGATTGTTTTTTCTAATGATTCATTATCTTCTATTTGATAAAGTTGAATATCTTTATTGATTTTTTTCACAAAACCACTTAAAACCTTTCCTGGTCCAACTTCAATAATCGTATCAACCCCTTGACTTATCATATAACGAATACTATCTTCAAAATAAACAGGGGACATCACTTGTTTTTCTAAGATTTCTGGGATTGCTTGATTCTTTAATTCATGTCCTAAAGTATTAAAAATAACAGGTATTTTCATTTCATGAAATGTTTCTTGTTGAAATCTTTCTTTTAAAGCAAGTGATGCTTCTTTTAATAAAGCTGTATGAAAAGGTCCACTGGTATTTAAAGGAATAACTCTTTTCGCTCCTTTTTCTAAAGCAAGTTCCTTCACTTTTTCAACCGCTTCTTTTTCACCAGCAACAACCAATTGACCTGGACAGTTATAATTCGAAATAGAGACAATTCCTAATGAAGAAGCTTGCTTACATAAATCCTCTAGAATATCTCTTTCCATTTTAATCACTGCAATCATTTCACTATCAATTCCTTGAACCGCTTCGTTCATGACCTTTCCACGAAAACGAGCCAATTCAATAACTTGTCTTTGTTCAAAAACATCTGCACAATAAAGAGCAGAATATTCTCCAAGTGATAAGCCTGCACAATAATCAGGAATAATTCCATTTTCTTTAAGCAAATCCGTAATAATAGATGCTACTAAAACCATACAAGGTTGCGTATTTTGGGTAAGAGATAACCTATCCAGTGGTCCATTAAAACAAAGTTCCTTTAAATCAGGATATTCATCAAAAAGAGGATGGGGATAAAAAGATTTTCCCATACCTACCACTTGACTTCCTTGTCCAGCATAAATTATTCCTAGTTTCATTTTTCATCCTCCATTAATTCATGAATAACTTCTTCAACATGCATTAAATGATCTTGCATATAACCATAAGCTCCTGTAAAAATAAGTCCTTCATCTAAATTTCCTTTTACCGCTTCAATTAAAGCTCTTGAAATACAATAAGGTGTTGTTTTAAGATTGCATGGTGTTAAACATTGATAACATTTCTTGATGGGTACTTTTTCTTGTTTTGTTTTTTGAACAAATGCATTTTGAAAAGCACGTCCTGGCATTCCCACAGGTGAACTCACTAATCCTACTTCTTCTTTCTTTGCCTTTAAAAAAGCTTCTTTATATTTCATCGAAGCATCACATTCATAGGTTGGAATAAAACGTGAGGCTACTTGCACACCATCAACACCTAATTCAAAGAAATGTTTCACATCACTTCTTTGATGAATTCCTCCCGCTACAAAGATAGGAATATTAAGTTGAAAACTTTCGACTACTTGTTCCACCTCTTGAAAGATTTCTTCTAAACTTTGATAGGTTTGATTTTCTAAATCCTCTTTTTTAAAACCTAAATGACCTCCGGCAAGAGCGCCTTCAATAACAATAAAATCAGGTGCTCTTTGATATTTCTTTACCCAATGTTTCATAATTAATTTGCAGGCTTTACCACTTGAAACAATGGGCGCAATTAAGACTTCATGATCTTTTACAAGTTCAGGGAGTCTTAAAGGTAAACCAGCCCCTGAAATAATGGCATCAATCTTTTCGCTTAAAGCAGCTTCAATTAATTCATCATAATCTTTTATAGCGACCATGGCATTAATCGCAACGAGTCCTTTTCCCTTCGATATTTCTTGTGCTTTTTTAATTTCTTTTTTTAAAGCACGGATATTTGCTTCACGATGATTTGATTCAAAATCTTCTTCACGGTATCCAGGATGCGCCGTAGAAATCACACCCATTGCCCCACACTTGGCAACGTGACCGGCGAGATTTCCTAAAGACACCCCAACACCCATACCTCCTTGAATAAGAGGAATACTCATTTTTTTATGATTTATTTCTAACATTTTAAATCTCCAAATTTTGATAAGCTACTTTCAACTCATCCATCATTTCTTGTAAGATTTGTTGGACGGGTTTAATTTCATGAACCATACCTGCAACTTGTCCTGCCATTAAAGAACCTTCATCAACATTTCCTTCAAAGACAGCTTTCTTTAAAGAACCAAGTGTATACTTTTCTAGTTCCATCATCGTAGCTCCTTCTTTTTCTTTTTGAATGTAGGTTTTTGCCATTTTATTTTTTAAAATTCTTACTGGTGTCCCATTGATTCTTCCCGTAACTGTTGTTGAAGTATCTTTGGCTTTTAAAACTGCTTGTTTATAATTTTCATGAATCGGACATTCTTGACTTGCAAGTAATACTGTTCCAATTTGAACACCACAAGCACCTAATGCAAAAGCCGCTAAGAGTTGCTTACCACTGGCAATTCCTCCAGCAGCAATAACAGGAATAGAAACATTTTCAACTACTTGAGGAACCAAAGCCATTGTTGTCGCTTCCCCAATATGTCCTCCTGCTTCACATCCTTCTACAATTAAAGCATCCGCTCCAGCACGTTCTAATCTTTTAGCAAGGGCCACGCTTGGCACTACAGGAAAAACCTTGATTCCAGCTTCTTTCCACATTTTCATATAAATTCCTGGATTTCCTGCCCCTGTTGTAACAATTGGTACTTGTTCATCAATAACGATTTGCGCCATTTCTTTGGCCTCTGGATTCAATAACATAATATTGACACCAAAAGGATGATCCGTTAGTTTTTTACATTTTTGGATCTCTTCTTTCAACATTTTGGCATTCATGCCCCCTGCTCCAATGAGACCTAAGCCCCCTGCATTAGAAACACTTGCCGCAAATTCACCAGTGGCAATATTGGCCATACCTCCTTGAATAATTGGATATTTTATCTTTAATAGTTCATTTAATTTCATTTTGATCTCCTTACCATTCCATTAAAAGAGCGCCCCATGTAAGACCTCCACCAAAACCTACAAGAATAATTTTCATTCCTTTTTTTAAGATTCCTTTTTCATTCATTTCAGCTAAAGCTAAAGGAATACTCGCTGCTGAAGTATTTCCATATTCTTGTAAATTCATATAGAATTTTTCTTGAGGACATTGATATTTTTTATAAACATGTTTGATAATTCTTTCATTGGCTTGATGACAAACCACATAATCAATCTCCTCTAATGTCATCTTTGCTTGATTTAAAACATGATCGATACTTTGAGGAATTGTTTGTATCGCAAATTTAAAAACTTCTTGTCCCTTCATTTTTAAATAATCATTTGCATAAAGAACCTCTCGATTGCCAGCACTATCTAAGTAACTATAAAAAATATTATTATTTTTTTGGATCAATGTAGCTGCTGCTCCATCTCCAAATAAAATACAAGTATTACGATCTTGGTAATCAATAATAGAACTTAATTGTTCACTTCCAATAATAAGACCATATTGCCCTTCTTGTAATAAACTTTGAGCAACTTTTAAAGCATAAACATAACCACTACATGCTGCATTTATATCAAAACAAATCATTGCCTGTTCATTTAAACCTAAAGCTTTTTGAACAAGACAAGCATTACTTGGTGTTTTATTTTCTGGAGTCATCGTTGCTACAATAATCAAAGACAATTTACTTAAATCTTGATTTTGTGTTGCTTTTTTAGCTGCTTCGATGGCAAGCAAAGCACTGGATCTAGAAGAAATATGTCTTCTTTGAATTCCTGTACGTGAGATAATCCATTCATTTGAGGTTTCTACCATCTTTTCCAATTGAGCATTGTCTAATGTTTTTTCAATCTTGGCATAACCTGTTGAAATTATTTCAATTCCGTTCATTTTCTACTCCTTAAAATACTTGTCCTATCTTTCGATATTTTTCATAACGCTTGTTGATTAATTGATTTGTAGATAATCTTTGTAATTCTTTGATATTTTCTTTTAAATACTCTTTAATTTGACGATAAACTTCATAGCTTTCTACCGTAGCTCCTTTTAAATCCTCATGAATGATTTGATCAATAATATGAGCTTCATAAAGATCTTGTGCCGTTAATTTCATTAAACTTGTTGCCTCTTGAACACGTTTTCCTTCTTGATCTTTCCATAAAATAGAAGCAAAACCTTCAGGTGATAAAATTGAATAAATACTATTTTCTAACATCACCAAACGATCAGAAACACTTAAAGCTAAGGCACCACCAGAGCCCCCTTCTCCGATAACAATCGTAATAATAGGAACTTTTAAAGTAGACATTTCTTTTAAATTACGGGCAATGGCCTCACCAATACCATGCATTTCTGCCTCTATCCCTGGATAAGCACCAGGAGTATCGACAAAGGCAATAATTGGGCGTTTAAATTTTTCAGCTTGTTTCATTAAACGTAAGGCTTTACGATAGCCTTCAGGCGAAGACATCCCAAAGTTGCATTTGAGATTATCTTCTAATGTTCTCCCTTTTAAATGTCCAATAATGGTAACAGGTTGTTTGTCAAGCATGCCAATTCCACCCACAATTGAGCCATCATCTTTATAAAGGCGATCACCATGAAATTCGATAAAATCATCAAAAAGATGATGAATATAATCTTTTACGTTGGGTCTTGTTTTCTTTCTTGCTAGATAAACATGATCATAAGGACTTAAATGTTTGTAGCTTTTTTCAAGTTCTTTGATTTCTTTTTCAATTTCTATTTTTCTATTATTTGAACATTCCATTAATTCTTTTTGTAGGTTTTCAATTTCTAATTCTACTTGATTCAAAGACATCACTAAGCCCCCTTTCCATGCATTTTTAAAAGACGGATAATGGTTGAACGCATTTCTTGCCTTCTAACAATTAAATCTATAAAGCCTTGTTCTTCCATAAATTCCGTTCTTTGAAAGTTTTCCGGTAATTTTTGTTTAAGTGTGCTTTCAATAACACGTCTTCCCGCAAAGCCCATTAAAGCATTCGGTTCACCAATAATAATGTCACCAAGACTTGCAAAAGATGCCGTAACTCCTCCAGTCGTTGGATGAGTAATATAGGAAATATAAAGTAATCCTGCTTCATGATGACGTGCTAAAGCCGCTGAGGTTTTTGTCATTTGCATTAAAGAATAAATTCCTTCTTGCATACGAGCGCCACCAGAAGCGGTAAAGATAATAAGTGGATATTTTCTTTTTGTCGCATGTTCAATGGCTTTCGTGATTTTATCACCTACAACCGATGACATACTTCCCATTAAAAAACGTGAATCCATGACACAAGTAATGACTTTTATTTCATTGATTTTGCCACTAGCGACGACAACAGCTTCATTGAGTCCGGTTTTCTTTTGAAGAAAATCGATTTTTTCATCATAACCTGGAAAATCAAGAGGATTGACTTTAATATTTGTTTTGTAAAGTTCTTTATATTTTCCTTGATCATAAAGCATCTCTAGTCTTTCATAAGCACTTAACTTTAAATGACTTCCACAATTAGGACAAACAGATAAATTCTTTTTCAAATGACTTGTTAAAATAAGTTCTTTACAATCAGGACATTTACTATAAAGTCCTTCAGGAACTTCTTTTCTTTTTTGTTGTCTTTTTTTACGAAGAGATTTAAATAAATAAAGTTTTTCTTTTCTTTCCTTAAATAACTGTTCCATCATGATTCATTCACCAACTCATCTAAATGATTTTCAATAAAACTTGTATCAAACTCCCCTTTAACATAATCATTTTCATGTAAAATAAAATACTGTAATTCTTGATTGGTATCAATGCCATCAATCACCAATTCACTTAATACTCTTCGCATTTTACGAATGGCTTCGATACGATTTTTCCCATGAACAATGACTTTCGCAATCATGGAATCATAATGTGATGAAACTTGATAACCTTGATAAAGAGTTGTATCAATACGTACGCCAAAACCACCAGGTAAATGTAAACTATTAACGATTCCTGGAGAGGGTCTAAAGTTTTCTTTAGGATTTTCTGCATTGATTCGACATTCAATGGCATGCCCATTTAAACAAATATCACTTTGTTTATAATTCAACTTTAAATTAGCGGCAATACGAATTTGTTCACGAATCAAATCCACCCCCGTTACCATTTCTGTTACAGGGTGTTCAACTTGAATTCGCGTATTCATTTCTATAAAATAATATTTTCCATCCGGTGCTAAAACAAATTCAATTGTTCCTGCATTACGATAATTTACTTGTTTAGCCGCTTTAATGGCATCTTTTCCCATTTGTTCACGTAATTCTTGACTCAATGCTTTACTTGGTGATTCTTCCATCATCTTTTGATTTCTACGTTGAATCGAACAATCTCTTTCTCCTAAATGAATCACATTTCCAAAATTGTCTGCCAAGATTTGAAATTCAATATGCTTAGGATTTAAAATCAACTTTTCCATATACATATCATCATCACCAAAACAAGCTTTAGCTTCCGCCTTAGCTGTTTTATAAGCATCTTCAAAATCTTCTTCTTTAAAACATTTACGCATACCTCTTCCACCACCACCGGCAGAAGCTTTAATTAAAACAGGATATCCTATTTTGTTTGCTAATTCTTTTCCTTCTTCAAGCGAAGTAATACTGCCATTACTTCCTGGAACAACCGGAACTCCCGCTTCAATCATCATTTGTCGAGCCACACTTTTATTTCCCATTTGGTCAATAACATCTCCACTTGGACCAATAAAAGTCATTCCACATTTTTCTACTAATCTAGCAAAGGTTGAATTTTCTGATAAATAACCAAAACCTGGATGAATCGCATCACAACCTGCAAGCGTTGCAACAGATAAAATATTTTCCATATTTAAATAACTTTCACTGCTTTTTGCAGGACCAATACAATAAGCTTCATCAGCAAGTTGTACATGTAAAGAAGTGGCATCCGCTGTAGAATACACAGCGACGGCTTCAATTCCCATTTCTTTACAACAACGAATAATTCTAACGGCTATTTCACCGCGATTAGCAATCAATATCTTTTTAAACATTTTCTTCAATAACCATTAAAGCTTGATCATATTCCACAAGCGCTTCCTTTTCCACAAGAATTGATGTAACCGTTCCATCACATGGTGCCTTTATTTCATTCATCACTTTCATCGCTTCAATAATACATACAATATCACCTTTTTTTACGTTCTTCCCTACTGTTACATAAGGCTCACTCTCTGGTGAACTTGCACTATAGAAAACCCCGACGATAGGTGATTTTACTGCTGTACCAGTAGCTTGTTCTTGTTTTATTTGTTTATCTTCAATAACTTCTTTTTCTTTTTCTACCGGTTTTACATATTCAACCTTTTCGCTTTCTTTTTCTAATTCTATTTTTAAATCATCTATTTCTACTTTCATCTTTGTGACATTTGATTGATCAAATTCACTCATAATTTGTTTAATGAAATCTAATTTCATAGTTATTCTCCTTTATTTGAAGTTCAAAGTATATATTAAAATAATAAGCTTTGAAATTCAAAGCTTATTATAAAATATATAGTCGCCTCAGCGACATCCTTTACTATTTGTTTGCTTCAATATAATCTACGATATCTTTAACAGTTTTCATGTTAGAAGCAACTTCATCTGGAATTTCTACTTCAAATTCTTCTTCAATTTGCATAATTAATTCAACTGCATCTAAAGAATCTGCTTCTAAATCATCTTTTAAACTTGCTTCCATTGTTACTTGACTTTCATCACAGCTTAATGAATCCACAATGATTTCTTTTACTTTTTCAAAATCCATTCTACTTTCCTCCTTGAATACGGTTTGTATTATACACGAAGAAATTAAAATGTAAATACTTTGAAGTTCAAATTTATTTATTTTTTTAATTTTCTTTGATTTTATCAATGTTTTTTTATAAAAAAATTATACAAAAAGAGAAAAAATCATCATTTTAGATGATTTTTGCTTTCATTATTTTTAAAAACCCACTTTGTTTGTGCACTATAACTTAATAAAAATAAAAGAAGATCTCCTATTGGTTTTGCAAGCTTTTCTGACATAATATGTAAACTTGAAGCAGCGTAAACAAAAAGCGTTGATAAAATTGTAATGACAATTGTCAAAATCAGAAAACGTCTTGCCGTTTGTTTACTATTGTTCTTTCCTTTAAAAACATATTTTTTATTAATAACATAATTGACGATTGTAGAAAGGATACGCGCAATCAAACTCGATAAAGCAATACGCCAAAAGTCACTCGTCATCCAAAGTTTTAAAACATCAAGTAAAATCCAAGCCAATAAAACATCAATGACTGAACTAATGATTGAAGATGATATAAAACGTATAAGATGTAAGAAGATAACATACATAATTTGTATTGTCTTATTTTTTAAATGGAAAGGCTGTTGTTTGTTTTCTAATTGAATTTCTTCAATATCTTGATTATTTTGAACACTTTGAATAAGTGATTGAACTTCATAACAGTTTTCATCAACAGACATCATTTGATCTATATAATTCATAGAAAAGGCAAAAAGTTCACTATCCACATCAATAAATTCCTTATTATAAATCATTGAAAAAAGTTTTGTCAGAATTTTTTTTCCTTTATGATGAACAACACACATTTTTTGTGAATTCTTATTGATTAATGTACGAATATGATTAATATGTATGAGATCATATTCATTTTCTAAAATAATAATTCCTTTTTTATCCTGTAGATGTTCTTTGATATAATGAATTCCTTTTTTAATAGCATACCCTTTTCCTTTAAAAAAAGGATAACTGATAATCTTGCAATCATGCACCATCTTTTCAAAAAGAGAATGATATTCACTTTTTGAACCATCATTAATCAAAATAACTTGATAATTATTCTCTTTTAATTTTTTAACGTAGTTTACAATCCTCTCGTTTGGATTATAGACTGGCATTAAAATAACCATTTCACTATTCATATTCATCCCTCATTTTATATATGTTACATGAACCATCCCTAAATAGCAAATTTATAAGAAAAAACAATCACTATTTTAATTTATTTAAAAAAGAAAAAAAACAAATAAAAGCGAATATATATATTGAAGAATCTTCTTCAATAATAAATTTGATATTTTATTGTTTTGTGTTTACATTTGCGTTACAACATTAACACAAGGAGGGCCATTTATGGAAAAAAGTACAACACTTAATTTAAGAATTAATCCAGAAATAAAAGAAAACGCTGAAAAAGTATTATCTCAGCTTGGTGTTTCTATGTCTAGTGCCGTTAATATGTTTTTGAATCAAGTCATTTTAACTGAAAGTATTCCTTTTCCTATCGCATTACCTTAAGCGCCTTCAAGGGTCAATATGGATACAATGAACCAAGAAGAATTAAATACAAAACTTGAAAGAAGTCTTGATGATGCTTTATCTGGACAAACATTAGATGCAAAAGAAGTATTACAGGAATTCAAAAATCAACATAAAGATGATTAAATATCTAGCATACAAATTCGTATGCTTTTTAACTATCTAATTTATGAGTTTCTAGTCATTTAAATAAAAATATGATAAACTACTCCTGTTTATAAGGGAGAGAGTTTATGAATTTAAAGAAGAATTATAAAGGAATTTTATTATGTTTAATTATTGCCATTCCTTGTTGGTTTCTAGGAAAGAAGTTTCCTATTGTAGGTGGTCCTGTCTTTGGGATTATTCTAGGTATGATCATTACTTTATTTATTAAAGATAAAAAAGAATTACAATCAGGTATTACTTTTACCTCAAAGAAGATCTTACAATATGCAGTTATCTTACTTGGATTTGGAATGAATTTATCAGTCGTCTTACAAACAGGTAAACAATCATTACCCATCATACTTGCGACAATATCAACATCACTTATTGTTTCTTATGTATTACATAAAGCAATGAAAATACCAAGTAAAATATCAACATTAATTGGTGTTGGTTCTTCTATTTGTGGTGGTTCAGCTATTGCAGCAACAGCCCCTGTTATAGAAGCAAGTGATGAAGAAGTAGCACAAAGTATCTCTGTTATCTTTTTATTTAATATGATTGCGGCTTTATTGTTTCCTACGCTTGGAACATTATTAGGTTTTTCTACTAAAAGTGGTGAAGCTTTTGGTATCTTTGCAGGGACAGCGATTAATGATACTTCATCTGTTACCGCAGCTGCCTCTACTTGGGATTCTATGTATCACTTACAAAGTGCTACTTTAGATAAGGCTGTAACTGTAAAGCTTACAAGGACTCTTGCAATTATTCCTATTACTCTGGTTTTGTCTTTCTTTAAGATCAAGAAAAATAAAGAAGGTCAAAAAGTAAATTTAAAGAAAGTTTTTCCTTTCTTTATTATCTATTTTGTTTTAGCTTCATTAATTACAACAATTGCAATTCATGTAGGTGTTGATTCTCATTTCTTTACACCATTTAAAGAATTAAGTAAATTCTTTATTGTCCTTTCAATGGTTGCGATTGGTTTAAATACAAATGTCGTAAAACTTATTAAAAATGGTGGTAAACCTATTTTACTTGGTTTTATTTGTTGGATATGTATTACCTGTATGAGTTTATTTATGCAACACATGCTAGGTATTTGGTAATTGATTTTATATCTTTTTATGATAGAATCTAGTTATAACGAAAGTGATCCACCGATATACAGAGTGGTAATAATTTCTATTCAAAAAGGTACTCATTCATTTGAGTGCCTTTTTGCTTACAAAAAAGACCTCATTTCGAGGTCTTCATTCGCTTATATTAGAATTTACATTTTTCTAAGTGCCAGATATCTTCTACATATTGTTCAATTGTACGATCTGATGAGAAGAATCCACTCTTAGCGATATTTACTAAACAAATCTTAGCCCAGTTTGAACGATCTTGATAAAGTTCAACAACATGTCTTTGCGCATTTGCATAAGATTCAAAGTCAGCCAATAAGAAGTATTCATCATTTTTATTCATTAATTCATCATGAATAATTTTGAATTCTTCTTGATTGCTTGAGAAAGTACCATTTGTTAATGAATCAATGGCACGACGGATTTTTAAATCATTGTTGTAGTAATCCCATGCACGATATTGATTATTTGCTTTTAAGTTCTTCACTTCTTCATCTTTCAATCCAAAGATTTCACAATTATCTAATCCTACTAATTCAGAAATTTCAACGTTTGCTCCATCTAAGGTTCCTAAAGTAATAGCTCCATTCATCATGAATTTCATATTACCAGTACCACTTGCTTCTTTACCAGCTGTAGAAATTTGTTCTGAAACATCAGCTGCAGGCATAATTTTTTCAGCTAAAGTAACACCATAGTTTTCTAAGAAAACAACTTTTAAGTACTTATTTGTTTCAGGATCGTTATTAACAACATCTCCAACGGCATTAATTAATTTAATAACTTTTTTAGCGAAGTAATAAGCACTTGCTGCTTTTGCCCCAAAGATGAAAGTATGTGGATAAATACGGAAATCAGGATTTGATTTCATTTCTTGATATAAATAAATAACATGTAAAATATTTAATAATTGTCTTTTATAGGCATGTAATCTCTTAACTTGAACATCAAAGATACTATCAACATCAACTTCAATTCCATTGTGTTCTTTAATGTAATCCGCAAGAATTTGTTTTCTTTCACGTTTTACAGCTAAGAAACGTTCTTGTAAGATAGGATCATTAACATGAGACATTAAGTTTTCTAATTGAGCAGGTTGTTTGATCCATCCTTTACCAATTGTTTCATTAATAACTTCACTTAATTGTGGGTTACAATAAGCAAGCCAACGACGATGAGTTACCCCATTTGTTTTATTATTAAATTTATTTGGATAAAGTACATTGAAATCATGTAATTCTCTTTCTTTTAAGATATCTGTATGAAGTTTAGCAACCCCATTAACACTAAAGCTTCCGGCAATAGCAAGTCTTGCCATATAAACAGTTCCATCTCTTAAAATCATTGTACGGTCTACTAAATTTTGATCACGATCACTGACTTCTTTAGCAAAACCAACAAAACGACGATGAATTTCTTCAATAATTTGATAAACACGTGGTAATAATGTTTGCATTGTACTAATTGGCCAAGTTTCTAAGGCTTCGGCTAAGATTGTATGGTTTGTATACGCAAAAGTTTGTGTACAAATATCCCATGCATCTTGCCATTCATAACCATGATCATCAATTAATAAACGCATAAATTCAGGAATACATAATACTGGATGTGTATCATTTAATTGAATAACATTTTTTTCATGGAAATTATCTAATGAAGGATAATTTCTTAAATGTGCTTTAATAATTGCTTGAATACCTGCTGAACAGAAGAAATATTCTTGTTTTAAACGTAACATTTTTCCAGCAGGTGTTGAATCATCTGGATATAAGTTTTGACAAATACTTCTAACATCTTCGATATATCTTTGGAAGTCATGGTTACTTGGGAAATCTTCACTAGGTTCCGCTGACCATAAACGTAAAGTATTTGTATTTACTGTACCATTTCCAATAACTGGTACATCATAAGGTACCGCATAGATTGTTTCAGCATCTACATGTTTCCATTTACCTTCTGATTCATCCCAGATAACTTTTCCAAAGAATTTTACTGGTACACGATGTTTAGGTTTACGTACTTCCCACATAAAACCTGTTTTCATCCATTGATCAGGTAATTCTACTTGATAACCATTTTCAATTTTTTGTTTAAATAAACCATATTCATAACGAATTGTATTTCCATGTCCTGGATAATCTAATGAAGCAAGTGAATCCATAAAACATGCAGCTAAACGTCCAAGTCCCCCATTACCTAAACCAGCATCACTTTCTAATTCTTCTAAATCATGAATGTTGATTCCATAATCTTCTAAACCTTCTTTAGCGATTTCATAGATTCCAAGATTCATCATGTTATTTACTAATAGTCTTCCCATTAAAAATTCCATTGAGAAGTAATGCATTTGTTTTTGTTCATTATTTTGAACAACTGCTTTACTTGCTGCCCAGTTAACTGAGGCATAATCTCTTACCATTGTTTCAAGAACCATGAATTTTTCAGTAATATGGGCTTCTTCTACAGTACGCCCATAAGATTCAATAATTCTTCTTGAAAACTCGAATTTAAATTCTTCTTTATTTTTAAACATTTTCCCGTCTCCTCATAATACATTTACGTGTTCATCATACTTTATTTTGATGTAATTGTCACGTTTTTAAAATTTTTTTATAGCGATGAAATCGCAACTTTTTCAAAAAAATAGAGTATCTAAACAACCGATGCTCTATTTTTGAACAACCTATTTTGTTTTCTTAACTACTTTTTTACGTGTTTTTGTTGCAGTTTCCTTTTTAGGTTTTACTTCAAAGATACATGCACTAAATGGTGCAAGTTTTACTTCAATGTAATGATCTTTATTTAATAATCTTGTTTTTTCCTTTAGTTTTAATTTTTTAGAACGAAGTGCTCTTGGATTGATCATACCTTTTCCTGAATAAACATCTTGATCAGTATTTAAGATTTCTTTATAACTTCCTTCAATATTAACAGGAACTTTATATCCATCATGGCTATTTCCCACAAAATTCATGACAGCAATGATTGCATTTCCATCTTTATCTTTTCTTTCAATAGCAAAAACGCATTGATCATGGTCGTCAACCACAAGCCATTCAAATCCTTTTAAATCATAATCCATTTGATATAAAGCTGGATATTTCAAATAAATTTCATTTAATTTTTGAGTAAAACGATGGAAAGCATCATGATCAGGATATTTCAAAATATCCCATCCTAATGATTTTGATTCATCCCATTCTTTATATTCAGCAAGTTCATTTCCCATGAAATTTAATTTCTTACCTGGGTGTAACATCATATAAACATAAAGTGCCTTCACTTGCGCTAATTTATCACCATGTAATCCCCACATCTTATTAATAATCGTAGCTTTTCCATGAACAACTTCATCATGTGAAAATTCAAGTAAGAATCTTTCTGAATAGAAATAAGCCATTGAAAAAGTAATAAAACGACTATCATATTGACGATAAACAGGATCTTCTTGGAAATATTTCAATGTATCATTCATCCAACCTAAATCCCATTTATAATCAAATCCTAAACCATGTTCACCTACTGGTTTAGTAACACCAGGATAATCTGTTGAATCTTCCGCAATCATCATAACAGTTGGATGGTACCCAGACATATGTCCATTTAAACGTTTCATCCATTCCATTGCCCCAATATTTTCACCTAGATTTTTATTTCCTTCATAGTAAATTAAGTTACTAACCGCATCAAATCTAAATCCATCAATATGATAATATGTAGCAAAAAATTCTACAGAACTTAATAAGAAACTTCTTACTTCATTTTTACGGAAAGTGCGACCGGGAGCCATGGACTATAACGACGATTATAATCATTATAATCATAAACAAAACCACCGTCATACATATGCAATCCATGAGCATCTTTGACGAAATGAGCAGGGACAAAATCCATGATAACACCAATACCTTCGTTGTGGCAGGCATCAATAAACTTCATTAATTGTTTTGGTTGACCATATCTTGAAGTTGCACTATAAAATCCAGTTGCTTGATAGCCCCAAGAACCATCAAATGGAAATTCTGTAAGTGGCATTACTTCTAAGTGAGTATAGCCCATTTTTTTAACATAAGGAATGATTTGGTCAATAAGTTCTTCATAAGAATAATATTCACCCTCATCTCCTTCACCTTCACTTTCATGTTTCATTTTCCATGAACCTAATGAAGCTTCATAAATATTTAATGGTCGATCATAGTTCTTTGTTCTATTTTTCAACCATTTGCTATCATGCCAACGATAACCTTCCATATTATAAACTTTAGAAGCTGTTCCAGGTCTTAATTCACTGAAATAAGCATAAGGATCAGCTTTTTCAATCATATCTCCTTGAGGTGTTTCAAATTTAAATTTGTACATATCAAATTCTTTAACACCTTCTACAAAAACGGTATAAATTCCTCCGTTATTATATTTTTCCATATAACAAGGTGTTTTACCCCAATCGTTAAATTCACCAATAACTTGTGCACTTTTTGCATTTGGTGCATAAGTAGTAAAACGTACACCTTTTTTACCTTCATATGTTTCAAAATGTGCTCCGAAAATTTTATAAGCTTGTAAACAATTCCCGTCATGGAAAGTATGAATTAAAAAATTATCAAACATATTTTTATCTCTCCTTTATGTTATATATTATATCATAGAACTGACCAACATTCACTAAAAAGTTAGCGCTTTCATTTTTATTTGATAAAAAATAAAAAGGAAAAAACAAATATTTTCTATTTCTCCTTTTTTTCTACAATTTCCTTAATATAAAAAGCAAGCATATAAGGCATTTTTTCTTCAAAAGAATCCAATTGACATTCTGTCAATTCTTTTATCTTATTAAGTCGATAATTGATGGTATTTCGATGCATAAACAAACTTTCTGCCATCGCTTTTTGATTACTATCAAATTTTAAATACTGATAAAGCGTTTCTTCTAATTGAGTATTATGTTTTTGATCATAATCAATTAAAACACCGAGCATACTACGATACATTTGTTTTAAAACACCTTGATCTTCAATAATAAATAAAAGTTGATAAACGCCCATATCATCAAAATAGATTTGTGGATAATCGAATTGCTTTGCCATTTTACAAGCTGCAATAGCTCTTTTATAACTTAAAATTATATTTCTAAAATCAGCCATCTTCGAACCAATTCCTAGATGAAGTGTATAGTGTAAACGTTTTTTAGCGCGTTTATACATTTCATTAATAACTTCTACTAAAGCACTATCTTCTAAGTTATTAAAAATCATAATATAATAGCCATCAAACCAAAAGAAACTATAATTTCCTTCAACTTTTTCAAAACAGAGTTCTAATTGAAACTTGATACTTCTTCTTTCCATCATACCCAGTTCTTCTTCCGTTTCTACAGAAATTGCCATAACTTGGAAATCATTTTCAACATCAAAGTCCCCTGCAAGTTTATTTCTTGATTCTTCAATGATTGCAGGATTAATAAGTGTATCCATGACCGTTTGATTAATATACTTATCATCTCTTTCTGCCCGTAAACAGTGATAAGAAAAATCTTTGATCATATCTGCGATATGTATTTCCCAAGGGACTGTTAATAATGGAAAACTTAATTCATCACAATAGTCTATAATATCTTGGTCAATATCAAAAATATATTTTCCCGTATTAATGACTAATCCTACACTATGATATTTAATAAGTTGTTCAATAAATTCTCTTAATTTTTCTTGACTTTGAAAGCCAAGTCCTGTTGTTACAACCAGCTCTTTTCCCCAAAGTTGTTGTAAAATAGTTTTATCTTCGACCATTTGAATCCAACTCATCGCATTTGAACATCCCTCTTCTCCCGCAAGGAGAGTCATTTTATAGCGCTTTTTTGTTTCTCTTAAAGCATCTTCTATTGTAAATCCCATACCATCACCCCTTCTATTGTACCCTATTTGTGCACATTGCACAAATACTTATTCTTTTTTTTAGGTAACATGCCTCTACTCAATTCGCTATATTTCGCTATAATAAACATGTAATAAAAATTAAGAACTAAAAGAGATATCCCATAATATTTATATCTCTGTATTACGATTTTCAAATAATAGTTTCCCAATAAATTAATTTTTTATTACTCGATTCCCTATATATATAAATAAGGTCATTCCCCTAAATGACCTTATTTATTTTTTGTCTTCTTTTTTTTACTTTTTTATTAAAAATAAAAACCCAGAATCACATTAGAGCACTTTCTTATAAAAAGTAAGCGCTTACTCTAGATTTTCTATTCATAATTAGGTATCATTATACATAAGGAATCCTAAAGGAGGAATATTATGGATACATTGAAAATCGAAAAATATGGTTTTAAACACACAGGAAATATTTTTAGAAACAATCCACCCGGAGCACTTGTGGAAAAAGCTTTACTTCATAAAGAAGGTCGCTTATCACGTGCAGGTGCTTTATGTATAGAAACTGGCGAAAGAACAGGACGTTCGCCAAATGATAAATATATTGTTGATACTCCAGCCGTTCATGATTTAATTGCCTGGGGAAATGTCAATCGTCCAGTATCAAGAGAAGTTTTTGATCAAGTCTATGATCAAATTGTTAACTATTTAAATGATAAAGATCTTTATGTCTTTGATGGTTTTGCGGGAGCAAACCGTAAATATCAATATGGTTTTAGAGTTATCAATGAAAAAGCAAGTCAAAATTTATTTATTAGAAATTTACTTATTCGACCTAAAAAGGAACAACTAAAGGATTTTAAGGAAGACTTCTTAATTCTTGTCGCTCCAGGATGTAAAGTAGATTATCAAAAATTAGGATTGAATAGTGAAGCTGCTATTATGATTGATTTTGAAAAACAAATTGTTTTAATTGCAGGAACAGGTTATTCAGGAGAAATTAAAAAAGCAGTTTTCTGTGTTATGAACTATTTACTTCCACAAAAGAAAATCTTTACAATGCACTGTTCTGCCAACATGGGAATTGATGGAGATACAGCTTTATTCTTTGGTTTATCTGGGACAGGGAAAACAACATTATCCGCTGACCCTAATCGTCGATTAATTGGTGATGACGAGCATGGTTGGTCTAGAAATACTATTTTCAATTTTGAAGGAGGATGTTACGCAAAATGTATCAACCTTTCTAAAGAACATGAACCTGAAATTTGGAATGCCATTCGCTTTGGTGCCGTGACAGAAAACGTAAAGCTTTTTGAAGATACACGTATCATCAATTTTGATGATGGTTCTATTACTGAAAATACACGTGTTGGTTATCCAATCGATTATATCCCAAATACTGTTTCGTCAGGGGTTGGACCTATTCCACGTACTATTTTCTTTTTAGCGGCTGATGCCTTTGGTGTTTTACCACCCATTTCAAAACTTGATCGTAATGCTGCTATCTACCACTTTGTTTCAGGATATACAAGTAAACTTGCTGGAACAGAAAATGGCGTTACTGAACCAGAAGCTACATTTTCAACATGTTTTGGGGAACCTTTCTTCCCATTAGATACAGCTTTATATGCTCACCAATTTGGTCGTCGTGTTGAAAAATCAGGAGCTAATGTTTTCTTAATTAACACGGGATGGACAGGTGGTTCTTATGGTAAAGGACATCGTATTCCATTAAAATATACACGTGCCATGATCAACGCTGCCTTAAATGGAGATTTAGACTTTGTAGAATATGTTAAAGAACCTTTCTTTAACTTAAAAATTCCTAGAAGCTGTCCAGGAGTTCCAGCGGAAATGTTAAATCCTAAAAATACTTGGTCTAACAAACGTGAATATGACAAAACAGCTAAAAAACTTACTAAAATGTTCCAAGAAAACTTTAAAAAATATAATTTACCAAATACTGTTGTCAAAGCAGGACCTGGTTCTTATAAATAAGTAAAAAGCCAAAGGCAAATGTCTTTGGCTTTTGTTTTATACTTTTTGTTTAGTCTTTTTTATTCCATAGAAAAGAATCAATGAAAGAATCATTAACGAAATCCATAAATCACTTCTTGAAAAATCTCCTGTTTTAATTTTTTTATTCAATCGTGTTTGTTTATTTTTTACAATAGATTCTTTATTATCCTTTGTTTTGGTTGATGTTATTGTTTCGTTACTTATTTTTTTATTTGTTTGTTTATTTGTATCTTGATTATCTTTTTGATTAATTTCTTCATTTGGATCATTTGTATGAACTCCATTTTCTTTTTCATAAAGTAAAGCAAATGGAGAAAAACTATCAACAGAAAATTTTACGAATTTTTGATTTTCTATCGTAACAACCTCACAAGATATTTCTTCAGGAATATTTGTAGTTAAAAGATCATTAATATCATAATCACTATCACGCGATAATCCTTTAAAATGAACAATATGAAAATGAGAATTTTCTTTAGCCTCACTTGGCACAGGCCAATAGATATTCATTTTTTGTCCGTCTTTTAAAGCTATATAAGCATTTCCATTATGAGTATCCACTAAATCAAGATAATTAAATTCATAAGAATATTTTCCTTTCGCATTTTTATTTTGATCTAAGTATTTAACAAGTAATGGATCATCTAGTGTTTTATCTACAAGAAGTTTAACCCCTGTAGAATCTGTAACTTCTACATTACTATTATTAATAAAATAAGTTGTATTTTTTTGAGCTGTTTGAATGTAAATCTTATTCTTATTTGTTGAATCTAGTTTTGGTAGCGTATCACTAATATCTGAATAATATTGATTAACATTACCACGTACTTTAAGTGTTCCTGTACCTAATTTTGCAGAGCAAATAATCGTTTGATCGTCTAATTTTATTTTTATTTGATAAAGTTCTTTATTGAATTTACCTGTATAGAAATTCATTTTATAATCTCGATATTGATCTGTTTCGCTTACCGGGAATTTAGAATCAATCATTACTGTTCCATCATCACTAGTAAATTGAATACGTGCTGGTATCATCGTTTCTGTACCATCTACTTGACTTTCACACACTTTATAAATATAAACATATTTTCCATTAACAACTGTTTGACTATGATCTTTATCTCCATATAACTCAAGTTTCCAACTACGAGTTACTCCATTATTATCATTATATGTTAAAGCAATCTTATCACTTAAATCAATAGGATGATCATTTGTATTACCTATTAATTTATTAACTTCATCTGGTAATGTGACATAAAATCCAATTTCTGGCAAATCATTTTTAGAAAAAGTACCATCAGGACCTATAACTCCTGTATACCCATTTCCACCTGTATAAATGGTAAGATCCATTGGTGTAATCGTGATAGGCTGATCCATAACATCTTCTTGCCACATTGCATAAACCGTCATGCTTTTCGTAACATTCGTTTTTTCATCAAACGTTTCGCCCGTCCCATCTGCTTTTGTATTCCATCCTTTAAAAGTATATCCTTTACGTGTTGGATTTTTTGTTGGCAAATCAAAATGATAATTTGTTTTACCTGCAACATAGTCTTGCAATGATGTTTTAGGACTTGCCTCTGTTTCTCCTCCATTTTTATCAAATGTCACTCTAATTCCTGTAGTTACTTGCCACATATAATAATCATCTTTACCATTTGCATCCTTCATTCTTTTTAAATAGAGATCTTGATTAATGGCATCTTCATTTTCTAAAACAAATACATTTTGTTGAGGTTTATCTTCATCTTTCTTTGAAAGAATATAATTATCTCCTAATACCGGTGTTTGTAATGATTGCCAATCATCTTTATTTACCGTATAAACCTTCGTCGAACCTGTTGATTGACCTTTAATTTGTAGAGGAATAACGCCACCATCATCACTACCATCATAATTTTTAGAAACTGCAGGTAAACGAATTTCTGCATCATCTCCTGTATAATTTAACTCAAATAACGAATGTTTCATCAATACCATCATACCTGATGAATTTACCTTTTCTTTTATATCAACTGTTCCATGAGAGATATATTGACCTTGATTTCCAATTGTCATTGTTTTAGCAATGGTACAATCATAATCATCTTTAGCTTGAGCATATAATTGTTCCCAAGTCCCATTAACAATAACATCACCATCTATTTTCATTGGATCTTCATCATTTGTTTTCAAAACACTACCTTGATCAACAGTTAAGTCTCTTACAAGCCACAAACCATTTACTAGGACATTTGAATTATTTTTTACATGAACTTTTGATGCAGATTGAATAAAAGGAATTGTTGCTTGACAAGCATCTAATGCAACTGTTGGCGTGTTTTCTGGTGAACTTTTGTAATTTATTGT
>OLRZ01000864.1_pt1 | contig 22976 bp, 17 predicted proteins | sample 1671931 | NCBI WGS metagenome assembly OLRZ01 (sample SAMEA3136627, study PRJEB25190) | human gut metagenome | reverse complement strand
GGCGGAGTCCGCTGCCATCAGGGTGCGGTAGGTGTCCTCGGAGAAGTCCTGATGGCCGGGGGTGTCCAGGATGTTGATGCAGAAGCCCTCGTACTGGAACTGGAGGACGGAGGAGGTGACGGAGATGCCACGCTGCTTTTCAATCTCCATCCAGTCGGACACGGCGGCACGGGCGTTCTTCTTGCCCTTGACCACACCGGCCTGGTTGATGGCTCCGCCGTAGAGCAGGAACTTTTCCGTCAGAGTGGTCTTACCGGCGTCCGGGTGGGAGATGATGGCGAAGGTGCGCCGGCGGTTGATTTCGGAAGCGTATTTAGACATTGGAATTCCTCCAAACGATCAGATTGAAATTCTTACCGGCGCGCCAGGAGAACATCATCCAAACCCTGCCGGCAGATGGGTTTGGTGTGGATTTGACAAAGGAGTGCCTGCCCCAATTGCACATTCTGAGCAGAACGGAGAAGAAATCCTCACCCGGCCAGAAAAAAGGGCAGATATATTTATTATACTTCCCAAAAGGGAAAAAAGCAAGGACAAGGGTATCCCTTCCAATCAGGGATACCCTTGCGCCGTTTATCTTCGCCGGTATTTATTCCTGGTGGCAATGCCGCCACGAATATGCCGTTCCGCTTTGTTCTCCTCCAAAATCTCCTTTACCTGACGATACAGGCCGGGATTGATGGCAGGCAGCCGCTCCTGGAGGTCCTTGTGTACCGTGCTCTTGGATACCCCGAAGGCTTTGGCGGCACTGCGTACCGTGGAACGGTGTTCAATCATGTATAAGGCCAAATCCTTGGCGCGGGCTTCGATCGTCCCTTTCAATGGCAACCACTCCATCCTTTGGAGCCGGTTTTTTCCCCGGCTGTTGGAATGTATGCGGGAATGGGACGGGATAGACCGGTCGGAAGGAAACTTTTTTCGGAAACACCCTTGACTTTGCAACAGTTGTAGAGTTTATAATAGGCGCAGCCAATCAAAAGGAGGCGCAAGCCCATGGAAAAGAACTTAACCACAGGAAGTGTGTTCAAAAATATCGTATTTTTCTCCCTACCCTATCTGCTGTCCTACTTCTTGCAGACCTTGTACGGCATGGCCGACCTGTTCATCATCGGTCAGTTCGAGGGGACGGCCAGCACCACTGCGGTCTCCATCGGCTCTCAGGTCATGCATATGCTCACGGTGATTTTGGTTGGCCTTGCCATGGGAACAACTGTTGTCATAGGAAAAGCAGTGGGGGCAAAAAAGCTTCAGGATGCCCAGGCGGCCATAGGAAATACAGTCACCATCTTCATGATAATATCAGTAGTACTTACAGTAATGCTGCTCATTTTTATAAATCCAATAGTTGCGGTCATGGATACCCCAGAGGAGGCTGTCAAAGGAATCACGGATTATCTGATAGTCTGCTTTATAGGAATTCCATTTATAACAGCATACAACGTGATAAGTTCGATATTCAGAGGACTCGGAGATTCTAAGAGTCCTATGTATTTCATTGCGGTTGCGTGTGGCCTTAATATAGCACTTGATTACATATTTATAGGTGCCTGTGGCATGGGTCCTCTTGGCGCTGCTCTAGGAACGACTCTGGCGCAGACATTCAGCGTTATAATATCATTTGTGGCGATAAGGAGAATGAATACAGGGCTGAGAATTGCGAAAAATGATTTCGTTCCGAGAAGATCTGTGCTCGGAGAGATCGTAAAGATAGGTCTCCCGGTGGCAGTACAGGACGGATGCATACAGATCGCTTTCATCGTGATAACAGTCATAGCCAACAACCGTGGTGTAAATGATGCCGCCGCAGTTGGAGTTGTGGAGAAGATGATAAGCTTTATATTCATAGTGCCATCCTCCATGCTGGCAACTGTATCCGCGCTTGCCGCCCAGAATATTGGAGCAGGAAAGCATGACCGGGCAGAACAGATACTAAGGTATGCACTGGGGATCATAGTGGCTTATGGAGTCATTGCAATAGCTGTTGTTGAACTGTTTGCACCTGAGCTCGTGGGACTTTTCAGCAAGAACAAGGTGGTTGTGACTATGGGTGTCCAGTATATAAGCAGCTATATCGTGGACTGTGTATTAGCAGGAATTCACTTCAGCTTCACCGGATATTTCTGTGCCTATGGCAAATCCTATATAGGGTTTATTCACAACATGATAGCCATAGTATGTGCAAGGATTCCGGGATCTTACATTGCATCTATCATGTATCCGGACACATTGTTCCCGATGGGATTTGCGGCACCGGCTGGATCATTTATATCCATAGTGATATGCGTGGGAGCATTTGTGTGGATGAAGAGGCGCGGTACGTTGTATAAGACAAACTTATAAGAGATATGTATATTGGTGACAGGAATGTTTATTGTGCGTTCATTTCGTAAAGGTATTATGATCGTTCGGATACAAGTGGCAGTTCATTGATCATCAGTCATGCGGAATATCATGGAACCTACCGTCCAGCTCCTCGGTCTTGACCACGTTGATGAATGCGTGCTCATCTATTCTACGGATCATCGGGATGAGCTCACGCTTTGCCTCGGCGTTGATGACAGAATAGATAAGGGTTTTCTCCTTCTCCTCATAGCAGCCAATTCCGGTGAATAATGTGGCGTCGTGATTTGTCAGATCTTTGATGGCATGATATATCTCATTTGATTTGTCGGAGATGATGAACAACGTTTCTTTCTTATATCTCTTATATAGAAGCTGGATCACCTGTGTGCTGCAGAACTGGTAGATGATGGAGTACAGAGCCTTTGACCAGCCGAACAGCGCTCCGGCTGCGATCAGCATCACGATGTTTCCGAGCAGTATGTAGTTCCATGCATCTATACCCTTCTGGTGGGACAGGAATATGCTGATGAAATCAGTTCCTCCGGTGCTGGTTCCAACGTTCAGGCACAGGCTGATGGCGAGTCCGTTGATGAGACCGCCGAACAGGCTTACAAGCATTATGTCATCAGTGAATACATATGATGGCAGAATATCCACAAATATACTCGACAGAAGAATGACTATGATCGAATATAGGGTAAATCTTTTGCCGATATATTTGTATGATATGTATGTGGGAAATAGATTCAGTCCAATGTTGAATACTGCAAAAGGCACGCTTATGTGCAGAAATTTTATTCCAATGTTCTGGAGAAGCAGGGATGCTCCGGAGAACCCGCTTGGAAACAGTCCTGCGGTCTTGGCAAAGCATCGGAGATTCCATGCGTATAGTATAGATGCAAATACGACGATGAACAGGCGGAATGCCTGATAAAATCTTGGGTGTTTTAACTCTAGAGATTGAAACATAGCGGTACCTCCTTTGTAAGTGTCACTGTAAAATGCGGTTAATTTTCAAATGGGCGAACCCTCAAAGTCACGCCTAAATCCTTGCATATCTGGCGGCATAGCTCGATCTTATCCTCGGGCATGACCTTGTCAACAACTGTCATGACAACGTGTGGCACGTACCTTTTGGCAAGAACGGCAAAATCCTTGATGGCCGCGTAGGACTGGATCCCATAGCGTGATCTGGTCAGCTCAAGAAATTCATTTTCATCAGGAGCGTTCAGGGATATTGATACAGTGTCGAATCGGCCCTCAAGCTCTGGTGTGACATCTCTCCCATATATAAGATTGGCAAGTCCGATGGTGTTGAGACGGACTTTGAGATTGGGATATGTGTTTTTCAGTGAATCGATCACCGCGCATACGTCTTCAAGTCTCTCAAGAGGCTCACCAAATCCACAAAATACAAGTTCATTTATGATATTCAGGTCATACTTTGAGAAAAGCTCCAGAACCTCCTCTATAGAAGGCTCGCCATTCTTCAGCCAGAGAGTATTGTTCTCCTGCTGCTTTTTTGTCTGCCTCAGGCAGAACACACAGCTGCATGGACATTTGTTTGTCATGTTTACATATATATTTTTGCCTGTGAGATCCCCGCTCTTTGCAATGTCGAGGTAACCTTCCTCACCGACTTTTCCGGTTACAGTGTATAAAACCATAGTTAGTATCTCCATATAATTAAAATTGTGATATTGCTGTGATAGAACACAGCTCAAATATACATACAATAAAAGTATGTCGCGTAAAAATGGATGACAAATGTCATGCCTCTGTCAGGTCTTTCATGTACATCTCAAAGCACAGTCCCCAGTTCTCCGGAACATTGTTCTCAACGCAGTAGCTTATGCACTTTGATACGTATGAAGCGGCCTTTTTCACGGACTCATAGACGCTGTGTCCGTTTAGATACATACCCGCAATGACGGCTGCGATCACATCTCCGGTGCCGCTCCTGTCGCCGCCGATCCTGTCAACCATGACCATCTGGAAATCCTCATCCTTGTTGTAGATGAAGTTGGCTATCTGAGTCTTATTGAAATGTATTCCTGTCACAACGATATGTTCCGGTCCCTGCTCCGCCAGGGTCATGCACATTTGCCTTAGCTCGTTCACGGTCACAGTGTGCTCCGGATATGGAAGATCAAGGAGGGTGCAAAGCTCCGTCAGATTAGGAGTGATAATGTCGGCATATTTTACAAGCTCCTTCATCTTGCTGCACATAGACGCGGTATAGGTTGGGTACAGCTTGCCGTAGTCACCCATGACTGGATCGACGATAACAAAATTCTTCTCGTTTTTAAAGTATTTGATAAAGTCGATAACTATATCAACCTGTTCCTCAGAGCCGAGAAATCCTGTGGATATGGCATCAAACTGCAGCTCCAGATCTTTGTAGGTCTGGATGTAATCCCGCATTTTTGGTGTGTAGTCATCAAAGTAAAATATAGGAAACTGTGTATGTGTAGATAGTATTGCCGTCGGCACAGTGACTGCCTGGATCTTCATGGCGGACACTATCGGTGCCATGACAGCGATGGAACATCTTCCGAATCCTGTAACATCATTTATTAGAGCGATTTTTTTCTGCATCTTAGTTCTCCAAATTCAATAAATATAGTAAATTTTATCATCAAATGCAGGTGTGTTCAATATTTGAATTCCGTCAGATCAAGTGAAATTTATGTGCAAAAGGGAGAGAATAGGTAAAATTTCCGCATTGCCCCATATCTTGATACGTAGTAAAATATAACCATATTTTGCTGCGATTCAGGAGGAATGAGTATGAATGAAGTCGTTTTAAAGATATATGTCTTTTCGTCAATTATAATAGCCGTCATGGATATTATACTGGCGATGAAATCCATAAAAAAGAATAAGACGACTGGAAGGTTTCTGGGACTTGCCTGCATAGGAGCAGCTATAGTCGATATCAGTTATCTTATCAGCATTATAAGTGATTCGTATATGGCCATGTCCGTCATGTCGAGTATATATTTCGTAAGCATTGATTATATGCTGGTATGTCTGCTCGTATTTATTGTTTATTTTACAAAAGGACGTTTTTCAAAGTATGGAAGAGCAGCGATAGGCGTATGCTTTTTTTACTGTCTGTATGAGCTTGTAATATTTGCCATAAACCCATTCAAAAATATAGCGATAGGGTATGTCAGAAGAGACACCGTGATAGCAAAATACAGCTATGATATGAAACCGCTGTATGATGTGCATCTGGTTTTTTCATATGCGCTGGTGGGAGTGGTACTCATACTCCTTTTAAAGAAGCTTTGCAAGATTCCACATGAATATCGTTTGCAGTACAGCAGTGTCATCCTGGGAATTCTTGCGCTTGTCGGGATAAATGCAATATTTCTCTACGTTCCGGGAGCGGAGGTATACAAACTTCTGGATTATTCCATCTGTGGCTACAGTCTTACATCATATATTCTGTACTGGAGCTGCTTTAATTATTCAACCCATGGAATGCTCAACAAACTAAAGACAAACATATTCGAGAATATAGGTCAGGGAATAGTTTTGTTTGATTATGACAATCATTTGATCCTGCACAATGACAGGGCGGATGATTTCCTTGGAAAGGAACTCCTCTGCAAATGTGAGAATCTGCAGCAGTTTCTTGAGACGTATGATCTGTCCGTTGATCTTGCAGCTGATGACGACAGTTTTTCTCTGCAGTGTTATATAAAAGGTGATGATGGAGACAGACCTTTAAGGTGCGATATCAGAAGGCTTGACAACAAGGAAGGCCGCAGACTTGGACAGATGTTCGTATTTTCTGATATATCTCTGGAGACGGATATGCTTACAGGATTTCAGAAATGGGATAGCTTTCAGAGACTTGCCATGGAAGAGGTGGACCATTTTACGTTTCCGGTTGGAGTGGCAATATGCGATATCAACGGATTGTCTGTGATCAACAGCACGCGCGGTAATCAGGCGGGTGACCAGAGGATAAATGCACTTGCGGGCATCATGAGAAAGAACTTTCCGGAGAGAACATATTATGTCAGGGGTATTGATGCGCACCTGATAGCACTTTGCAGTCACAGCAGTGAGGAAGAGATGGCGGCATGTGTCGAAAAGGTCAAAGAACAGTATGATGGAAGTATACAGTATGCAGTGGGGGTGGCTGCGGATGAGGGACAGAGCATCGTCGCTGCAATCATTGATGCAGCAACAGCCATGAAGACAAAAAAGCTTGTGGACAGTGAATCATCGCACTCAGATATGCTGACATCACTCATAAGGGCTCTTGAGGAGTGTGACAGCGATACGGAACAGCATGTGCGTCGTACACAGGAGATGGGGGCTGAGCTTGGCAGACGAATAGAGCTGTCAGATATCCAGCAGAGCAAGCTGGCGCTGCTTTGTCTGCTCCATGACATAGGGAAGGTAGGAGTTCCTATGGAGATACTCAACAAGCCGGGAAAACTCACGGATGAGGAATGGAAGATCATGCGTTCCCACGTTGAGAAGGGTTATGAGATCGCCATGAGCAACACAGAACTCAGACAGATCGCGGAGGAGATAAGGCATCATCATGAGAGATGGGATGGAAATGGATATCCGGATGGACTGAGCCGTGAAAGCATACCGGTTCTGTCACGTGTGATCGCGGTGGTCGATGCATTTGACGCAATGATCAATGACAGACCTTACAGAAAGGGTATGCCGATATCAAAAGCGATAGAAGAATTAAAGAGCTGCGCGGGCAGCCAGTTTGATCCATATATAGTTTCTGAGTTTATCAGGCTTGTCTCAGAGAAGTATGCGAATTCACTGGAAAATGAATCAAAGCAGAGGGTTGCTAATGGTGGTGTCGGTGCAGATGGTAATGGAGAGAATGTTGGTGATCGAACTGCTCCAGGAGATGGTCTGGCGGACTCTGATGGTGATGGCACCAGCACAGACGACGAACAGACAGAGATCCGGATTATGGCGCGCAGACAGATGGTGGATTCTACTGAATATGGCAAGGATGCGTTTCGTGTACATGCAGTCAAATATAGCAGATATCTGGTGGATGAAAGCTGGAGGATCATATCTGTAGACGATAATTTTGAGGAACTTACGGGTTACAGCAAGGAGGACATAGAGAATAATATCATAACCCAGATCGACCTTATACCGGACGAGGATAAAACAGAATATCTCTGTCAGGTAAATGCGAATCTGGCAAAGAGCACATTTGTATTTCAGGAACACAAGATACATAGGAAGGATGGCAGGGATATATATGTATTATGCACTGGAAGAATGTTTTATGATTCGGCACTTCAGAAAGACAGAGGAGAAATAGTAATAGTGGATGTATCAAGTACATATGCTTTGAAGATGCTGACAGATGCGGAGCAGAATAAGGCGGATGTGAGACTCAGAAACTGGGAGAATACCTATCGTACAGATCCCCTCACAGGACTTTTGAACCATGCGGCATTTAGAAGTGACATGGAGCAGAGACTTCTTGAGTGTACGCACACAGCGGTGATGATCATGATGGATGTAGACAGATTCAAGCAGTACAACGACACCTACGGACATCACAATGGCGACAAATATCTTGTCCTTGTGGCACAGGCACTGCAGGCGGCACTCCGTGGTGATGACCATGCATGCCGTATGGGCGGTGATGAATTTGCAGCCATGCTGTTCTTCAACAAGAGTGTGTCTGATGACGTGATAAGGGAACGTGCCCAGCAGATATTTGACAAGGTGAACCTGACTGTGAAGGCCACTGAGGGCGGAACAGGAATCTCCATGGGTGCGGTGATCGCAAGAACTGAACTGACATTCAATGAGATGTATGAGGAGGCGGATAACGCCCTCTATGATGTTAAGGAGAGTGGAAGAGGCAGGATTGAGGTGAAGAGGCATGGGGAGTAGATCGTATACCTTCAACATACTTCATAAAGATCTTCACAAAAAACTCCACAAAGAACCTTTGCTTCCTATGAGTCTGATCTTGTTTGCCGTAATTTTGGCATATTCTTTTCGACTTATTGGAAGAGGAAGCTTCTATCCTACTCTGTTTTCTTATCTGCGTAGTTTCATTTATATCGGGCTTTATGCCGCCTGGGGAATTTCAATCCGCCAACGTATCGTGCAGAAACAGGTCGGACAATATCTGGTAGGCGTTTCGGTGCTTTTGATTTTGTGGTTTACCTTTCGCTCAGCAAAATACTTTATATTCTGGCAGCCGGTTGCAATAAGATACCAGTGGTATCTATTCTATCTGCCAATGCTGTTTGTACCCATGCTTGCACTGTTGATCGCAATGTCTCTGGGCAAGCCCGATGAATATAAACTGCCGAAATCTGTCTGGCTATTGTCTGCCGTTTCGGGAGCTTTGCTTATTCTTGTGCTTACGAATGATCTACATCAATTAGTTTTCACATTTCCTAAAGATGCAGATGTCTGGTCTGATGCAGATCATGGCTACGGTGTGTGCTATTTTGCCGTGATCGCATGGCAGGTGCTTTGTGCCGTAGCAGCGCTTATTTTTATGCTCTTTAAATGCAGGTTAAAGAACGGTAAGCATCGTTATTTGCCCGTAATTCCATTTGCGATATCACTGGCTTATCTTGCATTGAACTATGTTGGTACGCCATGGCTGAAACATTTATTCGGTGACGTTACGGCATTTCAAAGTCTTATGTATATGCTCGGTTTCGAGGCTTGCATTGCCTGCGGATATATTCATTCAAACAGCCGTTACGCAGATCTTTTTGCCTCATCTGTCGGCACATCGGCAGAAATTACTGACAGAGACTTCAACATTCGCTATGCAGCGTTGAATATTGAACCTATATCAAAGGAAACAATGAGAAAAGCCGAGAAAGCTCCTGTCACAGTAGACGGTGGGCTGACCGTACATACTATGCCCATCGGCGGCGGTTATGCGGTATGGACAGAGGATGTGTCGGCGTTGCTTGCCATTAAGGAAGAATCAGAATGTCTCGCAGAAGAGCTTGCCGAAAGAAATGAGATTCTTCGTTATGAATACAGGCGGGAGTCGAAACGCCGCAAGGTGGAGGAGCAAAACCGACTGTTCGATCTATTGCAGTCGGCAACACAGAAACAGATCAACCGCATTTCGGCATTGACACAGGAATACCGCCGAATCTCAAAATCTGATACAGACAGAGTTAAAATGCTACTTGCCGAGATTGCCGTTTTATGCAGTTATATCAAACGCCGTAAGCATCTGACACTGCTTGCCGACCGAGATTGTAAGGTTGCAGTCAGCGAGCTTGAGAGAGCTTTTTCCGAATCGTTACAGACATTAAAGCTTTTAAATGTACGCAATACTCTGTATGTGGACAGTGAACTTTCCGCGCTTTCGGGCAAAAATGCTGCTGCGATATTAGATTTTTATGAAGAAGTAATTGAAGCAGATCTTGAAAATTTAACAAGTGTGCAGATAAGCCTCGCAAATATAAACGGATTGCGGCTGTCGCTGAATGTCTGTTGTGAAGCCGATCTGTCGATCTTTTTAAATAAAGGTAACGTTCTTTATGAAATGGACGATGACGCAGGCTACCAGCATCTTGTATTTATTATTGAGGGAGGTGCCGCCGTATGAGTGCCTTTTCTTCACTTCCGGTCTTTTTGCAGACCTTAATACCACTTCTGCTGTTTGTGGAAGCTGTGCTTGAATTGGGACTTTTTATATATCAACTTTCGCATCGTTCAAAATTGCATGATAATTTACCGAGTCTTGTGATTTTTGCGTTTTTGCTTACGCTTTTGTTCTCGGTAACTCAGGGGGATCCGTTTAATGGCAAGGATGCATTTTTATTAGATGCGCCTTGGCTGATTTTCATTACGGTAATTTTAGTTGTTGTTGTTCATTTTGCCTTTGCTATGACGAGAGAGTATCGCCGCCGAAAGAACATGCTATCTCCATTTTCCGTTAAAGATGCCACAGACAAGCTTCCTATGGGTTTGTGCTTTTCTGATCCGAACGGGCGTATTGTCCTTTGCAATGACCGTATGCGCCGTCTGTCGTTTGCGCTGAGCGGGCATGAGTTTCAGATTACCGACGATCTTGAAAAAGCGTTGGAGCACCCCGATAAAAGTATTATCGCTAACGGAGATTGTTACATACTGCCCGATAAGACAGTTTGGCAATTCCGCAAGCAGAATATAACCGTTGACAATGATGAAAACTGGCTTCAAATGACAGCGCATAATGTCACTGAACTTTATAATGGCAACGTTCGTCAAACTGCTATTAACGATGAGCTGAAAGAGGTCAACCGAAAGCTACAAAAAATGTATGAACGAATGGCCGATGATATAAAAGAAAAAGAAATTCTTGACCTGAAAATACATATACATGACACAATCGGAAGAAGCTTGCTGACAATTCGTGATATAATGGAAAGCGATGAAAACACTGACAAAAAGCTTGAGGCTTTACAGGAAGCAACCGCAGTGCTTACAAGTGATCGAGTGACAGCTAGCGGAACGATGGAAGAGGTTGTTCAGACAGCGGAAATCCTCGGTGTAACGGTGATGATGGATGGATGCCTTCCGGCCGATTCGCTTGCCGAAGAGCTTACCGTTGTCGCTGCAAAAGAATGTGTAACAAATTGTATCAGGCATGCCGGAGGCAATGAGGTATATATCAGCGTAAATGGGCGAAAGGATGTGTTTGATATTACGATAACGAACAATGGCGCTGCACCGTCGGGTCCTATTAAGGAGGGCAGCGGACTCTCATCGATTCGCCACAGCATAGAATCTGCCGGTGGAGAAATGCACACGGTATATAAACCACGATTTGAATTGCTGCTTATCATTCCAAAGGATGCGTCAAGTTTTATATGAAAACCTGACATGCAGCACCAGCTCTCCCCAAATACAATTATTAATGAGCTGATGTTCAATAAAAGGAGAACGACATATGATAAATACAATACTGGTTGAAGATGATTTATATATTCAAAAGCATTTTGCCGAGCGATTGAAATCAAACGAAATTTTTCGCCTTGTCGGCGTATATCGTGACGCTTTTGATGCAGAGAGAAACTGCAATAGCTCAATACAACTTATTCTTATGGATGTACAAACACAGCACAAGCACTCTGGTCTTGCCGCCGCAAAACGTATAAAAAAGGCTTTTCCGAATATCAAAATAGTAATTGTAACCTCGCTTGTCGACCCGCAGGTATTGGAACGAGCAAAGACAGGTGTAGCAGACAGCCTGTGGTATAAAGACCACGGCACAGAGGAGCTGATAAGTGTGATAAGGCGTACCCTTGCAGGCGAAAAAGTATTTCCTGACACCTCTCCTGCAATTGAAATGGAAGGCACAATGTCCGATACATTCTCGCCCCGACAGCTTGATATTCTCCGCTTATACATAAAGGGCTTTACATACCAGGAGATTGCCGATAAACTGGGTATCTCCAAAAACGGTGTGCGCTGGAACTTAGACGATATGGTTGAAAAAGGTGGCTTTGAGAATCGAGAAGCGTTGGTTGTGACAGCTATTGAGAACAAGCTCATGGTGACCACTTTAAAAGACGAATAGAGTAAATGAACCCCTTGACTGACACGGTCAAGGGGTTTTTATGTCCCAAAGTCAAAAAAGTTTGAAAATAGTTTTTTCTGTTACTGGCACTTGTGCCAGTGACAGACCTCAAAAAATCCGTACAATAGAATGTGTAAGACTATAGTTGTAGTAGAAAGGGGGGAGCAATGAATGTTGAAATATAACAAATACATTATGACCCTGTTGATGGTTTTAATTATGCCAGTCTTGGTTTCTGGATGTGCGGCAAAACCGTCAGAGGATTCTAATCTGACCGAAGATAAAACAACCGCCACAACCACAGAAGCAACCACAGAGGCGGCTACAGAAGCAACCACAGAGGCGATCACAGAGGCGACTACAGAAGCAACTACAGAGACAACTACAGAGGCAACCACAGAGGCAACTGTGCAAAAAGATACCGATTTATCAAAACTTAAAAATACAATTCTTGACAATAAAGAATCGGTTGGGATTGCCTATATCGGTTATGTTGGTTACGAGGCTGATGAGGAAGGAATCCTAAATTTCTTAAAAGACAGTCAGTATGCGGATAAATATGATTTTCTCTGCAGTGCGCCCCTTGTAAATGTGGGCGGTGCGGAGCTTTATGCGGTAGTTATTGCCGATACAAAATACAGTGTGTCTGTTTATCGGGCGGAAATAACTGATAATGGTGAATATTCTGTAAATACCGACAATACACTATATAATTACAACGGAAATGGAATTGATTATTTTTTACTGCGCTGCAATGAAAGTGAAATACATTCAAATGTATCGCTGAGCTTAAAAAAAGAAAACGACTCTTTTTCTGTATTCCCGATGCTGTCAGGAATGGATGGGCAGCTTGTTGACGGAAAATACTATGATTTTTCAATATATTCCGATTATGGCGGCAGCGGTGAGTCCGAGGATAAGAATGTAGCAATAGCAAGGGAAATCCTTTTGGAGTCTCATGAGGTGCAATACTACATAAGCATGGGTATGAGTGTACAGTATACGGGCCAGATTGATGAAATTGAGGGACGGTCGTGTTGGATTTTTGCACTCGGCACAGACAGAGACGATCAATTCGTCAGAGAACGTTATTACGGAGTATGTGACAACCTTATATATTATTATGATTCCTTGAACGACAAATGGGAGGTGCTCGGAAAAGGATAAACATCCACATAACTTACCGTGTGAGTTAAAGCACGGAATAATAAAATAAAAAAGGGAAAAAAGAAAAAAAGGAGGGAAAAAATATGGTAGATATTAAATCAATGGCAGCTGCAACAGCCCCGAGAGAGTTTGAACTCTCTTATACAACCACAATTGAAGATGTATATGAAAAGCTTAGCACACATGCATCGGCTTTTAAAATGCCTTTCAAAATCAAAGGGGGCATCCCAGGAAAGCGCATTTCCTTTGAGAAAGAACCGAACCTCGACGTTACGGTCTGGGTCTTTGTTAAGGATGGAAACAAAATTAAAGTCATGGCAAACATCCAGGAGAACACAACAACCGTCAATGGTATGCGAGTTGACAAAAACAGCGTAATTCAGAAAGGCGTAAGCGGAGTAGCGAATCTTCCTATTCAAAGAGGTGAGTATCTTGATGAGGTGACCGAAAATGTTAAAAAGATACTCAACGGCGAGCAGGTTGAAGATTATGTAGCACCCGTTGGTGTAAGTGGCAGCGGGCAGACGGAAAAGGATTGGCTTGTAGCCCTTCTACTCTGCCTTTTCCTCGGCGGAGTTGGTGGCCACCGTTTTTATGCGGGTAAAGTCGGAACAGGCATTCTCTATCTTTTTACCGCCGGCGTTTTTGGAATAGGTGTACTTGTTGATCTGATAAAGATCATTACCGGCAAATTCACTGACAAAGACGGAAATCCTATTCAAAAAAAATAGACAGGACTTCTTGACAGCCTTTAGACAAATATGGCTTAAAATTGGGAACTGTGCCTGAACTCTTTCGGGCACAGTCCTGATTGCGAAAGGAGAACTTGTTATGAGTAAAAGAAAAGAAAAAGAGGACATTAAAATGACCATATTTATTATGGTCGTCGGCATAGCATCGATGGTTGTGGGTGTCTTCGGAATTGTCACAAGCAGAATTGAAAAGAAAGAATATGCAGCCTCAACTGATATACGGAAAGTTTCCGCTGTTATTGTTGACTTTTCAACCCACGATAGTAAGGATGACAATGGCGATGTAGATTATACAACATATAAATTCAGAATTTCATATGAAATTGACGGAAAGACCTATAAAGGGAAATGCGAAGATCGTGTTTGGTCAAGAGATATCGCAAAAGGATACACATACGATAAATTGAGAAAAGGCGATACAATAAAAGTAGAGGTCTATAAAACTACAAAAGGAAATTACAAGCTTTCCCCGGAGGGGAATCCCGTTGATTTCCTTCTCTATTGCGCGGCAATCCTTTTTGGCTTGTTCCTTGTTGTTATAATGATATGTGACATTGTAAAATACAAACGGAAAAAGCAGAGCGAAAACGAAGAGGTCAGCAAGGAATAAATCAGAGGTGATTTTATGGATTTATCAGTATCGCTGTGCATTGCAGCCGCTTTTGCTATATTATGTACATTCTATATCGGTAAAAGTATACTTGTAATGGATTTTTCGGAATATCTTCCCAAGAATTTGAAAAAAGCTAAGCTGAAAAGATTGCTGGCAAAAAGGGAAACTCCTCTACAGGATTCGAAAATCCGAAAGGATATAAGAAAAGCATTTGAAAGAGTACTGATTCCGCTTGGAAAAGCGGATCAAAAGCTTCTTACGGCAAGAATGGACCTGGCTTTTCGAAAAAAAATCGTCAGTCAGATCGACGTACTTAATAAGAATAAGCTACGCCGCAAAATTTACGTCACGGATGTTGTTCCCATTCCTAAAAATAACTTTGAAACATGGAACGATGATGGCAGAGAATGGCGGGAATCGGTTTTGAAGTGCAGCACCCTGGAGCGTTTCGAGTCAATGCAAGGCAACAGGGTTCAGCATGAGATATACCGTAAAAATTCATATCTCCGAATACTTCAGTCGAGACACGTTCGCCGCACAGACAAAAAAGAGAATAAGAAAAGCTATTATCACGATATGTTGAGAATAACCTGCCCATCATGTGGTGCAAGAGTCAAGCTGAACAGTCAGCAGGTTACATGTGAATATTGTGGCGCCGTTATAAAAAACGAGTTTTATGATTGGCAGACCGAATCGTTTGAGATTTATGAAACGATCAGTACAAATATGAAAAGATTTTTACAGCTTCTTTTATCCGGTTTCATACTTTTCTTAAGTGTCTTTCTATGCTTATACTTGATCGAGGATACGGAGATTTCCCTTGCGGCCGGCGTCGGTGCAGCGATTCTTGCTTTTGGAACGATTGTTACACCTATTATTTGTGGAAAAGTTAAACAAGACAATTTAGCGAAAAAGATCGTGGGATATTCAGAGAACTACCTCAGATCCTGCTTAAACGAATACTTTAGCAAAAACGAAAATGACAATGATCTGCTTGATTTCAGTATCGGCACGATCAAGCTTTTAAAAGTCTCTAACATAGATGAAATAACAACGGTTAAGTCTGAAATTTATGGAACAAAAACCTTTCTTCCTGAAAATAAGAAACCGTTTACAAAAAAATTCAAAAAGAAACTGACCATGCAAAGAGCAAGATATCCAGAAAAAAGAAAGTCTGACGGTGAATTCTTTGCTGAAAAGGAATGCCCTAGCTGCGGAGCAACATTCTTGCCCGATGAAAACGGATGCTGTTCTTATTGTGGTTATAGCTTTCACGGAGATAGCGAAAAGTGGAAAATAAAAAGCTGAATCCTGTTAAAATCCTGCAATGCCGATTAAGGCAGGGAAGGGAAACATTTACATATTATTAATTTAAAAAGGAGGGAAAACTATGAACAAAAAGAAAAAAATTTTGACTGTCGTAACATTAGTCATACTGATGCTCGAGGCATCAGTATTTACTGTTTCGGCAGCGGACAATCATTCGGTTGACGAAAACACAACCTATGTAACCAACTTTGCTGAGCTTGAAAAAGCTCTTGAAGCCACCTCGAACGAGACAACCCCACCCGATAAGCTTGTTGTTCTCAAAAACAACATAGATTACGAAGAGCAAGTTCCGGGCGATTGGAGCTATCAGGATGAGCAGGAGTGGTATTCCGAAATCACAGTTAGCTATCCCGGAAAAATCACCCTTGACTTGAACGGAAAAACCCTGAAAGTTACAACAGATATGCATTCAGACGAGGAGACAAGGGATCTGTTTGTGGTTTTTTCAGGTTCCAAGGCAAACACCGACTTCACAATTACCACAACCCAGTCCGGCGGACAGATAATCTTTAACTCAACAGCCAACGGAACTTCGATGATCGCTGTGAATAACCCAAACGCAGATGTGAATATTCTTGGAAAAGCAGGGAAGTTTATCAACTATAATCTCACTCTTACAGCACAATCCGGAAGTGACACTTATATAAACGATAAGAACAGGCACCACGTTATTTCCTTCTATGATATAAACAATCTCTATATCACCGGTACTCTTATTCAGAATAATGCACGCGTCCCGTCTTGTATATATTCATACGGACCGGAGCCGCAGGGCAATGTTACAATAACAGGAAACTCAGAAATAGAAGTAATTTCAAATCAGCTTCTTAATGAACAGCCGTTCAGCACAATATATTTCCAAAACACCCCATCCAGCAGAAAAGTAAGGCTTGGCGGCTGTTATATTGGACAAAAGGGAAATGTAAATTCAATCTATTACGGTGGTCAGCCTCCTCATTTCTATGACATAGTTCTATCACAATCTCTGGAAAAGCCGAACTATGTTATTATGCACAACGGTACCAGGGCATACAATACCTGGCCTGACTTTGTTAAGTTGGATGCGGATATAAAAATTATCTCCTCCTGTCACGATTCTGAGCCTGAATTAGAGGAAAGGACATCACTTCTTGGTCACTACAAGTACTGTAAAAAGTGTGATGCTCTTGAAAGCTTCCAGGAGCATCAGTTTGGCAGAACTCTCGCTGCTAAAGAGGCAACATGCATCAGAAAGGGAAGAACGGTCGGCTATGAATGCTTCGGCTGCAAATATTATGAGGGTTACACCGAACTGCCAGCACTTGGACACGATTTGAGCGACACCTATACGGTTGACTGGCCGGCAACCTGCGACAAAGATGGAAGGGAATCCAGACACTGCAAACACACTGGCTGTGAGTATGCAATTCAGAAAGTCATTCCGAAGCAGCACCAGAGCCTTGTATGTAATGGCACATACTGCCAAAGCTGCAAGCAATATGTTAACCCGACCAAAATAGGTTACGGTGACAATTCCTGTAAAAACATAACCGCTTACTTCTTTACTCCGACGGAAACGAAGGTTTATCTTATCACCATAACTTCGTCAAATCTCGGCAGCGGAAATATTCAGGGAACAGAAGTAAACCTTGTTGAGAATAACCAGCTTAGTGAATCCGTCTCTAGTAACGATAAAGGCAAAGTTACCGAAGTCAGGCTTGAAAAAGACAAAACCTACGATGTTACACCATATATAACTAATTCAGAAAGTCAAGACTGCATAGTTAACATATCCTGTAAGAAACATAATGCGGTTATAGATAACGAAATTAAAGCAACTTGCACAAAGACAGGTCTCACCAAAGGTAAGCACTGTTCAGTTTGTAACACCGTTATAGTCGCTCAGACCAAAGTCAAGGCTCTCGGTCATAAGTACTCCAAGTCTGTTGTCAAGGCTACTCTTACCTCAAATGGCAAGATTACCAGGAAGTGCACTGTTTGCAGTACGATAGAACCAACAATTTCGATAGCGAGAATTAAGTCAGTTTCGCTGAAAAAGTCGACGTACACATATAACGGAAAGGCTCAGAAACCTGCGGTCATTGTTAAGGACGCAAACAAAAAAACACTTAAGAATGGAATGGATTACACCGTTTCTTACAGCAAAAACCAAAATATTGGCAAGGCGATCGTAACTGTTACCTTCAAGGGCAATTATAGCGGCAGCAAAAAGCTGAGCTTTAAAATCCTTCCCGCCGCGACGAGCAAGATCGCTGTTAAACAGACCACAAACTCGATCAAGGCTTCCTGGAAAAAGGTTGCCGGTGTAAGCGGGTACAGAGTATACCTTTACAAGGGCAAAAAGCTTGCCAAGAGCGTTGACACAACGAAGCGCACCCTCACATTTAAAAAGCTTTCAAAGGGCACGGGATACAAGATTGTTGTCAAAGCCTATAAGACGATTGACGGCAAAAAGTCTCTTTCTCTTGTTTCAAAGGAGCTTCTGACCGCAACAAAACTTTCTGCGCCGACGTCGGTCAAGGTCAAGGCAGGAAAGAAAAGGGCAATCATCAGCTGGACAAAGGATAAGAGTGCAAACAGCTATACAGTATATTACAGCACAAAGAAAAACAGCGGCTTCAAAAAGCTCACTGTTATCAAAAATAGCGCGGACATCAAAAAGCTTACAAGTGGTAAGACCTACTACTTTAAGGTTGTTGCCAACGAGAAGGCTGGAAAGGCTGTTGTGGCTTCTGATTTCAGCAAGCTTGTCAGCGCGAAAATCAAGTAATGGTGTTATCTGAACCGGTCAACAGATAAATTAAGTCAGACGCATTATTAAAAAAAGGCGAGTTTTAAATTTATGGAACCATAACCGTTCTTATTATGATTTATCGAACATGATTACGGTTTAATAATTACAACCGTTCATAACGCCAAAATAACCGCAAAACCCTGCTGCAGAAATACTCTGCAGTGGGGTTTTTTGTGGCAAAAAAATGGTGTTTCTGTTATGCTGGATATATTAAGAGATTGATATGCAGCGATGTTATTTTGACATTAAGAAAGGTTCAAGGTATTGCTTATGATAAAACGAAAATTAGCAACATTTATGTTGACATTAATGCTGGTGATGACAGGCGTATCGATGATCAAGGTGATAAGTTATGCGCAGGAAGAATCTGCTGGTTCATCAACAAATCCTCAAGAGAGAGTTACAGAATATAAGTACAGTGCAGAAAGTGACCCTCAAAATGGTGTAGTATTGAAGGTTGAATGGAACGAACCCAAATTAGGGGAGAATACAACATTCCACGTTTCGGCGGATGGTGGCAGTGGCCGGTATTTGTTTAGAATGGATGCACCGAGTTATTCCAATCCGGATGAGTATAGCTTTGAATCCGTGGCGGATCCAAGCCGCGGAGCGTGGATTCAATATACAGATGAGTGTGAATCTCACGACTTTGAATTCACAATGACTGCTTCGGGAGTCTATAACTTCAGGTTTTATGTAATGGACAAGACGTCAGGTGTCTATTATATGCGTGTGAGCACAAATATACAGGTATCGGACAGGGCTTATCCGAGCGTGGGTGACATTGTGAATGCTGCGGTAAAAAAGTGCAGCAAGGATACGGATGGTTCGGACTATGAAAAGGCATTGTGGCTGCATGACTGGCTGTTGAAGCAGCTTGATTACGATCATTCCCTGAAATGGTCTTCGGCAGAGAGCGCACTGACACGAAAGCTGGGCACATGTCAAGCCTATGAGAGTGCCTATTCAAAACTGCTTACTGCAGCCGGCATAACAAATGCTGAGACAAGGGATACCTATGATGGACATACCTGGAATGCCATGAAGCTGGATGGCAAATGGTATCAGGTGGACTGTACATGGGATGATACAAAAGACAATTATTATAACTTTGATCAAACGCATTTGTATTTTGGACTGACGGATGAACTCATGGCGTTGGCACACAACGGTCATGATCAGATTTATACGGCAAGCGGTTATGGCACACGTTCTACAAGCCTGGCAGACAACTACTTTGTCAGAAACGGAGATGCCGCAAAGTGGGCGCGAGCCTACGCTGAGAGGATTCAGAAAAATCTCAATGCAGGTAAAACCAAATTCGAAGTCAGCACTGACAATGCGTCATATCCGCCGAGCATTTCGGGTATTCAAAATGGGATTATCGCATATGCCTTAAATCAGATGACGTGGAAGGCGGGAAGTAAAAAGGTTGCATTGCGAGTGGCAGGAACATCCACCAAGCTTTCTTTTACTGCAAAATATACGGACACAGTAAAGCGCGTGAGAATAGTATTTGCTCCAAATGGAGGTCGTGTGAGCTCCGGAAGTAAGATAGTCATTTGTGGAAAAACTTACGGAACACTGCCGACACCGGCCAAAAGGGGATATACATTTGCAGGCTGGTACACAGCAAAGAGTGGCGGCAGCAGGATCGGCAGCAGTTCGGTTGTAAGGACTACCAAAAATCAGACATTATACGCAAGGTGGAAGCTGGTAAAGTATAAGATCCAGTACAGTCTTGGCAAGGGGACAAACAACCGGTCCAATCCAGTCGGTTATACCGTCGCGTCTAGGACTATCGTCTTGAAGAATCCGGTCAGAAAAGGCTACACATTTAAGGGGTGGTACAGCGATCCCAAGTACAAGAAAAAGGTTACGAAGATTGCAGCCGGCAGCACCGGCAGCAGGAAACTCTATGCCAGGTGGGTGAGAAAATAAATTCGTATAAATCAATGCAATATCCCCTTTGTTGTCGAATTGTGGATAATAAGTGCTGGAAAATATTTGGCGCCAAGGAGGCATAAAGGGGATTATGGCAAAGATTGCGACGAGGGAAATACAATGAAGTAAAGGATGCTATGCCTTTTGTATGCTGTGTTGCATATCTGACCTTTCTCTTATATAACTCCAAAAAGGAACAGATGCAGAATGAGATGAAGCAGATCCGGAATAATCTGGATCTGCAGTTAAGTCAGGTGGTGAGTGAAATCGGCAGTCTGCGTGAGTCGCAGACATTGACCAGATAGTATCGCCATGATATGCGTCATCACCTGCAGTATGTGTCTACATGTATAGAAAATGGTGAAGCTGAACAGGCGCAGGCTTATATATCGGGAATCTGTAAGGAGATTGAGGCACAGAAGGTCCAAATATACTGTGAAAATGAGGCAGTGAATCTGATCCTGTCTTCATTTGCGGGTAGAGCCAGGAAGAAAGAAATTGAAATAAAGATACAATGTGCAATTCCCGCAGAGCTTACTGTGTCGGAAAGTCATCTGTGTGTGCTCTTATCTAATGCCTTGGAAAATGCCTTGCATGCATGTGTGCCTTTGGCTGCAGAGGGAAGATCATGCGAGATTGATGTGAATTTTTATGAAAGAAATAAAGGCATTCAGAGCATATGTGCGATCGTGCAGCGTTACGGCGGGGTTTTAAAAAGAATATTTGCACTTGCATTTGTGGGATATAAAATCCAAGTAAAACTGTTCTAGGAAACCGGATAAAATATTTTCAAAAAATTTCCAAAAAATCCAACGAAAATCGTCTTGGGATAATCTATATAGGGAGATCATAAAAATGGAGGGACAACTAAGGTATGACAGACGAATACGGAAAGTATGACGTAAGGGCGCTGGTCGCCAGAGTGGTGAGTGGAGATATGAAAGCATTTGAGGTCATATATCAGAATACTTACCGGCAGGTTTATTACACCTGTATGAGCTTTTTGAAGAATGAGCAGAATGTGTACGATGTGATGCAAGATACCTACATAACGGCACTCACGCATTTGCAACAGCTCGAAAATCCTGAGAGGATAACAGCATGGCTGAATACCATCGCTGTAAACAAATGCAGACAGTTTCTTGGAAAGAAAATGCCTGTGCAGCTGGATGAAGCCACATCCACTAATCTTTTGGAGGAAAATGACAATTTTCTGCCGGAAAGTTACGTGCTAAATGCGGAAAAGCGTAAGATAATCCTGAATATCATGCAGGAGGAACTGTCGGCGGTTCAGTACCAGACGATAATAATGTATTACTTTGACGGGATGAGCACGTCGGAGATCGCGGCATGCATGGAGTGTCCGGAAGGTACAGTGAGCTACAGACTGTCCGCTGCCAGAGGAAAGATAAAAGCGGGTGTGCAGAGGTATGAGAATACAAGTGGCGTAAAACTGTATTCATCTGGAACAACGGCACTTCTCACCGCGGTGTTTCTGGCGGAGACACAGGGACTGGTGATCCCGAATTTCCTTACAAGCGTATTTTCTGCCGTGTTTGGAGCTGCAGCTGGAACAGTGTTAGGAACAGCAACCGGAGGAGCTGCAGTGGGAACATTGACTGGGGGTGCTGCAGCCGGAGGAGCCGCAACAGGTGTGGCGTCTGCAGGGGTTAAAACTGCGGGCAAGCTTGGACTTAAGGGCTTATTTAAGACGCTGAAGGCAAAGATAGTCGCCAGTGTTGTGGCGGCATCCGTAGTAGCCGGCGGCGCGGCAGGAATCATAATCCATAACAGGGATAAAGATTCAGAAAGTGGAGGAAAGAATTACAGGGAAGTCAATTATGTTGTGTGCGACAACGAGTATCTTACGGTTACAATAGATAAGGTATACGATATTGGCTGCGGTCCTGAGGATGAAACCATAGCGAGTGCAGAAGGATATGATATATCTGAAAATGATTGTGCGCTTGAGTATACGGTTGTAAATCATAAAGACTACATGGTTTATTATAATATCATGCTCCTGACTTCGAATAATGAGTCATACGAGGGGGGACTTCCAACTAATTGGGGAGTTCAGCCAAATTCTACAAGTAAGTTTTATATTGTGGATTCTGACGGCGTTACATTTTTTGACTTGGGAAGAAAGCCGACTGTCACGGCTAAGATGCTATTCTGCACACTGGAAGATACAACAGGAAATGCGGGACCGTTCAGGGCAGTTGACAGTGTTATTGTTGACGTGGATCTGGACGGAAAGGGGGAGGCAGATTCGGTCAATTATACGAGAAATTTTCATGTTGATGGCGAACAGGTCGTCACCGATAATGATCAGGTTAAAGTGACATATCTAGGGACAAATGTGTATGATGAGATAGCGGATAAAAATTATTATAGCGCATGGATGAATTTCTATGTGGAAAATAAGACGGATCACGATCTGGGTGTGTCGGTCAAAGGAGATAACAT
>OLRZ01000858.1_pt1 | contig 23069 bp, 21 predicted proteins | sample 1671931 | NCBI WGS metagenome assembly OLRZ01 (sample SAMEA3136627, study PRJEB25190) | human gut metagenome | reverse complement strand
AAAAGACCGACATGAACCGGGCAAACGAAGTGCGCCCCATGTTCCGCCGCCTTGCCGATGTTGCCGAGCGTACCGGGTGCGCCGTTATCCTTATCGGACATCTCAACAAAGCTGCCGGAGGGCAGAGCGCATACCGGGGCTTAGGTTCTATCGACTTCCGCGCCGCAGCAAGGAGCGTCCTGCTGATCGGGCGCGTGAAGCGAGAACCGAATGTGCGCGTTATCGTCCATGACAAATCTTCCCTTGCGCCGGAGGGCAAGCCCGTTGCCTTTTGCCTTGACCCGGAAACGGGCTTTTCGTGGATAGGCGAATACGACATAACCGCCGAGGAACTGCTATCCGGCGCGGGCGGCAACAACGCCACCAAGACCGAGCAAGCCGAAAGGCTGATACTTGACCTGCTTGCAGACGGGAAAGAGCTTGCCAGCGAGGACATTGTAAAAGCCGCAGCCGAAGCCGGAATATCCGAAAGGACGGTACAGAACGCCAAGCGCAACATGGGCGGCATTTTAGGCGCAAGGCGTGTCGGCGGTCAATGGTACAACTTCATCAAGAAGAAGCAGCCACCCGAACCCGCAAGCTGAAAGTGCAAAACGCAGACCCTTTGCACTTTGCACTTTCGCACTTTCACGATAATTTGCGTCAATAACTCAAAAAAGCACTTGACAAAACGCTTCATGGGGCCGGCCGGAGGATATCGCGCCCTACATAGACCCCGTTCCCGATTGGAACATTCCTCTGACCCGGACGGAAAGCCTCACCATGACCAGCCGCCCGAAGGATCCGAAAACGGCGAGAAATAAAAATATCCTGGTCATCGGCGGCTCCGGCAGCGGCAAGACAAGGTTTTTTGTCAAGCCGTCCCTGCTCCAAATGCACAGCTCCTATGTGGTCACCGATCCCAAAGGGCAGCTCCTTCGGGAAACGGGAAAGCTCCTGGCGCACGGCGGGCCGAAGCGGGACGAGAACGGAAAGCCGGTGCGGGATAAGCGCGGCAAGGTCGTCTATGAGCCATACCGCATCAAGGTCCTGAACACCATCAACTTTTCCAAAAGCATGAAATATAACCCGCTTGCCTATGTGCGCTCCGAGAAGGATATCCTCAAGCTGGTCAATGTCATCATCGCCAACACGAAGGGCGACGGTGAAAAATCCTCTGAGGATTTTTGGATCAAAGCCGAGCGGCTTTTATACTGCGCCCTGATCGGCTACATCTGGTATGAGGCGGAGCCGGAGGAGAAAAACTTCATCACCCTGCTGGAGCTCATCAACGCCTGCGAGGCCAGAGAGGACGACGAGACCTATAAAAGCCCCGTGGACATCCTCTTTGACGAGCTGGCGCAGGCGCAGCCGGAGCACTTCGCCGTCAAGCAATATGTCAAATTCAAAATGGCGGCCGGCAAGACACTCAAAAGTATTTTGGTGAGCTGCGGCGCCCGCCTGTCTCCCTTCGATATCAAGGAGCTGCGGGACATTATGACGGAGGACGAATTGGAGCTTGACACGATGGGCGACCGGAAAACGGCGCTGTTCCTCATTATGAGCGATACCGATACCACCTTCAATTTTGTCATCGCCATGCTGCAAAGCCAGCTTTTCAACCTGCTCTGCGACAAGGCGGACGATCTCTATAACGGGCGGCTGCCTGTCCATGTGCGGTGCCTTCTGGACGAGTTTGCCAACATCGGCCAGATACCCAACTTTGATAAGTTGATCGCCACCATCCGAAGCCGTGAGATATCGGCTTCTATTATTTTGCAGTCGCAAAGCCAGTTAAAGACCATCTACAAGGACGCGGCAGATACCATTGTCGGCAACTGCGACGTCACCTTGTTTTTGGGAGGCAAGGAGAAGTCAACGCTGAAAGAGATCTCGGAGCTGCTGGGCAAGGAGACCATCGATAGCCTGAGCCAGTCTGAAAATCGCGGCGCGCAGACTTCCCACGGCCTCAGCTATCAGAAATTAGGAAAGGAGTTGATGACCCAGGACGAGATCGCGGTCATGGACGGCGGCAAGTGTATCTTGCAGCTTCGGGGCGTGCGCCCGTTTTTCAGCGACAAGTACGACCTGACGAAGCACCCCCGCTACAAATACCTGTCCGACGCCGACAAGAAGAACGTCTTTGACGTAGAACGGTACATGAAGCGCAGACCGGCCATCGTGAAGCCGGACGAGCCTTTCGATATGTACGAATTGAGCGCAAAAGACCTGACAGACAAACCCGACAACAATTCTACAAAACGAAAGGAAATATGATTTATGGAGTTCTTCAACAGTGCCATCGACGTATTGCAGACCCTGGTCATCGCCCTGGGCGGCGGCCTTTGCGTGTGGGGCGGCATCAACCTTCTGGAAGGCTACGGCCAGGATAACCCCGCGGCCAAATCGCAGGGCGTCAAGCAGCTTGTCGCGGGCGGCGGCGTCGCCCTGATCGGCGTGACCCTGATCCCCCTGCTGTCCGGCCTGCTTGGCTGAGCGGCGGCAGGACCATCCCACCCGGAGGCTCCCGTTTCACGGCGGGAGCCCCCGAAAGGAGGTGTGACCACCCGTGATAATTGAAATGATCCAGGAGTGGTTCAAGGAGCTGCTGATCGACGGCATCATCTCCAACCTCTCCGGGACCTTTGACACCGTGAATACGAAGGTGGGCGAGATCGCCGGCGAGGTGGGTATGACGCCGGCCGGCTGGAACGGCGGCATCTTCAACATGATCCGCGGCCTCTCTGAAACGGTCATTGTCCCCATCGCCGGCATCATCCTCACCTTCGTCATGTGCTATGAGCTGATCCAGCTCATCGTGGAAAAGAATAATCTCCACGATTTTGACACCTGGCTTTTCTGGAAGTGGATCTTCAAGACCTTCTGCGCGGTGCTCATCGTCACCAACACCTGGAACATCGTCATGGCGGTATTCGATATGGCGCAGAGCGTGGTCAGCCAGAGCGCCGGCGTCATCATCTCCGACGCGGGGATCGACATTTCCGGCGTGGTCGGCAATTTGGAAACGGCTCTGGCGGACTGGAGCATCGGTTCTTTGCTGGGCCTGTGGTTTCAGAGCATTTTTGTGGGCCTCTGCTCCCATATCCTCACCATCGCCATCTTCCTTGTGATCTACGGAAGAATGATCGAGGTGTATTTGACCGTATCCGTGGGGCCGATCCCCTTTGCCACGATGGCCAACCGGGAGTGGGGCCAGACGGGGCAGAACTATTTGAAGTCCCTGCTGGCCCTGGGCTTTCAGGCGTTTCTCATTATGGTCTGCGTCGGCATCTACGCGGTGCTGGTGCAGAATATCGCCGTGGGGGATGATATCACCGTGGCGATCTGGGAGTGCCTGGGCTATACGGTGCTGCTGTGCTACACGCTGTTTCGCACCGGCAGCCTTGCAAAGAGCCTGTTCGGGGCGCATTGACGGGAGGCGGCCATGAAAAAATACAAGGTCATCTACGCGGATCCGCCCTGGGCCTATAAGGTCTGGAGCAAGAAGGGCGCGGGGCGCAGCGCCGAGAGCCATTACCCCACCATGGACATAGCGGCCATCAAGGCCCTGCCAGTGGGGGAGCTGGCGGACAAGGACTGCGCCCTGTTCCTCTGGATCACCTTCCCCATGCTGCGGGAGGCCTGGGGCGTCATGGACGCCTGGGGCTTCACCTTCAAGACCGTGGCCTTCGTCTGGATCAAGCAGTGCCCAAAGTCGGAGGGCCTGTTCACCGGCATGGGCTACTGGACGCGGGCCAACGCGGAGATCTGCCTGCTGGCGACCCGCGGACGCCCGAAGCGGGCGGCGCGGGATGTGAAGCAGGTCATCCTCTCCCATGTGGAGCGGCACAGCCAGAAGCCGGAGGAGGCGCGGCGGCGGATCGAAGCCCTCATGGGGGACGTGCCCCGCATTGAGCTATTCGCAAGAGCCTCACCGCCCGGCTGGGATGTGTGGGGAAATGAAGTTGCAAGCGATATCCGGCTTGCGGAAAGGATGTGAACCATTGGCATACGTAACGGTCCCGAAGGACCTGACAAAAATCAAGAGCAAGATGCTGTTCGGCCTGACGAAGCGGCAGCTTGTGTGTTTCGGATCGGCGGCGCTTGCGGGAGTGCCGCTTTTCTTTTTGAGCAAGGGCAGCATGGGCACGACGCCGGCGGCGCTGTGCATGATCCTTGTGATGCTGCCATTTTTCCTGTTCGCCCTGTATGAGAAGAACGGGCAGACCCCGGAGGCGCTGCTGGGCAATCTGATCCAGTGTAAATTCACCCGTCCGAAAAAGCGTGTCTATCAGACAAACAACGCCTATTCCGCTTTGGAAAAGCAGGCGGAGCTGGAGCGGACGGTGGGGCGGATCGCTTCCGGCGCGGGGAAAAGAGGCAAGAGTCGGCGCAGGCTCACCCGGCAGGAGCGAAAGCAGATCGAGGCCGTCATCCGGCAGGCCAAGGGGGACGGCAAGAACCACACCGTACAGGCAAGCCTCCCCTTCCGCAATATGCATCCGGACGGCCTGTGCCGTCTGGACGACCGGCATTTTTCCAAAACCATCGCCTACGCCGACGTCAGCTACCGTCTGGCGGGGCCGGAGGATCAACGGGATATCTTTGAACGCCTCTGCGATTTCTATAACGGCTATGACCCCTCCATCGGCGTACAAATGACCCTGAGCAGCAGCCACAAGGCCGGCGGCGGGGACCTGTTCCGCATGGCGGCCCAGGGGGACGACCTGGATGAGATCCGCGCCGAGGCCTCCGGCATCCTGCAAACGCAGTATGAGCGCGGCAGCAACGGCTATGTGAAAAGCAAGTATGTCACGCTGACCATCGAGGCGGAGAGCGTCCAGGCGGCGCGGGCAAGGTTTTCCCGCATCGAGGCGGACACCCTGAACCGCTTCAAGGTCATGGGCGCGGCGGCAAAGGTGCTGGACGGCAAGGAGCGGCTGGCGCTGCTGCACGGCCTTCTCCATCCCAGAGGGGAACCCTTCGCCTTTGAATGGGACTGGCTGGCGCCCTCCGGCCTGTCCGTGAAGGATTTTATCGCGCCATCCTCCTTCGAGTTCGGGGAGACGCGGCGCTTCCGCATGGGCGAAATGTACGGCGCGGTGTCCTTCTTGCAGATATTGGCCCCGGAGATCCAGGACCGTATCCTCACGGACTTCATGGATGTGGAGGGAAACCTTCTCGTCACCATGCACGTCCGCGGCATCAACCAGAACGAGGCCATCAAGATGGTCAAGCGCAAGATCACCGATCTGGACGCCATGAAGATCCAGGAGCAGAAGAAGGCCGCACGCAGCGGCTACGATCTGGATATCCTTCCGTCCGATCTCTCCACCTACGGCGGCGCGGCGAAAAATCTCTTGCAGGATTTACAGAGCCGCAACGAGCGAATGTTCAATATGACCTTCCTCATGCTGCATCTGGCGCCCACGAGGCAAAAGCTGGAGATCGCCGTTTCCCAGTCGGCCAGCGTTGCCCAGACCCACAACTGCATCCTGACCCGGCTGGACTTCCAGCAGGAGGACGGCCTTGTGTCCTCGCTGCCGCTGGGCCTTAACCGTATCCAAATCGAACGGAGCCTCACCACCTCGGCACTGGCGGTATTCGTCCCCTTTGTGACCCAGGAGCTTTTCATGGGCGGCGACGCCATGTATTACGGGCTCAACGCCCTGTCCGGCAACATGATCCTCTTAGACCGCAAGCAGTCCCGATGCCCAAACGGTCTTGTGTTCGGCACGCCGGGCAGCGGCAAGTCCATGAGCTGCAAGCGGGAGATCACCTATGTCATGCTGACCACGAAGGATAATGTCATCATCTGCGACCCGGAGGATGAATATTCCCCGCTGGTGAACCGGCTGGGCGGCCAGGTGATCCGGCTCTCGCCCAACAGCCGCGACTATGTGAATCCCCTGGATATCAACCTCAATTACAGCGAGGAAGAAAACCCGCTGGCGCTGAAAAGCGATTTCGTGCTGTCCTTCTGTGAGCTTATCATGGGCAGCAAGACAGGGCTGGAGGCCATCGAAAAAACGGTCATTGACCGGGCGGTGCAGAAGATCTATCAGCCGTACTTCGCGGATCCCCGGCCGGAGAATATGCCGATCCTCTCCGATCTCATGGCCGCCCTCACCGCCCAGCATATCCCGGAGGCGGACCGTGTGGCCCAGGCGCTGGACCTGTATGTGAACGGCTCTCTCAACTTCTTCAACCACCGTACCACCGTGGATATCCGCAACCGCCTTGTCTGCTTCGACATCAAGGGGCTTGGCAAGAACCTGAAAAAGCCGGGGATGCTCATTGTCCAGGACGCGGTGTGGAACACCGTCACGGTGAACCGCTCCATTGGACGGGCCACCTGGTATTTCGTGGACGAGTTCCATTTGCTCTTGAAGGAGGAACAGACGGCGGCATACAGCGCCGAGATCTGGAAGCGTTTCAGAAAGTGGGGCGGCGTCCCGACCGGGGCAACGCAGAACCCGAAAGACCTGCTTTCCTCGCCGGAGATCGAAAATATTCTGGAAAACAGCGATTTTATCTATTTGCTGAACCTCTCCGCGGGCGACCGCAAGCTGATGACGGAGCGGCTGAACATCTCCGCCGAGCAGCTTGCCTATGTGACCAACGCGGACCCCGGCAGCGGCCTTCTGTTCTTCCAAAATGTGATCCTGCCCTTCAAGGACGAGTTTCCCAAGACCACCGAGCTATACCGGCTTCTCACGACAAAGCCCAGCGAGGTTTCCCATGATGGGGAAACCGGATAAGGAAAGGATGGGACAAGATATGAAATATGTGATCGACAGCAAGGTATATGAAAACCACATCAATGATGAGGTGCATCTGTACGGACTTCTCCATCAGCTCGCCTTTCTGGCGGAAAAGGCGAAGGACGAGAAGGATCTGGAAAATCTGGCCGAGACGGCAAAGCGCTACGGAGAGATCGCGGAGGAAAAGTTCGCCGCCTGGCGTATCCCCGGTCGCTATCTGGTGTTTGGGGACAGGAAGGACCTTGCGGAGCTGAAAGCGGCGGAGCTCACGCCCTTGACCGCCGTGCTGAAAGAGCATGACGCAAAAATCAGGGGAAAGCAGCGTGCCGCCACCGCCGATGATCCCGCCTACATTATCTCCGGCAGCGCCTTCCGTATGCTGGTGGGCGATCTCTTTGACCTGCTGGCACAGTACAGCTTTCTCCGCAACCGTGTTGTAGAAGTGAAAACAGAAAAACGGCTTGCGCGGCTGCAAAAGAATCTCTCCGGCGAGAATCCGAGCATCCGAAGAATGTACCGCAGGTGGGGCTTTGCGGAGGATCAGGGTGTCACCTGCTATGACATTCTGGAGGCAACGCTGCGGCGCAGGCACCTGACGCCCTATGACCCGGAGGAAGCGGCGGAGGACGGCATCGGCTGCGGCCGCTGCTGCGCCCTCTGCGGAGATCATGCCTGCGAGGACGACTATGACTGAGCTGACCCATGTGAGCCTGTTTTCCGGCATCGGCGGGCTGGATCTGGCGGCGGAGGCGGCGGGCTTCCGCACCGTCTGCCAATGCGAGTGGGCAGACTACCCCTATTCCGTTCTGGAAAAGCACTGGCCGGAGGTGCCGAGATTCCGGGATATCACGACTTTTACGAAGGAGGCGTTTTTTGAAAAAACAGGACTTAAAACTGTTACCGTCCTCTCCGGCGGCTTTCCCTGCCAGCCCTTCTCCACCGCAGGGCAGCGGAGAGGCTTTGCGGATGAACGCTACCTGTGGCCGGAAATGTGCCGCGTTATTACCGAGCTGCGGCCCCGTTGGGTGCTTGGGGAAAATGTTGCTGGCTTCATCAATATGGGGCTCGACAAAACGATCTTTGACCTGGCAAAAGCGGGATACGCTGTTCTCCCATTCGTATTTCCGGCTTGCGGCGTCGGCGCATGGCATGAGCGCCAGCGAACTTTTATCGTCGCGGCTGATGTTTCCCACGCCCCTTGCCTCCGACAAGAACACCTGCAGGGACGCGGCCAACCTGGATGTGTACCTCTCCGACAACGGGATCTTCCGCAAGGTGAACCGGAACGGGGCCATCTGGAGCCTGAGCCTGTCGGCGGCGGTGTTCTACCTGACCCCGGCAGCGTCAGAGGGCTACCGCTCCACGCTGAAACCGACGGCGTTTCGCAACAGCGCTCCGTCTGCCAACCTGTCATCCCAGGTGATCCGGCAGGAGCGGCCGGTATCCGAGACGGCGGCGCTGAACCCGGATTGGGTGGAATGGCTCATGGGCTTCCCCCGGAAATGGACGGACGTATCCTCTGGGCCGCCGAGCCGGAGGGTGTCCCCCGTATCACCGAAAACACCGCGGACCGAGCCCTACGGCTGAAAACCCTGGGCAACGCGGTCTGCCCGCCCCAGGCATATCCCATTTTCAAGTATATCTCCATGATCGAGACGGGCGAGTGCGTGAGCATTTGCCCCTACGGAAAGGCAGGTGGTGACGCATGAAGGAATGGAAGGCCTCCGAGAAGGAGGCGCAGAAGATGACCCGCGACGGAGCCATTTCCGTCAACATGGTCACAGGCGAGGCGAGCCATGTTTCAGACCGTGCGCCGGAGCAGGACTATTCCCCCTCCGGCGATTCCACGGCGCTGGCGAGGACTGTCCTCCACCATCTGGACGACCGGCGCGTCCGGAAGTCTCAGAAGAAAAAGCGGCGGAACCGCCGCAAAGCCTACCGGGAGGGTACGGCGGCAAATAGCCGCCCATCCTCCCGTTTGCAATTCACCGAGGAGGAACGCGCCGCGCCGGAGCTGCAAAAGGCGATCCGCAAATCCGACAAGGCGGCGGATAAGCTGGACGCGGCAAGGGCCGCCATCCCCCAAAAGCGCGTTCTGGGCACGGAGCGTGTCTTTGACGAGGCTTCCGGCACCGGGCGTACAAGACTGGTATTCCATGAGACGGATAAGCCGGCTTCGATCCGGCAGCCGGGGCCGAACCCGCTGGCGCGGCCTTTGCAGGAGGTCGCCCACGCCGCCCACGCCAAGGTGCGGGAGGTGGAGCAGGAGAACTCCGGCGTGGCCGCGGGCCATCTCACCGAGCGCGGCATGGAAAAAGCCGTGGGCTATGGGAACCGCAAGCTGCAAAACTGGCGGGCGGAGCGGCAGGTGAAGCCCTGGCGGGACGCGGCAAAGGCGGAGCAGGCGGCGGTCAGGGCCAACGCGGAGGCGCTTTACCAAAAGGCGCTCCATGATAACCCCCAGCTTGCATCCGGCAGCCCCATCGCCCGCATCTGGCAGAAGAAGCGTATGCAGCGGCAGTACGCGGCGGCCTACCGGGCGTCGCGCGGCGCGGAGGGTGCAAAGGCGGCAGCGCAGACGGCAGCCAAGAGCGCAAAGAAGGGTGCGGAGGCAGCAAAGAAGGCCGGCGAGTTCATAGCCCGGCACAAGAAGGTGTTCCTTATCATCGGCGGGATCGGCCTTGTGCTGGTGCTGCTGTTGGGCCTGCTGCAATCCTGCTCCTCCATGTTCGGAGGAGGCGTGTCCAACATTGTGGCCTCATCTTATCTCTCCGAGGATGCTGACCTGCTGGCGGCGGAGGCCGCCTACTGCGCCAAAGAGGACGAGCTGCGGCGGTATCTGGATACCTATGAGCAGACCCACGACTATGACGAGTATCACTACGATCTGGACGAGATCGAGCACGATCCCTATGTGCTGCTGTCCATCCTGTCGGCGCTCCATGAGGGGACCTTCACCATAGACCAGGTGCAGGGCGACCTTCAAATGCTGTTTGACAAGCAATATATTCTTACCGAGACGGTGGAGGTGGAGCGGCGGTATTACATTGAGACGGATACCTGGACGGACGAGGAGGGCAACACCCATACGGAGAGCTACCGGGTCTATTACGATTATTATATCTGCACCGTGAAGCTGGAAAACTTCGACCTCTCCCATCTGCCGGTCTACATGATGGATCAGGAGACGCTTTCCATGTACGCCGTGTATATGTCCACCCTGGGCAACCGTCCCGACCTGTTCCCGTCCTCCGGCTATGTTCCCAAGTATGTGACCAACCCGCCCGCCAAGTACGAGATCCCGGTGGAGTATCTGTCCGACGAGCGCTTTGCGGCGCTGATTACAGAGGCGGAGAAGTATCTGGGCTTTCCCTATGTGTGGGGCGGCAGCAGCCCGTCCACCTCCTTTGATTGCAGCGGCTTTGTCAGCTATGTCCTGACCAACAGCGGCCTGTGCGATACCGGGCGGCTGGGGGCGCAGGGCCTCTACAACATGTCCACGCCGGTATCCGAGCCGCGGCCGGGGGATCTGGTGTTCTTCGTGGGCACCTACGACACGCCGGGGGTCAGCCATGTGGGCTTTTATGTGGGGGACGGGATGCTCCTGCACTGCGGGGATCCCATCCAGTACACCAGTCTCAACTCGAATTACTGGCAGTCCCACCTTTATGCCTACGGCAGACCGCCGTACAACTGATGGAGGCGGAGCCGATGCTGACTGTAAAACCGATGTCTCTTGCCGACGCAAACAGGTTTGTCGCAGAGCACCACCGCCACCATAAGCCGGTGCGAGGGCATAAGTTTTCCCTGGGCTGCATAGCGAACGGCCATCTGGCGGGCGTCGCCATCGTGGGGCGGCCGGTGAGCCGATACCTGGACGATGGGCTGACCCTGGAGGTCAACCGCCTCTGCACGGACGGAACGAAAAACGCTTGCAGCTTCCTTTATGGCGCAGCGGCGCGGGCGGCGAAGGTCCTGGGCTACCATAGGATCGTCACCTACATTCTGGACACGGAGAGCGGCGTCAGCCTTCGTGCCTCCGGCTGGCAGTGCGCGGGGCTGGCGGGCGGACGGGAGTGGACCGGCAAGCGCCGCCCGTCCGAACCGCTGTATCCGGCGCAGATGAAATACCGATACGAAAAGGCTTTGAGATGAGGTGAGCATATCAATATTGTTTCCTATGGCGGCGGTGCGAACAGCACCGCCCTTCTTGTTGGGCTGCACCAGCACCGTATCCCTGTTGACCTGATCCTGTTTGCGGATACGGGCGGTGAGCATCCCCATACCTACGCCTATCTGGATATCATGGATCGCTGGCTGAAGGATCACGGTATGCCGGAGATCACGCGGGTCTATAAGACCACGAAGGACGGCAGGCGGCTGACCTTGGAGGATGAATGTCTGAAAAGCGGTACGCTGCCCTCCATCGCCTACGGCTTCAAGCGGTGTTCTCTGAAACACAAGATCGGACCGCAGGAAAAGTTCTGTAACAACCATCCTCCATGCCGTGAGGTCTGGAACAGCGGGAAAAAGGTGGTCAAGTTCATCGGCTATGACGCTGGCGAACACTATCGCAGCGACAAGGTCCTTCTGCGTGATCTGGCAGACCCAAAGTACAGCAAATGGTATCCCCTGATGGAATGGGGCTGGGACCGGGAGGCGTGTATCCGGGCAATCGAGGCGGCGGGCCTGCCGCAGCCGGGAAAGTCCTCCTGCTTTTTCTGCCCCAGTATGCGGGCGGAGGAGATCATCGACCTGCGGGAGTGTTACCCGGATCTGTTCCGGCGCGCGCTGGCATTGGAGGATAACGCACGAGCCAACCTGAAAACCGTTCGGGGGCTTGGGCGCAATTATTCATGGAAAGAACGATTTGGAAAGGAGCAATGCAATCATGGCAACGACTGAGAAGATCCGCAAGGATATTGAGAAAACGAGGGAAAAGATCGCGGAGCAGCAGAAGCGTCTCCGCGCGCTGGAAGCCCAGCTCACGGAGGAGGAGAACCTGGAGATCGTCCGCATGGTGAAGGCTGTCCGCATGGACAACAGGGAACTCACTGCCTTCCTGCGCGCCTACGCCAGCGGCATGATCTCCCTGCCGGACGGGCTGATGGAGACGGAGGAAAGCGAGGGTGCGGAAGATGAAGCGTAACAGAGCTTTTCGCCGTTTCGCCGCCGTGTTCCTGGCGCTTTTCTGCATGGCGGCCACCTCCACCGTGGCCTTCGCAGGCGGCGGGGACGGCGAGCCCTACTACACCGGGGAGGAGACCACGGGCGGCCATGAGCCCCAGCCCCTGACCCCGGAGGGCAACATGACCCTGGTGGACGATATCGCCGGTGAAAGCGCCGGGGATAAGCAGTTCATCACCGTGGTCACAAAAGGCGGCAACTATTTCTACATCATCATCGACCGGGCGGAGGACGGCGAGAACACCGTCCACTTTCTCAACCAGGTAGACGAGCGCGACCTGCTGGCCCTGATGGACGAGGAGACGCCTGCCGCCCCGGTGTGTACCTGTAAGGAAAAATGCGCGGCCGGCGCGGTGGATACATCCTGCCCTGTCTGCAAGACCAACCTCTCCGAGTGCGCGGGCAGGGAGAAGGTCAGGGAGCCGGAGCCGGAACCGGAGCAGCCGAAGAAAAAGAGCGGCAGCGGCCTGCTGGCTGTGGTGGCGCTGCTGGCGCTGGCAGGCGGCGGAGCCTTCGCCTATGTGAAGTTCATCAAGCCGAACCGCAGCGGCGTGAAGGTCAGCGCCGATCCCGACGAGTACGATTTCCCCGACGAGGAGTATGTCAACGAGGACGAGCCTGCGGAGGCTGAAACGGAGGCGGAGCATGAGTAAACTAATTATCGCGGAAAAACCGAGCGTGGCAAAATCCATCGCGTCGGCCCTGGGTGCTTCATCCAGGGCCGACGGCTTTTATGAGGGCAGCGGCCTGATCGTTTCCTGGTGCGTGGGGCACCTGGTATCCCCGCTGGACGCGGGCGGCTATGACGAACGCTTCAAGAAATGGCGCTATGATGATCTTCCCATTCTGCCGGAGCCCTTCCGCTACGCTCCCATCCCCGGCAAGGAGGCGGCTTTGGACAATGTGAAGCGCCTCATGGCGCGGGAGGACGTAACGGAGATCGTCAACGCCTGCGACGCCGGACGGGAGGGCGAGCTGATCTTCCGTCTGGTGTATGAACTGGCCGGCTGCCATAAGCCGGTCCTCCGACTTTGGATCTCGTCCATGGAGGACAGCGCCATCCGGGAGGGCTTTTCCGAGCTGCGCCCCGGCGCCGAGTATGAAGCCCTGTATCAATCAGCCCTCTGCCGCCAGAGGGCTGACTGGCTGGTGGGGATCAACGCCACCCGCCTTTTCTCCGTCCTCTATCACCGTACCCTGAACGTGGGCCGCGTCCAAACGCCCACCTTGTCCCTGCTGGCGGCGCGGGACGCGAAGATCGCGCTGTTCCAGAAGGAGAAGTATCATCATGTGCGCCTGACGCTGGCCGGCGCGGAGGCGGTGTCGGAGAGATTCACCGATCCGGCGGAGGCGGAGCAGGCGGCGGCCATGTGCAAGGGCGCGGCCGTCACCTGCACCTCCGTCACCTGTGAGCAGAAGAAGGAACAACCGCCGAAGCTCTATAACCTCACCACCTTGCAGCGTGAGGCAAATCGGCTGCTTGGCTACACGGCGAAGCAGACCCTTGACTACGCCCAGAGCCTCTATGAAAAAAAGCTGCTGACCTATCCCCGCACGGACAGCCGGCATCTGACCTCCGATATGGCGGAAACGGCCTCCTGTGTGATCCATCTGGCGGCGAAGCTGCCGCCCTTTGATAAAATCAGCAATTTCTATCCGCTGGTGGAGGCCATGGTTTCCGACAAGGACGTATCCGACCACCACGCCATCATCCCCACATTGGAGATCGAGAAAGCGGATATCCCCGCCCTGCCCCTGGGCGAGCGTGAGCTGCTTCTTCTGGTCTGCTGCCGCCTGCTGTGCGCGTCGGCGGAGCCCTATGTGTATGAGGCGGTCACGGCTGCCTTTGGCTGCGGCGGCCATTCCTTCACCGCAAAGGGCAGGCGCGTCCTCTCCGAAGGCTGGCGGGAGATCGACCGCATTTTCCGCGCCTCCCTGAAAGAAAAGCCTGCGGACGGGGACGGCGGCACGCTCCCGGACTTCACCGAAGGGCAGACCTTTGACGGCGCGGAGGTTTCCATCACCGAGCATTTCACCCAGCCGCCGAAGCCCTACACCGAAGATACCCTCCTGTCCGCTATGGAGAATGCGGGCAAGGACGATATCCCCGACGAGGCAGAGCGAAAAGGTCTTGGCACGCCTGCGACCAGGGCGGCCATCATCGAAAAGCTGGTGGCTGCCGGATTTGTGGAACGCAAGGGCAAGAGCCTGATCCCCACGAAAGCCGGTATCAACCTTGTCACGGTCCTGCCGGAGCCGCTGACCTCCCCCATGCTGACAGCGGAATGGGAACAGAAATTGACGGAGATCGCAAAGGGCGGCGCTGACCCGGATACCTTCATGGACGGTATCCGCACGATGGTTCAGGAGATCGTGTCCACCTATTCCTGTATTTCCGAGGACGGCAAAAAGCTGTTTGCCCCGGAGAAGGAGAGCATCGGCGCTTGCCCCCGCTGCGGCCAGCCGGTCTATGAGGGCAAGAAGAACTTCGCCTGTTCGGATCGGTCCTGCGGTTTTGTCCTCTGGAAAAATGACCGCTTCTGGACGAGCCGCAGGAAGGAGCTGACGAAGAAGATGGCGGCGGACCTTCTAAAAAAGGGACGGACCAATGTCAAGGGGATGTGGTCTGAAAAGAAGCAGTCCTCCTATGACGCTGCGGTGACCCTGGATGACACGGGCGGCAAGTACATCAATTTCAAGCTGGAATTTCCGAAAAGAAAGGAGCGAACGAATGGCAGAAAATAAGACTTTGGAACAGTTACCCGAAGTGAGGGCGGTAGTCGCCGTCCTCTCCCCAGAGGACCGGGAGCTGCTGGCAGCGGTGCAGGCGTCACCCTTCAAGCTGACAACGCCGGAGCAGTTCCAAGAGTTTGCGGCCAATACAGATTATTTCGTGTTTGAACCCAATATCCACGACCTGAATGATCTTGGCTGGCGGTATCTGGCGCAGCACATGGATATGCTGCTGCCCCCGGAACTGCTGAACGCCATCGACCCCATTCCGTTCGGCAATTATGCCATGCAGGAGGAACAGGGACACTTCACAAAGCACGGATATATTTCTCTCTCCGGCGACGAGTGGAACCATGAACGCCCTGCGGAGCCGAAGAAAAAGCCCACCATCCGGGAACGGCTGGAACAGGGCAAGAAGGAATGTGCGGGAAAGCACAAGGCGCAGCCTCACAAGGAAAAGGCTGCGCCGGAACTGTAAGGAGGTGCAAATATGCCATATTACGATCACGACAAGAATTATCCCTTTGCCGCCTTTATCACCAATCTGGGCAAATATAACGAGGGCGAGCTTGTGGGCGAGTGGGTGAAGTTCCCCACCACCGCCGAGGAAATGAAGGAGGTATTCAAGCGGATCGGCATCGGCCAGAAGGACGATTTCGGCAATCCCTATGAGGAATGGTTCATCACGGACTATGACTGCTATGTGGATGGCCTCTATGACAAGCTGGGCGAATACGAAAATCTGGACGAGCTGAACTATCTGGCGTCGAAGCTGGATGAAATGAGCGACAGCGAATACGCGCAGTTTCAAGCCGGTATGGAAATGGGCGACCATTGCGGCAGCCTGCAGGAGATCATCAACCTGACGGAAAATCTGGACTGCTATGAGATTTACCCCGATATTGAGGACTATGACGATCTGGGGCGCTATTACATTGATGAGCTGGAGGTCATGCAGATCCCGGAGCACCTGCAAAATTACATCGACTATGAGGCCTACGGCCGGGATGTGGCGATGGACGAAAACGGCAGCTTCACGGATCAGGGCTATGTGCGGGATACGGGGGACCGCTTCTGCGAGTATTACGATGGCGAGCGCGGCAGCATCCCCGACGAATACCGGGTGATGAGCTTCCAGAACGATCTTTCTGAAGAAGAAAAATCCGAGTGGGCTATGGATATTGCCTTTGATATGGACGAGTTTTTCCGTCAGAACGATCCGCAGTACGCGGCAGAGCACCCGGAGGCGCACGCCGCAAAGGAAGAAATTCACGAAAACCTGATGGCCGGGCGCATCTCCGCTTTGGAGGAAAGGCTGGCGGCGCTGGGCCAGACGCAGGAGGACCATCTTCCTTCCGAGATCGAAAAGTTCAAGGACGCCACGGGATACGAGGAGTTTCTGGATTTCGACCCTGCCGAGGTCAAGGCGGCTTTGGAGGATCCGAACAGATCCCGTGTGGATGAAATGCTGGCCGCCGCGGAAAAGGCGGAACGGGAGTACGCGGCGGAGGCGGCCGCCTATGCGCAGACCCCGGCAGATATCGTAGCACAGGCGCGTGCGGCGCAGGGCGACACCTTCTCCATCTATCAGCTGAAACCGGGAGATAGTATGCGGGACTACCGCTTTGAGCCGCTGGATACCATCCGTAACAACGGTCTTTCCGTGAAGCCGGAGAACTATGAGCAGGTTTACACCGCCCCACTGACGGCGAAGGACGATCTGGAAAGCATTTATACCCGGTTCAATGTGGACCGTCCGGCGGACTTCACCGGGCACTCCCTGTCGGTATCGGATATCGTGGTGCTGCATCAGGACGGGAAGGACACCGCCCATTACTGTGACCGCTTTGGCTTTTCTCAGGTGCCGGAGTTTTTGCAGCCGGAACGGGCAGCGGAAGTCACGATCCCCACGCCGGATCAGATGGCAACGCGGGAGCGAATCAGCACGCCCAGAGGCAGCTTTTGTGTGACGGCCATGAGCCGGGAGCAAATGGAGGCGGCAGGATATGGGGTTCACCATCAGTCTGACGATGGAAAATATCTCATCATGGGCAACGGCACGCGAGCCTTTGCCATCCCCGCGCAGCAGCAGCCGGAGCAGGACAATCCCCTCCGCACGGCGGAAATGACGCTGGAGGATGACTACGGCATGATCGACGGCGTTATCAACAACGGCAGACGGGGCGAGGAGCTGGAGAAGGCCAAGGAGCACGCGGAGCGGACGCAGCCGGAGAAAAAGCCCTCCATCCGGGAACGGCTGGCGGCGGCAAAGCAGGAGTGCGCGAAGCAGCAGCCCAGGCCTGCCCCGGAGAAGAAGCCCCCGGAGCTGGGGGAGCTGTGAGCCGGGGCGTGAAGTGGCGGCTGGAATGGGCCTTCTTCCTGGGGGAGAACGGCAGGCGGCAGTACAACCGGCTCTGCAAGGGCTGTATCCATCCCTGCAAGCAGAGCTTCCGGGCGGTGGTGTTGGACTGCCCGCACTTCCAGTCCCAGCGCGTGAAAAAAAGCGTGGATAAGGGCGGGAAACGGGCAAAATAGTCCCCCGTGGCGGCGTTTTCAGACCATGCCCTTATGATTTCCCATCCGCGCTTTTCTCCGCGCTCCTGCGGCGAGAAAACAGACGTTTTTGACACTTTCCGATATGCGCCCATAGCGAAAGCGGGGACGCGGCCTTCGGTATATCCGTTGGCTGCGTCCCCGCTTCTTTTTTTGCTTATTTCTCGTCCTCGTTGGGCTTGTCCGCTTCCGCCACGCCCTGGATCACATCCGTCACCACGGCGTTGAGCTGGGCGGCGTTCTGTGCTGTGACGGCGGGCCGCCCGGTGTCCGCTTCGATGGCGCGCCGTGCGTCTCCCGCCACCTTGCCGCCGCGCCGGGCAACGATCCGGCTTTCCTCAAAGCCCTCCGGCCGGTGGGCCTTGGAAAGCTCCGTGGTCGTGGTTTCGGCCAGCATGTTCAGCACGATCTCCAATGTGCTCATGTTGTCCCGGAGGTTTTCCTTTTTGAGACCTTTCAGGTTTTTGTATTGCCGGGTGGTCATGCCGGACCAGGCCTTTGTGATCTCGTCGGTGAGGATGGCGTATTCCCGGCCCTGCTCCACGCCCCGCGCCTGCCATTCGGCGGTGAGCTCGTTGCGGACGCGGATGGAGAGGATGCGCTGGTGGATCCAGTCGGCGTCATAGCCCTTCTTCTGGTAGGTCTCCAGCGCCCGGTCGATGGCCTGTTCCGGGTCGATGGTCTCCTCGATGCGCTCCCGGCCTACGGCGGCGAGCCAGAGCCGGAAGGGTTCTGCCTTCGGCGAGGGGATAGATTGGATGATGCGCAGGATCTGTTCCGTATTGGCAACGTCCGTCAGACGCATCTTTCCGTCTGTTGCCCGCATTTTCAACTGCTTACAATTTGTAAGCAGTTCACTTGCGCCCTCCTCTTTCAGACGTTTTTTCAAAACCGCCCAATAGGTGCTGGCGTTTCTTGCCGTTGGCTGATCGGTCAGAACGGCGATCACATCCACCACGGAGAAATACCATTCTTCCTTTTCCTCGTCCCAGGCGGTACGGATCTTTCTATCTTCAAAAAGCTGTATGGAATTGTTTTCGTCCATGGGCTTTTCCCTCCTTCGATGGGCTGTTCCCATTCTACCATGAAATGATGATTTTTTCTATCAGGGAACACGATTTTTGCGGCAGCAGCAGTCGTAGGTGCTGTGGGACTGTGGGCAAACGGTCAAGCCGGGCGGCGCTGTGGGAAAGCGGTTTGCCGTCCTGTGGGAAAGGCCTGTCCTTTTCCATTAGGCGGTGAATGGCTTTTCCATCGGCAAAGCGGCCGTTTTCCATAGTTCCATAGCGCGGGCCTAATCCTCGGTGATGATACACTCACAGCCCGCCGTCAGCAGGCGGTACAGCGTCAGCGGCACATACCACGCCGCCACCAGCAGCCGCCAGACAAGGACGCAGCCGCCGATAAGGCCGGCAAAGACGAAGTTCAGAAGGAACAGGGCGATCCCGCCGCCCAGAGAGCCGCCGCCCGGTATGATCCAGAGCCGCAGCCGCCAGATCCAAAACGGCAGCCCGCAGAGGATCCAGAGCCAGAGATAATCCAGATCCCCGTTCTTTACACAGGCGGAGCGGAAGATGCAGTACAGCAGCGCGGCCGACGCCGCAGGCAGGATGGTCTTGCGGAAAAAGTCTTTTAAGGCCTCGCCTCTTGTCATGGGGTTCGCCTCCTTCAAAATCGTTTGTATCTTCATTATATCTGACGTTTCGGCAAAAGCCCAGGGGAAAACGCAGATCGCGGCAAAAAGTTTGTCCCAGGGGTCATTCCAGCTCCATATCCTTCTGCCGTGCCGGCACCTGCCGGGGCGGGGACAGGAACTCCTCCACGTTCCGGCGCACGGCGGCGTAGTCCTGCTCCTCCCGCCGCGCCTTCTGACGCTCGGCGGTCAGCGCCGCCCTCCGGGCGGTGAGTGCGTCCATTTCCGCCTGCATCCGCTCCGCGGACGGCAGGGGCACGGCGCCCAGGCGCTTGCACTCTCTGGCGGCGGCCTCAAAGAGAATGATCTCCCTCTCATAGCCCCGCAGGAACTTCTCTTTGTCCTTCGACGCCTGATAGCGGTCATAGATGGGCTTGAGCTGACGGTAGGCGGCGACGTGCTTCATTTTCAACGTCAGCTCCTCGATCCGCGCCCCGGTCTCCCGCAGCTCCGCTTTCAGCCGGACGGCGGAGGCGGCAGCCGCCTCGCAGCGCTCTGTCAGCTCCTCCATGCTGCCGATGCCGTGTTCCGTCAGGAAGTTGCTGGTCTCGGCGATGCGTTTCAGATTCTCGATGGTCGCCCAATGGCGGTAGCCCGCGCTCTGCTGCGCCTTGATATTGTTCTGGATATCTATGAGCAGGCTGACCCTGCCTCCGCGCTGTTTCGGCTGGCGGGAGGGTCTGGCGCGTCCGGCCATCCGTGCGGTCAGGGCGTCCTCGGCGTAGTCCGCGCCCAGGGTCTTTAGCCTTGTGAACCGCTCCTGTCCCGGCGCTCTGGCGGAAATGTACTTGCCCCGCTTGAGCGCATAGCCCTCCCGCTGCAACCGCACCAGCAGCTCCTCCAAATCATGGCAGCCGGGCAGCAGCCGGTCGATGGCGGCGCGCAGCTTCGCCTTATAGCTGGTGCCGGTCCGCTCCGCCTGATGCTCGTTGTAGCTTTTGCCCTTGTCCTGTCCGGGAACGATGATGGACAGGCCGTGTTCTTTGCAAAGCCGGTCTGAGGTGCGGCGGATGAAGTGATAGCTGCGCTTGTTGGAATGGTAGTGCTTGTGATCCGCAAAGCTGACGGCGTTGAAGATCAGGTGGTTATGGACGTGATCCCGGTCTATGTGGGTGGTCAGGACAAACTCATACCTGCCGCCCAGGATCTCCCGCGCCAGCTCCATGCCGATCTCATGGGCCTGCTCATCTGTGACATCCTTCACGACGACAGGAGCCTCGGTCAGGCCCGCCATCCGGCAGGCACGCCAACGGCGCTCACCGGCCACGATGAGATAGCGGTCCACCCCGTGGGGCCGCACCGCGATGGGCTGCAGCAAACCGTGCTCTGAGATGCTGGCCGCCAGCTCTGCCAGCGTTTCCTCATCAAAGGTCTTGCGGGGCTGGGCCGGGTCCGGCTCGATCTCCCGCAGGGGCAGTGTCTCGATCCGGTTATCGGACTCAAAACTGGGGGCTGTGTCCTCAAACAGACTTTCCAGGCCCCGGCCCAGTCCTCCTCTTTTTTTTGCCATAGGTTACGCTTCCCCCTGCTTCACTTGTTCCAGTGCGCTTTTCTGCTCGGCGGGGGCACTGTTCCCTTTTGTGCGGCGGCGTGCCGGTTCATGCGGGCGGTTGTTCTTTACGAACTCAATGGCGAGATCCATATAAGCCTCGCTGCCCTTGCCCTTGGGCTCATAGAAATTGATGGGCTGGCCGTAGCTGGGTGCCTCCGAAATGCGGATGGAGCGCGGGATGGTGGTCTTGTACACCTTGGAGCCGAAATACTTCTGCACCTGCTCCACCACCTGCACGGTCAGGTTATACCGCAGCGAGAACATGGTGAACACCACGCCCTCGATATCCAGATACGGATTGTACTTTTTGCGGATGGTCTTGAGGGTGCTGATGAGCTCCGACAGGCCCTCCAGTGCGTAATACTCACACTGGATGGGGATAAGCACGCTGTCGCAGGCGCACAGACCGTTCAGGGTGAGCAGATCCAGGCTGGGCGGGCAGTCCACAAAGATGAAGTCGTAGTCCTTCTGCACCGAGGCCAGCGCCTTGCGCAGGCGGCTCTCGCGGCCCGGCAGGTCGATCATTTCCAGACTGGCACCGGCCAGACGGGTGTTGGAGCCGATGACATCGGTGCGGTACTCGGTCTTACGGATGGCCTCGGAGGCCCGCGCTTCACCGATCAGGATCTCGTAGGTTCCCTTTTCCACGCTGCGCTTCGGGATGCCGTAGCCGGTGGTGGTATTGCCCTGCGGATCAAGGTCTACGATGAGCACCCGCTTGCCCAGCGCCGCAACGCAGGACGACAGGTTGACGGCGGTGGTGGTTTTGCCAACGCCGCCCTTCTGGTTCGCAATTGCTACAATTTTTGCCACGCACAATTCTTCCTTCCGGGAAAATTTAATTGTTCCATGTGGAACATTCGCAGTCATGCCTGCCGGTTTCCCGTCCATACAGGCACCTTAACACCTAGTATAGCACATCCAAATCGGTTTTTGAACCATCTGAAGCGTTTTTCAGCTGGATTTTTAACTTTCAGGGACGGAAAAGCGGAAATGCGGACACTTTGGGGAGAGAACTCCCCCAGTCTGCTGCGCAGACAGCCCCCTCTGGGATGGGGCCCTTGGCATGGCGGTAAAGCTTCCGGTTAAAGTGCAAATCTTCCGGGCGTGCCAGAGGCTCCCTCTCCGAGGGAGCTGGCAAAGCCGTCAGGCTTTGACTGAGAGGGTTGTTACAATCCCTGCCCTTTCAGCATATTCTGCAAAACGGTCAGGTCTGCCGAGAGGTCCATGCTCTCGGCAGCATACAGGGCATCCAGCTGATTTTCAAATGCCGTGGCAATGGAGGCTGCGTTGCGCTCCACCTCTGCGCGGATGGAGGCGGCATTCTCGCCCCGCACCCCCTGCTTTGCCAGCTTGGCGTACTGCTGCAGCACGTTCACGGCATCGGGCAGATAGTAATTGGCGAACCGCCGCACCTGCTTTGCCTTGGCGGGGGTGGCTTCCACCGTTTCCACAATGGAGCGGCCTGCCTTTTCCATCCGGGCCATGGCGGCGGAGAGCTGCGGGTCCGGCAGGGCTTCGTTCAGGGCATGGAGGGTATCCAGCTGCTGCTGCATCTCGGTCAGCATGGCATCCACATCGTCCACACCGGTATGGAAGGGCACTTCCGTCTCCACCACCCGGATCGGGCAGATCTTTTTGGCCCCGGCAAAGGCCAGCACAGCCGCGCCCAGCGCCGCCAGCAGTGCCCACAGCCGATAGACCGGAAGCACGGCACACAGCACCACAAATGCCAGCGCCGCCGCGTAGTACGGCAGGACACTGGGCTTCCGGGTGCGAATGATCTTGCTCATGGGTTCCTCCTTTTCCGGGAGCTGCGCCCCCTGTATCTTCCATAATAAATCCTTTTCCAGCGGGGCGCAAGCGTTTCACGAATTATTTACAGGTTTGAAATCGAAATGTCAAACCTCTCAGGCGCTTGCGCGCCAGCTCTCCCGAAGGGCGAGCTTTTCCACATCAAGAGGAAAAGTTTTTCTTCACAACAAAAAAGCTCCCCCACTCGGGGGAGCTGGCATCGAGCGGACGCGAGATGACTGAGAGGGTCATACCAAAACAGAATCGAGGGAAAGTAACCATGAAGATGAACAAGCATTACAACGAGCTGAAGGCAAGCTACCTGTTCGTGGATATTGCCCACAAGGTGGCCGCCTATCAGGAAGCACACCCCGAAAAGGAGATCATCCGCCTGGGCATCGGCGATGTGACCCAGCCTCTGGCAAAGTGCGTGGTCACTGCCATGCAGGATGCCGCCGCTGAGATGGGAACCAAGGAGGGCTTCCACGGCTACGGCCCTGAGCAGGGCTATCCGTTCCTGAAGCAGGCCATTCAGGGCTACTACGCAGGCCGCGGCACCCAGCTGGCTGAGGACGAGATCTTTATCTCCGACGGTGCCAAGAGCGACCTGGCCAACGTGCTGGGCCTGTTTGATGTGGACAACACCGTTCTGGTCCCGGACCCCGTTTACCCCACCTATGTGGACGACAACGTGACCGACGGCCGCAAGATCATTTACGGCCGCACCAGCCAGGAGAACGGCTTCCTGGGGATGCCCGATGACAGCGTGAAGGCTGACATCATCTACATCTGCAGCCCCAACAACCCCACCGGT
>OLRZ01000842.1_pt1 | contig 23398 bp, 21 predicted proteins | sample 1671931 | NCBI WGS metagenome assembly OLRZ01 (sample SAMEA3136627, study PRJEB25190) | human gut metagenome | reverse complement strand
TGTTTACTCACACCAAGCAGACGGCACAGGGGAACGACCTTATACCGTTCCCTGTTCCTTTCATGCAGCCTACGGACTACTTGGTGCCAGCTTTTTTTAGCTTTATGCCATACACTTCCTCGCCATAGGCGACCATCTCTTGGTAGAAATCTGCGCGCAAACGCTCTTCGGCCAATGCTTTCTTCAGTGACGACAACTCTTCGAGGAGCTTCTTGTAGTCTTCCGGCGTCACGTCTTTTCCTTGCTTTTTCATGAGTTCTGCTTCTAGAGGATTTTCTCGTTCAAAGGTAGCTATTATTCGATAAATGCTCGAACGACTTACTCCATATTGTTGAACCACTTCCTGGATGGAGACGTTGTCTTGCTTTACCAAACGGAAAATCTCTCTTTCCTGATTCTTCCGAAACTTCTCTTGTTCATAATTGCTTTCTTTCATCTTCTTGTTTTTTAGGAGTCAACCTTATTTACAAAAAGACACACCCTAGTGAAACGGTTTATTTAAAAAGACATTTTAATAAAATATCCACAGCTCCGGGGAATAAAGTCTGTTTGTTCTTTATCTGTCAGGCCTCTTTTTACTTCTTGTTTGCCGGGAAAGATTTGGTGGATACCGGCATTTGGGCTGAAAACATTTGGTGGATACCGGCAAAATGCCGAAAAAAATTTGGTGGAAATTTCGAGAAGAAAGAATCAATAGGAATTTGTCTTGCTTTATCCAGGAAAAACGTATCTTTGCTGGCAATTGAGAATCTTAAATTTTAGACACGATGATTAAAAAATTTTGTGTGGCAGCCATGGCCTTGTGCATGATGCTGTCGTGTGCTCAGAAACAACAGCAAAAAGAAGAAGCCGCAGCTCCGGCAACAACTCTTTCTGGTTTGAATCCGGCCGATTTTACTTCTGAAGTAGATGGCAAACCGGTAGCTTTGTATGTATTGAAAAACGCAAAGGGCGCTGAAGCTTGTATTACCAACTGGGGCGGCCGTTGGGTTTCGATGATGGTTCCTGACAAGAACGGGAAGATGACGGATGTCGTATTGGGTTATGATAAATTGCAGGATTATATTTCCAGCACAGGAAATTTTGGTGCTTTGATCGGCCGTTATGGCAACCGTATTGCGAATGGTAAGTTTACTTTGGATGGCGTTGAATATACACTGCCGCAGAATGATAAGACGAACTGCCTGCATGGTGGACCGAACGGTTTCGACCGTCAGATATGGGATGCCAAGCAACTGAGTGATAATTCTGTTGAATTGACGTATGTGTCAAAAGACGGAGAAGCCGGTTTCCCGGGTAATCTGAATGTAAAGGTTGTTTATACCTTGACTGACGATAATGCAATGGATATTAAGTATGAAGCAACAACCGATAAGAAAACAGTGGTTAACTTGACTAATCACAGCTATTTCAATCTGTCGGGTGTGGCAGGTTCTACAATCTTGGATCATCAGCTTTCTATCAATGCCGACAATTATACTCCGGTAGATACGTTGTTTATCCCGACGGGTATCGCTCCGGTAGAAGGAACTCCGATGGATTTGCGTGAACCGGTTACAATCGGCGACCGTATTAATGGCGACTTCGAACAGCTGGTAAAAGCTGGTGGTTACGATCATAACTGGGTATTGAATACGAAGGGTGATATCAATCAGGTAGCAGCAACGGTCTTTGCTCCGACCAGTGGTATCCAAATGCAGGTTTATACCAACGAACCGGGCCTGCAGGTTTATTGCGGAAATATGATGGCTGAAAAGGAAAATGGAAAACATGGTGTCGTTTATCCACGCCGTGGCGCCATCTGTCTGGAATCACAACATTATCCGGACACTCCGAATCATCCGGATTTCCCAAGTGTCGTATTGGAACCGGGACAGACTTACAAGAGCGAATGTATCTATAAGTTCAGTGTGAAATAAAATTACGGAATATTTTGTAATGTCAAAGGCGTTGCCGGAAGCAAAATGACTTCAGGCAACGCCTTTTTTATTCACCGGATTCTGCCTTGTAAGATTAAATAAAATGATTAACTTTGCCTTTGACATTAAAAAAATAGCATGCGATGAAAACACAAATACCAGAACGGCTTTCTGCCTTGCGGGAAGCCATGAAGAAGCAGAATATTTCAGCTTATATTATTCCAACAACCGATCCGCACATGAGTGAGTATCCGGCAGCATGCTGGAAGTATCGGGAATGGATTTCCGGTTTTACCGGGTCGGCAGGAACAGTAGTGGTAACATTGGAAAAAGCCGGTTTGTGGACTGACTCCCGGTATTTCCTGCAAGCTGAAGCGCAGCTGGAAGGCAGTGGCATCGATTTATATCGGTTGAAATTGCCCGATACTCCTTCAATTACGGATTTCTTATTGTCTGAATTGAAGTCGAAGGAAACAGTTGGACTGAATGGTGCTACTTATAGTGCGGCTGATGCTAAAAACCTGAAGCATTCGTTAGCTCGAAAGGGTATCGAACTGAATACAGACTGTGCATTGTTGGATGAGCTGTGGAAAGATCGTCCGGCACTTCCGGGAGCTCCCATTTTTGATTTGCCGGTAGAATTGAGTGGTCGCTCTACGGAAGATAAACTGAGTGATATCAATTTGCGTCTGCATCAGGCTGGAGCTGATTGTACGGTACTTTCAGCTTTGGATGAAGTAGCCTGGACTTGTAATATCCGTGGAACAGATGTAGCCTACAATCCGGTTGGGGTTGCTTATATGTTCGTTTCTAACGATGAGAATGTTCTTTTCATTGACCCGAAGAAAGTGCCAGTCGAAGTGGGAGAACGTCTGAAAAAGGAAGGCGTCGTTTTGGCCGACTATTCTTGTCTGACGACTTATCTGTCCCGTTTGCCGGAACATACGCGCGTTTATCTGGATACAGCGCTTACGAATGTGGCTATTTGCAATGCATTGCCTCAATCAGCCCAGATTATTGAAGGTATCTCTCCGGCTAATACATTGAAGAGTATCAAGAATGAAACGGAGCGGAAAGGATACCGGAATGCCGTTGTGAAGGATGGCGTTGCCTTGACCAAATTCTATTATTGGCTGGAAAAACAGATGGCTGCCGGCGAGAAAGTAACCGAACTGAGTGCCAGTCACAAGCTGACGGCTTTGCGTGCTGAACAACCTTTATACGTTATGGATAGCTTTGCCAGCATTTCCAGTTACGGTGCGCATGGAGCTGTGGTTCATTATTCTCCGACTCCGGAAACCGATGTGGAGCTGAAACCGGAAAGCCTTTATCTGCTGGACAGTGGTGCCCAGTATCTGGATGGAACAACGGATATTACCCGTACGATTGCCTTGGGCGAACCGACTGAACAGATGAAGAAAGACTTTACCCGGGCATTGAAGGGAACAATCAGCTTGGGTAAATGTAAATTCCCGGTGGGTATGAGAGGTAGTCAGATCGATATCCTTGCACGTAAGGCTCTTTGGGATGCCGGCATTAATTACCTGCATGGTACCGGACACGGCATCGGGCATTGCCTGAATGTACACGAAGGTCCGCAGAGTATTCGAATGGAAGAAAATCCGGTTGTTCTGGAAGCTGGTATGGTAATGAGTGACGAACCGGCTATGTATCGCGCCGGACAATACGGAATCCGTACCGAGAATATGATCGAGATATGTGAAGACAGCGAGACGGAATTTGGTAAATTCCTGAGAATGGAAACGCTGACCTTGTGTTATATCGATACGCGTCTGGTAATTGTTTCTATGCTGTCGGCCCGTGAACATGCCTGGTTAAATAAATATCATCAGACTGTATATGAAAAGCTGAGTCCGTATCTGACAGACGACGAACGCGCTTGGCTGAAGGAAAAGACAGCCGAAATTTAAAGAGATGACAAAAGAATAAGTTGACGGGCGGACAATGTTTCCCCGTCAACTTATAAACTATAAACTAAATAACTCACAAGCTCTATGGCATTAATTAAATCAGTAAGAGGTTTTACTCCGAAAATCGGAAAAGATACTTTTTTAGCCGATAACGCAACGATTATCGGTGATGTTGAAATCGGTGAAGGTTGCAGTGTCTGGTTTGGAACTGTTGTACGCGGCGATGTCAATTCCATCCGTATTGGTAATGGTGTGAACATTCAGGATGGTTCGGTATTGCATACGTTGTATGAAAAATCGACAATTGAAATTGGTGATGATGTTTCCATCGGTCATAATGTAACCATCCATGGCGCCAAAATTTGCCATGGTGCACTGATCGGTATGGGAGCCGTCGTCATGGACCATGCCGTTATTGGAGAAGGCGCTATCGTAGCTGCCGGCTCTGTTGTATTGAGTAAAACCATTGTTGAACCGGGAAGTATTTATGCCGGTGTTCCGGCCAAGTTTGTCAAGAAAGTTGATCCGGAACAGTCGAAAGAAATAAACCAGAAAATCGCCAAGAACTATCATATGTATTCTTCGTGGTACACGGAAGAAGACAACAAAGAACATAAATAAAATAATATGAAGAAGGAACTGATGACTTTAGGAGCGCTCTCATGGGCGCTGCTGGCTTGTACGCCACAACCACAAACGGAAGAGAAAAACATTGATTTTTCTCCGGTAACACCATTGAATGCACCGACGTATGTTTGCTACAAGGCTCCGGGTGAAATCAAAATCGACGGAAAGCTGACCGAATGGGATGCTATTCCGTGGACTTCTGATTTTACGGACATCGAAGGAGACAAGCGTCCGGCCCCGTTGTATCAGACGCGGGCTAAAATGGCATACGACGAAAAAGGTATGTATTTTGCTGCCTGGATGGACGAGCCTCATGTGTGGGCTTATCAGACAGAGCATGATTGTGTGATTTTCCTGGAGAATGACTTCGAGATCTTCCTCGATCCGACAGGTGATACGCACAATTATCTGGAATATGAAGTAAATGCCTTGGGTACAGACTGGGACTTGTATTTGAGCCAGCCGTACCGGAACCGTCCGGCTGTATTGAATGGCTGGGAATTTGCGGGTATGAAATCGGCTGTCTGGGTGGATGGCACGATCAATAATCCGAATGATACCGACAAAGGCTGGGGCGTGGAAGTCTTCATCCCATGGGAAACTTTAAATCAGGTTATGAATGATCATAAAGGAGCTCCGAATAAGGGTGATCAGTTCCGGGTGAATTTCTCTCGGGTGGAATGGACTACCGAGGTAAAAGACGGTAAATATGTGAAGATCCCGATCAAGGGTGAAGATAAGATCCGTGAATATAACTGGGTTTGGGCACCAACTGGAATTATCAATATCCACTTGCCTGAATACTGGGGTTATGTTCAATTCTCTGATAAAGTGGCTGGCCAGGGCGAAGATACTTTCCAGGAAAAGCCGGAAGAAGCGGTGAAGTGGATGTTGCGCCAGTTGTATTATCGGCAGAAAGAATATCAGGAAGCAACAGGCGAATTTGCTGCTACAGCAACGGCGCTGAAGGCTTCGGATATTTGTTCGGCTGAACAGATAGCTAAAATGACCGTAGAACGGACAGCTTCCTTGTTCGAAATCTCATTGCCGGCAGCAGATGGTTCAGTATGGCGGATTAATCAGGACGGTTTCGTCTGGAAATAATCAGCCCGTTCTGTTACTGAAATAACAGAAGAAGAAGGAAGAAAATAAAGGGCAGCCAGGTAACATCGCTTTTTTCATCGGAGTAGCGTTGGTACCTGACTGCCTTTCCAATACCTGCTTGAATCTATCTGTTGGAAGAACCAGTTAATGTGGAACAAGATGTTCCGTTTAGGCCTGAATCGGGAACAATGGATTCACGGCCTTTGGGGAAATGGAAATAAAAAGAGATAAAGATGCATCGAACAAAAGACAATTTTAAGTATCTGACGACGGCTCCGGTGCCTAAAGTGATTATGACACTGGCCGTTCCAACCATTGTCAGTATGCTGGTTACTTCTTTCTATAACATCGCCGATACCTATTTTGTGGGGAAGATTAATACTCAGTCGACTGCTGCAGTAGGAATTGTATTTTCTGTCATGTCGATCATACAGGCTGTCGGCTTTTTCTTTGGTCACGGTTCCGGAAATTACATCTCTCGAAAGTTAGGGGCCAAAGAAGATGAAGCAGCCAGCCGGATGGCGGCTACCGGATTTTTCCTGGCATTGTCGCTGGGCGTGATTCTTATGCTGCTCGGACTGTTGCTGCTCCGTCCGCTTTCGTATGCCTTGGGCTCGACGCCAACGATTCTACCCTATACGGAGCGGTATCTGGGAATTATATTGTTGGGTTCTCCCTTTATGATTGCTTCGCTGGTCTTGAACAACCAGATGCGTTTTCAGGGAAATGCAGCTTATGCCATGGTGGGGATTGTTGCGGGTGCAGCAACCAATGTAATCTTGGACCCGATCTTGATTTTTGTCTGCGATTTAGGAATTTCAGGTGCGGCGATAGCCACTGTAATCAGTCAGGTGTTTAGCTTTTGCCTGCTGTTTTATATGGGGCGTCGCGAAGGTAATATCCGCATCCATTACCGGAATTTTACTTTTTCATGGAGCTTCGTGAAAGAGATTATCGGAGGAGGAACACCTTCATTGGCCCGTCAGGGACTGGCCAGCATTTCGACTATCTTCTTGAATGTGTCTGCCGGTAATTATGGTGATGCTGCCATTGCCGGCATGTCTATTGTGTCGCGGATCGGTATGTTTATCAATTCATTCCTGATAGGTTTCGGTCAAGGTTTCCAGCCTTTATGTGGATTTAATTATGGAGCCGGGTTGTATGCTCGTGTTCGGCAGGGTTTCTGGTTCAGTGTCAAAGTGGGTTTCATTTTCTTACTGTGCTGTTCGGTAGCCGGAATGGGTTATGCCGAAGAAATCGTGGCCTTGTTCCGGAAAGGCGATCCGTTGGTGATTGAAACTGGTTCGGCAGCTTTGCGCTGGCAATTGATTACTTATCCGTTAGGCGCGTGGATCATATTGAGTAATATGATGCTGCAGACCATTCGTAAATCGGTCAGAGCTACTATCTTGGCATCTGCCCGTCAGGGATTGTTTTTCATCCCGTTGATTTTTATTTTGCCTTATTACTTAGGTCTGCAGGGTGTTGAAATGTGTCAGGCTGTATCAGACATGTTTACCTTTGTATTGGCTATTCCGCTGTCAGGAGGCGTATTGCTTGAGATGAAACGGAAAGAAGCTGCGGCCAAAAGATGAATAGTTGGCAGCTGAAATATCATTTGGTTAAAAATGCAGGGTATTCCTTAATAATATGTACCTTTGCAGGGGAGAAAGAAAATAGATATTTATGGAAATAGCAGCTTTAGTTTCAGGCGGAGTAGACAGCTCGGTTGTCGTACACATGTTGAAGGAGGCCGGATATGATCCGACTATCTTTTATATCCGTATCGGAATGGAAGACAAAGACGGATACATTGATTGCCCGGCAGAGGAAGATATAGAAATAACTTCTTATATCGCCAAGAAATATGGTTGTCGCTTTGAGCAAGTTTCGTTGCATGATGAATATTGGGACAAAGTGGTGAGTTATACCATTGATTCGGTGAAACGCGGATTGACTCCGAATCCGGATATGATGTGTAATAAGTTTATCAAGTTCGGTTGCTTTGAAGAGAAATGGGGAAAAGACTTCGATAAAATAGCTACCGGTCATTATGCAACGACGACGGAAATCGATGGAAAGGTCTGGTTGTCGACAGCCAAGGATCCGGTGAAAGATCAGACAGACTTTCTGGGACAAATCACGCGGTTACAAATACAGAAGCTGATGTTTCCGATCGGGCATCTGATGAAAAGTGAGGTTCGTGCAATTGCTGAAGCTCAGAAACTGCCTAGTGCCAAACGTAAAGACAGTCAAGGTATCTGTTTCTTGGGGAAGATCAATTACAATGATTTCATCGAACGTTATCTGGGTAAGCGACCGGGAAAGATCATTGAACTGGAAACAGGCAAAGTCTTGGGTAAGCATAACGGATACTGGTTCCATACCATCGGTCAGCGAAAAGGCTTGGGACTAAGTGGTGGTCCGTGGTTTGTTATCAAGAAAGATATTCGCCGCAATATTATTTATGTATCCAATGGCTACGATCCGGAAACACAGTATGGCAAAGTGATCAATATGCAAGGCTTTGATTTTATCACTGAAGATATCTGGGGCGAATTTGACGATGCCAAGGAAATAACCTTTAAAGTACGTCATACTCCGGAATTTACCCATGGCTATATCCGCCGGATCGGAGATGTGTACCGTATCGAATCGGATGATAAGATACAAGGAATCGCTCCCGGCCAATATGGCGTGGTTTATGATAAAGACCATCATCTGTGTCTGGGTAGCGGGATGATCATTAATGATGATCAGACAGAAAAAGGTATATAAGACCTGTTATTCCTTATAAAATCGTATTTTTGTGCGTCAATAAACATCATAAAATAATAATAAGTATGCAGAAACCATCCATACCTAAAGGAACGAGAGACTTTTCGCCCGAAGAAATGGCGAAACGTAATTATATATTCAATACAATCCGTGAGGTCTATCATTTGTACGGATTTCAGCAGATTGAAACGCCGGCCATGGAAAACCTGTCAACCTTGATGGGAAAATATGGCGAAGAAGGAGACAAGTTGCTCTTCAAGATCCTGAATTCGGGTGATTGCTTCTCGGGTATTTCCTGTGAAGAACTGCTGGAAAAGAATCCGGTGAAGTTTGCGGCAAAGGCCTGCGAGAAAGGTTTGCGTTATGACTTGACTGTACCGTTTGCCCGTTTTGTTGTACAGCATCGGAATGAGATTTCTTTCCCGTTCAAGCGTTATCAGATACAGCCGGTTTGGCGTGCCGACCGTCCGCAAAAAGGTCGTTATCGCGAATTTTATCAGTGTGACGGCGATGTGGTAGGTTCGGATTCCTTGATCAATGAAGTGGAACTGATCCAGATTATGGATGAAGTGTTCCATCGCTTTGGTATCCGGGTTTGTATCAAGATGAATAACCGGAAAATCCTGTCGGGAATCGCTGAAATTTTGGGTGCCGCAGATAAGATTGTTGATATCACAGTGGCTATCGACAAACTCGATAAGATCGGTTTGGAGAAGGTGAACGAGGAGTTGCGTGAAAAAGGCCTTTCGGAAGAAGCCATCAATAAACTGCAACCGGTGATTATGTTGAGCGGAACAAACCGGGAAAAGATCGCGTCTCTGAAGAATGTCTTGGCTGCATCTGAAACAGGTTTGAAGGGTATTGCCGAAATGGAATTCATCTTGGATCGGATTGAGAAATTGGCTTTGCGTGCCGAATTGGAATTGGACTTGACGTTGGCTCGCGGTTTGAATTATTATACCGGTGCTATCTTCGAAGTGAAAGCGTTGGATGTGCAGATCGGAAGCATCACCGGTGGCGGCCGCTATGATAACCTGACGGGAGTGTTCGGAATGGAAGGTGTTTCAGGAGTAGGTATTTCTTTTGGTGCCGATCGTATCTTCGATGTTTTGAACCAGTTGGATTTGTATCCGAAAGATGCTTTGCAGACAACACAACTTCTTTTCGTTAATTTCGGAGAAAAAGAAGAAGCCTATCTGTTGCCTTTAGTGGCTCAGGTTCGGGCTGCCGGCATCCGTACCGAATTATATCCGGAGTCGGCCAAGATGAAGAAGCAGATGGGTTATGCCGATACGAAAAAAATTCCGTATGTGGCTATCGTCGGCGAAACCGAGATGGCAGAAGGCAAAATCAATGTCAAGAATATGATCACTGGCGAGCAGCAATTGCTTACAGTGGATGAGTTGATAGCATTGTTTTAAGTTCTCAGATTTGTATTTAAGATATGTAAGAGTTACTGTTGTTGTGAAAGGCAATAGTAACTTTTTTTGTATCATATTTTAAGTACAGTAGAGGATATTTGTTTGTGAATGTGAAATTCTTTTGTTATAGATTACTTCAAAAGGTGAAGAATTTAATAGACTCTTTATTGATTTTGATAGTATAAAGGCTGCTATTTTATTTTATTTAATAAATTTGTGGCGTAATTTATATATGGAATATAATGATAGTCGTGTATGAAATATGTGCAATGCTACGAGGACTTATTGTTCAATTAAGTTCTGGTAATAGTAGGGCGTTACGTGATATTATGGATGTATATCAGAAGCGCTTGTATAAGTATGCATTGCAATATGTCAAAAACGAATTTGTTGCAGAAGAAATAGTCGAGGATGTTTTTGTGGCTTTATGGAATAAGCATACAGAATTAAAAGATGTAGAAGATATAAGTGGTTTTTTGTTGGTAATAACTCGAAATTTGTGTTTGAACTATTTGCGGAAAGAACGTTTGGAAATGATAGATTTGGCTTCTTTGACAGAAGAGCAAATTTATCAGCGTGGTAATTTATATGTTTTGGAAGATGAAACATTATGTTCTCTGGTATCAAAAGACTATGAAGCGAAGTTGAATAATGTTCTTAATAAATTACCAGAAAAAACACGGCAGATCTTTTTGCTTAGTAGAAGAGATGGCTTGAAAAATAAGGAGATAGCAGAGAAGATGCAGCTATTGGAGAAATCAATTGAATATCATATTACGAAAGCCTTATTAGAGATCCGGAAAGCTATTTTTGAGTAATTCTTTTCTTAATTATTGTTTAACATTTTTTTATTCAAAAATCCTCTTTTCATTTTAGGGTATACCTTTGTTTTATGTGTATTTTAATTTAGAGAAGGTTAATATTTTGAATATGTCAGACGAACTTTTGATTAAATATATACAAGGAGGATGCACGGAAGAAGAAAGCCGGGCTATTCTTTCTTGGATTGAAGAGAACGATGAAAATAAAACTCGTTATAAGGAGTTGATGTTGATCTGTTCTCTGACTGATTTCTATATGCCTTCTTATCAGAAAGAGAAGAAACAAGTTTCGTGGATAAAAATAGCGATTGGCATAGCAGCTTGTAGTTTGGGGATTTTTTGGGGCTTGTCTAAGTTTGCAAATTCGAATCAAGATTCGATAGAAAAATATCAGGCGCTATTAAGTGATGTTGAGAAAAGAACGGAGATAACTTTAAAAGTCGCTGATAAGCAGATTGTTTCATTGAAAGATACTTCGGCTCTGATTAGTTATAATAACAATAGGAAGATTGTTATTAATGATTCAACCCAAATAGAAAAAAAAGAAGGGACGCAGTTAAATGCTGTGTTTGTTCCCTATGGTAAAAGAACGAAATTGGTTTTAGCTGATAGCTCGACAGTTTATCTTAATTCAGGTTCTTCTTTGGTCTATCCAGATGAGTTTGACTCAGGCAAAAGAGAAGTCTATTTGGAAGGTGAAGCTTATTTTAAAGTAGTAAAGGATGGCAAAAGGTCTTTTTGTGTAAGGACAGCTTATAAATCTGTCGAAGTCTTGGGAACCCAATTTAATGTTCTTTCTGATCAGGAGGCTGAATTATTCCAGACAGTATTGGTTTCAGGAAAGATTGCATTGGACGGAAACAATGAAACGATGATTCTGGAGCCGAATCAGTGTTATACTTATGCTGCGGATAATGCAGAAGAGAAGCTTGAATCTGTAGATGTTTCTAATTACATATCTTGGATTGATGGACGGTTGAAATTTGAAAAGGAAGCTCTGAGTAATGTTATTAGAAAACTGGAAAAAATATATAATGTGAAAATTGTGCTAAAAGATAAAAATCTTGATGGGATGTTGATTTCAGGGAGGTTGGATTTGAAGAACCCATTAGTAAGTATTTTAAATTCTTTGCTTTTTACCGTATCTTCAGGAGAGGTGGAATCGAAGTATGAAATAAAAGCTAACGGAAAATAACATATTAATAAAATCTAGTATTATGAAGTATTTGTTAAATTACCCCCCCCAATTGTTAATAAAACAAAAGGTTGTCAGACGGGTTTTGACAATTGGGCTGTGCAGTTGTGTTTCAGTTGGAATGTATGCAAATATTCTAGCTGACGAAGTTTCCTTAACCTGTAAGAACAAAACTTTAAAACAAGCCTTAGAACTAATAGAAGAGCAGGCCGGTGTAAGTATTGTTTATTCAAACAACGTATTGAATGATGAAGCTAAAGTTACATGCAAGACAGAGAATGTAACTTTGGAAGAAATGTTGCGTATTCTCTTGAAGGATCAAAACTGCTCATTTAAAGTAGAAGATGGGCAAGTGGTTCTCTACGCTTTAAATGACAGAAACACAGAAGATGCTGGACCGACGGTTACTCAGGAAGGTTTTAGAGTAAAAGGACGTGTCCTAGATGCAAATGGTCCTTTGATTGGTGTGAATATCATGGTGAAAGGAACCATGAACGGTGTTGTTTCGGATATGGATGGTAATTTTGAGATTATGGCTCCATATTCAGGCGCAAGTTTGGTGTTCTCTTATATTGGTTATCAGGCTCAGGAAGTTAAGATTAATGGGCGGAGTGATTTGACCATTAAGATGGTGGAAGACTCAAAAGCTTTGGAAGAAGTAGTTGTTGTCGGTTATACGACACAAAAGAAAGCAACCATAACGGGTTCTGTATCTACAATTACTACCAAAGATTTGAAACAAAGTCCAACAGCCAATTTGAATAATGCGTTGGCTGGTCGAATGCCAGGTTTGATGGTTAATCAGTTTGGTGGTGGTGAACCAGGTGTAGATAGAGCTGATTTGAGAATCCGTGGTATGGGTACTTATGGTGATAAATCACCGATTGTTATTGTGGATGGAGTAGAGCGAGACATGAGTTATCTGGCTCCCGAAGAAATCGAAACATTTACTATTTTGAAGGATGCTTCAGCAACAGCTCCTTATGGTGTACGTGGTGCCAACGGTGTTATCATCATTACAACAAAACGTGGTAAAGCTTCTGAAAAACCAAGTGTGAATTTCAAAGCATCCGTGGGAACAAACTCTCCGGTAAAATTCCCTAAATATTTAGGTTCAGCTGATTATGCGACTTTATATAATGAGGCGATGATCAACAGTAATCCGACAATCGATCCAAGTAAGTTGGAATTATTTACTGATGAAGCAATTGCTAATTTTCGGAAGGCTAAAGGTGATAATTCAGATGGATTAGGTTATAATTGGGATTATTTCGATTATGCTTTCAAACCCGGTATGCAGCAAGATTATAGTTTGTCAATACGTGGTGGTTCTGAACGTGCCAGATATTATGTGATGGCTAACTATTATTCGCAAGGTGGTAACTACGAACATACAGACGTGACAGAAACAGATACTCAAGCTAAATTTAAGCGATATAACTTTAGAGCGAATGTAGATGTGGATATTACCAAAGATTTTTATGTTCGCGTAGATTTGGGTGCTCGTATTACAGATAGACGGGCTCCTGGAACAACTGCTGGAGAAGTTGTGAAATTATGTAACACTTTACCTCCATACTTGCCAATTGTTGTAGAAAGTAATGGTAATCCTGCCAATGAAACATATGAGTTGAATAACCCATATGGTATGCTATATGGCGATTACAAGCATCGAAGAAATATTTTGGGTGAATTGTCAAGAAGAGGGTATTTACAGGAAAAGAATACCTATTTGAACGGATCGTTTGCCATTGGTCATAAATTAGATTTTATCACTAAGGGTTTAAAAATTGAAGGAGTATTCTCGTATGATGCTTCTGAAGGAAATTGGATTCACAGAAGCTTGGGAGATCGGGCTGATGGCTATATGAATTTCTCTCAATATGCAACTTTCCAGCCGGCAGAAGGTAGTTATGGTTCTATCTATATGAATAATCCCAATTATACGGGCGCTTATATCTTAGGAAATCCATGGTATGATCAGGATGGTACAATTTCAAACTCGTTTAGCCATAATTCTTCTAACAGCAAAACTTATTACCAGTTGAAATTGGATTATTTGAGAAACTTTGGTGATCATGATGTTTCTGCTATGGTTTTGTTCAACCGTTCTAATACAACGATTGATAACCAAGTGCCATATCGTTATCAAGGTCTAACTGCTCGTGCTACTTATGCTTTCCAGAATAAATATTTAGCAGAGTTTAATATTGGATATAATGGATCAGAGAACTTTGCTCCAGGTAAACGTTATGGTACATTCCCCGCTGGATCTATCGGATGGGTTATTTCGCGTGAACGGTTTATGCAAGGAGCTGAAAAGTGGTTAAGTAACCTGAAACTGAGAGCTTCGTACGGTATGGTAGGTAGTGATATGATTTCAGGTAGCCGTTTCGGCTATTTGCAGTTCTTCCAAGGTGGTGATGGTTATTCATTTGGTGTAAATGAATTTGGTAATGGTTATTCTGGATTAAAAGAAGGTAATTTTGCGAATCCTAATCTGACTTGGGAAAAAGCACGTAAGTTGAATGTCGGACTTGATGCTTCTTTCTTCAATGAACGATTAACTTTCTCTGCTGATTATTTCTATGAACATCGTTATGATATTATTACAAGTTTGAGCGATGGAAATAAGTTAGGCTATCCAGGTATTGTAGGAAAAGATGCTCCGTTTATAAACTCGGGTATTGTTGATAATCGTGGTATTGACTTTGAAATTGGCTGGAACGGTAATATCGGTGAAGATTTCAGATACTATATTAAACCGAACTTTACGTTTGCTCGTAACAAGATCGTATTTATGAACGAAGTGGCTTATGAAAATGAATGGCGTGCGAATACAGGTAAGAGAATTGATGAAAATTTCGTCTATGAATTTGATCACTTTGTATATGATCAGGCTGAAGCGGATAAGTTGAATGCCATGAATGGTGGATCAGGTTTCCAACCTTGGGGTAAATTGTATCCGGGAGATGTGGTATATAAAGACCAGAACGGAGATGGAAAGATTGATGATGAGCATGACCGCCGCGCCATGGGTAATCCGAGAACACCTGAAATCCAGTTTGGTATTCCTGTAGGTATTCAGTATAAAGGTTTTGACTTAAGTTTGTTGTTCCAAGGTGCTGCTAATACAAGTGTCTTGTTGAATGGGGCAGCTGTATGGGATTTCCCACAGTTTGACCAAGACCAGATTGGTAAGGTGAAGCCTATGCACTTCAATCGTTGGACTGAAGAAACGAAAGATGTGGCAACTTATCCACGTTTAACAATTGGTACAAATGACAATAATAAGAACTCAAATAGTAGTTTGTACTTGTATGATGCTTCATATCTGCGTTTGAAGAATGTGGAAATTGGATATACATTGCCGAAACATCTTATCCGTTTTGCCGGATTACAAAATGTACGTTTTTATGTTCAAGGTATGAACTTGTTGACGTTTGATGGATTGGATGACGTAGATGTTGATCCGGAAACAAATAATGGTGATGGATCATGGTATCCTATTCAGCGTATCTTTAATTTCGGTGTTGATATTACTTATTAATTTAGTTAGGAGAAAAAGCAATGAAAAAAATAAATATTGTAGCAGGGTTGTTGGCTGGTTTGTTGAGTTTTACTTCGTGTAGTGACTATTTGGATCGTACTCCGGATGATCAGACAACAGAACAGCAGGTTTTTACTCGTTTTGATAAAGTTGAGTCGTTGGTAACAGATTTGTATGCAAGAGCGAAATATTCATTGCATCCGTTGATTTATTTCAGTCACTTTAGTTTGTCAAGTATTTCGGATGAGTGTAGTGCCAGTAGTCACGAAGGAGCTATTCCTCATCAGTTCCATGTAGGAAACTACGGACCGTCACAAGGTATGCCGGGTAGTGCGGGGCAGTATTGGGATGATATTTATTATGCTATTCGCAACGCGAATATCATTTTGGAAGGTGTGAAAAAATACAATACCCCGGATAATCCGCAAGATGGTCGTGAAGGCGATTTAAGACGTCGTATGGGGGAAGTTTATTTCTTGAGAGGTTACTTGCATTTGCAGCTGATTCGTTCATATGGTGAAGCCGTTTACATGGATCGGGTTATATATCCGGGCGATGATATGACCTTCGAGAAAGAGTCCTTCCATTCTATGGTTGAAAAAATTTGTGCGGATGCTGATTCAGCCTATGCTCGTGTGGATGCTTGGAATGGTGGTCAATACTTTGGTCGAGTTGATAAAGGGGCTTGTTTGGGTTTGAAAGCCATTGCCCGTTGGTTGGCTGCAACGCCTATGTGGAATGGTGGTACTTTACCTAATGATACTCGTGTTTTCAAGGATGAATATGGTTATGATCCGAAGCGTTGGGAATTGGCTAGAGATGCTGCTAAAGCTGTATTGGAATGTAAGAAAACAGATGGTTCGCTTCGTTATAAATTGTATGAAACATACGATAAGAACGACTTCCGGGATATTGACGGTAATGCTGAAACCAATAACCATAAAGTTCAACAGCGTTTGTGGCAGATGATGTATGACATGAATGCTATTCAGGATGAATGGGTTTGGTTTGTAACTCGTGATAAGGATACAGGTTGGTCTGGTGACGTATTGCCTCCTTCTCAGGGTGGACACGCTCGTCAGCGTCCGTTGCAGGAACAAGTAGATGAATATGAATATATCGGTCCGGATGGTTATGGCTATCCGATTTATTGTGATCATGCTGTAAAAGATGGATATGACGATGGTAATCCATATGAAAGCGTTCAGCGAGATCCTCGTTTTTATCGCGATATCCGTTATCATGGTTCTTGGTATGGTGGTGCTCAATTGAACACGGCTGAAGGAAACGATGCTGTCAGTGGTAGTTATCTGGAACAGGCTTCTCATACAGGTTATTATATAAGAAAATTCTATAAGGATGGTTGGGATAGAGGTCATGGTGGTCACGTGATAAATGGTCCGGCAATCTGGCGTTTACCCGAATTTATTTATATCTATTGTGAAGCTGTCAATGAATTGAGTGGTCCGAACGAAGAAATATATGATCTGATCAATCAGGTGCGTGCCCGTTCGTTTATGGCTCCGATGCCTCCGGCAGTTAAGACAGATAAAGAGTTGATGAACGAATATATCCAGCGTGAACGTCGTGTGGAATTGTTCTATGAAAACAATCGTTATTGGACTTCTCGCTTGTATCTGGAACCGGAAAACTACGGTACTGAATCGAATGTTGATCCTTCAGACTGGCCTTATCCGAAGAACCAGCGTCAGTCTCATGGTATGAGACCGGTAGAAGATCCGAACGGTAAGATTGTTGTAAACGGTAAGACGTATCGTATGGAACGTTTCACGGTAGAGGATGGACGTGTATTTACTTCTCCGAAGTCTTATCTGTATCCGATTTTACAGGAAGAATTGAAGAGATGTCCGTCTTTAGTACAAAATCCGGGTTGGTAATGCCGATGTATAAATATTAGTGCTAATTTTGAGAGGCTATCCTTTTGGGGGATAGCCTCTTTTGGGAGATAGAGAGTTTTTCTTTTTATCTCTTTTATTCGTATTCCGGATAGAACGGTTTGAAACTGGTACCGCTACCGGAGGTAGAACTGCTGTCTGTATTCTTCGTTTTCGGGGTCAATTCCTGTTCCTTGTAGTGTTTGATCTGGGCGTTCAGTTCATCGATTAGTTGTCCGTATTCGTCGGCATTCTCTTCATCGACGATCGCCAGGGCGTTGATTTTCTTGATGATCTTGTTGTAGATTTCGTCCGTTTCGCTGCGGGCTGTCAGTACGGCGGCCTTCATCTTTCCGGCACTTCGGGCATCACGGGCTTGCAGGTTGGTGTCGACCGTTGTGTTGCCCTCTTTCATCATGGTGACGAACGGTGTCAATCCCAAAGAGGTGACCTGCGAGGTATAAGTTGTCTCCAGATCTTCCAGGAAATTCTTCATCGCACCCGTCTGTTTGACCAGCGACATCTGAGGCGAGAGCTTGTAGTCCGACAAATGTTGGTTCAATTTCTTGGCTGCTTCGTATTGCTCGCCGCTTCTCAAAAACAAGAATCCTTTCACCACCTGGGCATATCCACTCAATCCGCTGTCGCGCTTGTCGTCGCCCGCTTCGATCACTTCGGTCAGATCGTTTTTCCTCGATTGTACCAGCACTTCATTTTCATTGTCCAGTTTTTCTTCGAAAATCGGCAGTTCCGTCTTCAGTTTCTCACCCAAAGTAAGCAATGAACTCAAGTTCTTGTACACAACATCCATGTAATTGAAATGTGCATAATTGGAAAATCGGCTAAGGGCGATGGTGTCAACTTGTTTTTCCATATCTGTTCAAGTTTTAAAAATTAACAATCAAAAAGACGAATGCGAACTTCTTTTTATACTACGGTATTTCCGCTGAGGCTCATCGGTGTTTTTGTAGGGCTACGGCAACTTCACTGAGGCTCATCGGCGTTTTTGTAGGGCTACGGCGACTTCGCTGAGACTCATCGGCGTTTTTGTAGAGCTACGACGACTTCGCTGAGGCTCATCGGCGTTTTTGTAGGGCTACGACGACTTCGCTGAGGCTCATCGGAAATTCTGAAGCAAAACAAAGATCGCTCACGCCGATAAAGATATAATAAATAGGGGGAAAAAGAAAGGAAGAGGAAAGTTTTTTATGCAAAAACTTTTATGTAAGTATATCAGTATGGAAGGTTCGATCAAATTAGTTATTGGAATCCTCAAAATGAAGAAATTTTTTGTGTAGTTTTCTTGCTTTATTCAAATATTTTTTATTTTTGTAGAAATGTTTAAAATCTTATTTCTTATACGATATGAAAGTCCAGATTATTCTTAAAGAAAAAAAAGATTACTTATTGTTGCTTTTAGCTTGTCTATTGGTTTATTATCCGATTCTAGGAAATGAGCTATTGGATTTTTGGGATGACCAATGGGTTGTTATGAATATTTATACAGAGAGTGGTTTTACCCTTACTAATATAATAAATATATTGACCCACTTCTATCATGGCCAATATGCTCCTTTTAATGAATATTTATATCTTCTATTATATTCAATCGATGGTTATAACCCATTCCTTTTTCATTTGGCAAGCCTAATCTTGCATATTTTCAATGTATGGTTAGCTTATGTGGTTTTCAAACGAATGTTATCGGAGAGTGGGCGTTTAAAAGACGCATTGGTGCGTCCGGTTAGTTTCTTTACAGCCTTTTTGTTTGCTATTCATCCTTTTAATGTAGAATCTGTTGCTTGGATGAGCGCATCTAAAGTTCTGGTATATGCTTTTTTTTACTTGTTAGCTACTTACACTTATTTACTATATATAAAGAGTGAAAAGTGGGGATACTATTGGGTAACACTTTTACTTTATATTTTCTCATTCTTGGGAAAAGAGCAGGCTGTTACTTTTCCGATGTGGATGTTGCTGATCCATTGGTTGTATGGAGAGCGTTTGTCTAGTTGGAAAAACGTCATGAGAGTGTTGCCTTTTTTCTTGTTGTCGTTGATATTTGGCATGTTGACTATTTTATCCCAATGGGCTTATACAACTGATATTACAAAAGATGGAGGATATCTCTTTTGGCAACGTTGCGTATATGCTTGCTATGCTTTTACAGAATATTTTTGCAAAAGCATTGTTCCTTATAAGTTATCCTATATTTATCCGTTTCCGTCAGTAGTTGGAGAACCTTTACCTACTTGGTTACTGGTTTATCCCATGTTGCTCGGCACTGTGATTATTGCATTTTGGAACTATTTGAAGCGTTGGTATTTGTTTTTCGGAATAGTGTTTTTTATAATACATATAGGAATCACGTTACATTTGATTTCTTTGTCCCGATTTGTTGTGGTGGCAGACCGTTATGCTTACGTAGCATCTTTAGGTATAGCATTTTTATTATCCATGTTATGTGTTTATGTGTATCGTGCATACCCTCGTTTTCTATATCTCGGTGTAGTAATATTGACCTCATATGTCTTATATATGGGGATATATGCCCATTGTCGTACTTTTGTTTGGCATGATACGGATACATTGAAGTATGAATTGCGTCAAATCTTGAAACATCGGGCTGATCGTTTGGAAGGAGGTGAGTGATGGAGGATAGTTTTATTAACTTGCAAAGACATTTTTTTCGAAGGTCCTGCTTCGGCAGGAGTGCGGATCGATTTACCGAGAGAAATCAAAAATAAGAATCTAATGACTAAAAATAGAATTAAAATGAAAGATATTAAATATTTAGCAATTGGCTTTTTCGCTTTGTTTACGACTATCGGTTTAAATTTGCGCCATGCAGTAAATGATTACGGTATATTGAACAATAAACTCCATGTGGAAGTCTTGGAGCAATCGAATAGTAATGGCGGAAGTTCTTCCGGTGGTGGTGGCTCTTCTGGAGGTTCCAATAATTCTGGTGTAGGGAATAAATATTATTATGAGCATTTACAAGGAAGACCTAAACCTTGTACATTGTATAAGGCTGTGAGTGCAAATGGTTCAGTCTCATTCTCTTCGGAAAATACTTTTGGTGCTGGTTACACGGTAACAACTCTACAAGGTATGTCTGAGAGTTGTCCCAAAAGTGGTAAGGGGTGTACAGTCTATTCTTGTCATGTTACGGGTAATACAGGTAGTGGCTGTTAGTTAGTAAAAAGTGGAATTAACGTATCCAATTTATAATTTAATAGCGATTAGTTTTATTTATAAATAAGGATTGTTATAAGGTTATGGTTGGATACGTTTAATTACCTACTTAAATTATTGTGTAATAGAATTGTAATGTGAAGAATTATGAAATTTGAATTAAACATATTTGTTATTGGATTGATTTTATTTCTTCAATCTTGTTCGGTAGGGAACGTCTCTCCCCAAGGAGAAGCTCTGGAAACGATCGTCTATGACGTGGATGCCGTCGGGAAAGAGGTCGATATCACCTCTTTGATCGACACGTCTTATTATGAAATGATCCGGTTAGAGACGGACGATCGGTGTTTGATCGGCGAAGTGAGCCGTATTTGGCTCCAGCAGGATAAACTGTTTGTCTATGACAGGTTGTCTAAAGGCGTGTTTGTCTTCAACAAAGACGGTTCCTACCATAGTCGGGTATTGGCTGTCGGGCAAGGACCGAGCGAATATCCTCCTGTTGTGAATGATGTGTTCGTTTCGGATGGTTTCATTTATTTGTTGACGCCTGTTGTCGGGAAAATATACGTGTACGATTGGGATGGTACGTTTGTTAAGACAATCGATTTGAATGGTTCTTGGGGAGAAGCTATGTTTTCATTCGATGGAGAGCGGTTTTGTTTATTGAACGCATGGGGACGTTCGGAAATTGGTGCATACCATGCCTATATATTAGAATCCAAAACATCTCAAGTACAGCCGTTGGGGGCTTTCAATCCTGAATATTTGGAGGATAATCGGGGATGGGGGCTGGATGATTATTATTCTTTGGCAGGAGACCGAGCCTTGTTCTTGATACCGACCTGCGACACAATCTACGAACTGGATCGTCATTACGATTATCATCCTCGGTACGCCATTGACATCGTGAAGAAACGCCTGCCCCGAAATTTGGCAGAGGGTGATGCTCACATTGCTTTGCAGCGTTCGATCGCGGATGGATATATCATAGGTGTCAATAAGGTACTGGATGCTCCAAAAGTTTTGTTGTTACTTATGTCGGATTTGAAAGTGATCGCTTACGATAAACAGGAAAAGAAGTTGTTCGGTGCCGGAGAAAACCTGAAAATAACACCTTTCGCGTTCAGATTCAATTTCCCTCAGTCGTGGGGAGATACAGATGTTTTGTTGTATCCGATGACTGCCGATGACATCCAATTAAGGAAGACATGGGTTGATGAATTGGTTTTTGAAAATAAATCTTTTGAGCGGGATTATAAAAACATGTTGAATGCTGTTGAAAGCGAACAAGAGAATCCTGTCGTCTTCCTATTTAAGTGGAAAAAATCATGAAATCGGGAAAGATAGTTTGTTTATGTTTATTGGGTTTCTCCTTTTTGCTTTTGCTTTTTTTGAATAAAAAAGAAGAGGGAAACTCATTAGATAAGGCATATCAGGAACTTGTTGTCCAGTTGGATAGTTTGGCTGTTTATCAGTATAACTTTGAGTTAGATGCTCAGTTTACTGGAACTCGCATAGAAAATTTGGAATGCCAAACGGAAGATGGGCGGCAAGTCCGTTTGTCCGATATGGTGGAGAATGGACCAGTCTTGGTTTACCGCTATGCTGATATCAATTGTAATGTATGCATTGAAGCTGAAATCGAAGTTTTGCATAAAAACTTCAAAGGACAAGAAGACCGTGTTCTATTGTTATGCTCCTATCAGTTGGATCGTGATTTCCTTATTTTTAAAAAGATAAATAAAATCCGTTTCCCATTTTGTCGGATTCCGAAAGATGCGTTGAAGTGGGGAGTGGAGAAGCCGAATAATCCTTATTGTTTTGTTTTGCATCCTGACTTAAAAGTTTCGAATGTATTTGTTCCTGATAAGAGTTTTCCTAATATGAATGAATTGTATTTGCAGGGTATAAAACGATTAATAGAAAAATGAAAGAGTTCTTAATTGTTTTCTTACGTTTCTCGGTTGTTGGATCAATCGGTCTGGTAATAGATTTTGGTTTGACCTATCTATGTAAGGAATATTTACGATGGCAAAAGTATGTAGCAAATGCTGTTGGGTTCTCTGTCGCAGTTTGTTCAAATTATATTTTGAATCGATTTTGGACATTTGATAGTCATAACCAGGAAATAGAACGTGAATTTTTCCTGTTTGTGGTTATATCTTTGATTGGATTGGGAATTAACAGTCTTACATTATTTATGCAACAACGAATAGGTATGTCTTTCTATTATGCTAAAATGGTAGCAATTGGGGTGACTGTGTTGTGGAATTTTTTCTGTAATTATTGTATAACTTTTCGGTAAGGGGAGGGATTTTTTCAACGTACAAGATTGCTGGAAGATAAAAGCACTGCAATTATGGGGTTAGAACCTTATCAGGCTTCGGTTTCTTACAACGGGAAAATGGTAGTTTGTTCTGGTGGTGATGGTAATTGTTGGAATGGAACATCTTGCATTCCGAATGACCTAAATGGTGGAGGTTCTTAAAATCTTAAATAAAAAAGCCTATTTTTTAATCCTTAGAAGAAACAAATCAAACAATCTCAAAAAATAATAAGGTATGATGAACAAACACATTTCTATTTTGGTAACCTTAGTCTTGGGGTTCTCCTGTACAGGTAAAAAACAAGCAGCTCCGGAAGTGGATCAACAGGAAATGAAACTGGTGGTCAGTGATAACGTCGGTAGCATTCCTCGGGTTGAAAGTGATTATACTGAGATTGATGCGACCGATATGAAAGCTTTATCGTACACGGAATTAAGTGTTGAAAAAAGGTATGTTTTCGATCGGTAATCCCATTTGCCTGTATGGCGACTATTTTGTCACCTCATTCATTCCTGTTCCTATCAAGGAAAACGTGCATTTGCTCAATAAAGAGTATCTGAAAATCATGAATGCGGGTCACTGCTGTCCAAAGAAAATATCTTAGACATGATTTAAATTAATCGTTTACAATG